>MDSW01215465.1_pt1 | contig 16095 bp, 10 predicted proteins | sample 811171 | NCBI WGS metagenome assembly MDSW01 (sample SAMN05326641, study PRJNA326480) | marine metagenome | isolation source: seawater | place: Atlantic Ocean: North West | collected 2012
AACAGTTTAATCCTTCCTTTACTATCGACAGCGAGAAAGCACCTAAATCCTAGGTGCTTTTTTATTTTATGTATCTTTGTAGAAACATTTTCAAATGATAAATTCTGTAAGAAATACTGTACTTGCAATTATAAATAAAAATAACTATGGGTATATATCCCCTAGTGATTTTAACTTATTTGCAAAACAAGCGCAACTAGATTTATTCGACGAATATTTTATAAGATATAACACTCAGATAAATGAAGAAAATGCAAGAGTGTCTGGAACGGGATATGCTGATTTAAAGAAAGGATACGAAGAAGTTATTGATACATTTTCAGTTACATCTTTTTTAACACAAAAAACTCAAAATGTATTTTACTTACCATCACAATCTACAACAGGCTCGGACTATTATTTACTTAATAAAGTGTTATGTTTTTCTGGAGGTACATTGAAAGGTGAAGCAGAAAAAGTAACACATAGTAAAATAACTATGCTAAACAGTTCTTTGTTAACTTCACCATCAACTACGTTTCCTGCGTATACGCAAGAAGCTGATGAGATAACAATTTACCCAAATACATTTAATGGATTGAATGATGTGCAAGCACAATACATAAGATATCCTAGAGACCCTAAGTGGACTTATGTTACCCTTTATGGAGGTGAGCCACTTTTTGACCAGACACAAAATGATTATCAAGATTTTGAATTACCAATAGATGATGCTAATAATTTAGTAGCAAAGATATTACAGTATGCAGGTATATCAATAAGAGAAGCTGATGTATTTCAGTTTGGACAAATAGAAGAGCAACAACAAAATCAATCTAATATATAATTATGACATATATAAATCAAAAAAAATATTATACAAACGATGGTGTAAATCCAACAGATGCTAATTGGGGGTCATATCAATATGTTAGTCTGGAAGATATAGTTAATAATTTTCAGTTGATGTATGCTGGAAACCATGAGTTGATTAATAATACAAATAGATATAAAATATTATTCCACGCTAAACGTGGTATTCAAGAATTAAATTATGACGCTTTTAAAGAAATAAAAGCATTAGAGTTAACAGTGTATGATGACTTGAGGTTTGTATTACCACCTGATTATGTAAACTGGGTTAAGTTATATCTATTGAAAGATAACGTGTTAAGAGAGCTTACTGAAAATATTCAAGTACAATCTGCAACTTCTTTTGTACAATCAGCAACATCTACTTTTACTTATGATGCTGATAATAATGCAACAATAAAAGAATCAACTCTTGATACAGAAAGAAAAGATGGTTCACTGAAAAGTATTTATTTAAATGATGAGAGTGATGAAAATGTAAATCCTAATGCGTATTATTATGATAATGACTTATATAATTACAGAATAGGAGCAAGATATGGTTTAAATACAGAAACAGCTAATATAAATCCTACGTTTACTATTGATAAAAAAGCTGGTGTTATTAATTTTGATTCTACAATGGCAAATCAGCAATGTGTATTGCAATATATCTCTGATGGAATGGAAAACGGAGATGACACACAAATAAGTGTAAATAAATTATTCGAAGATTATATATACGCTTACATACAATATGCTATTTTAAATAGTAAATTTGGAGTGCAAGAGTATATTGTTAATAGAGCAAGGAAAAACAAACAAGCTTTATTAAGAAATGCTAAAATCAGATTAAGTAACATTCACCCATCAAGATTGCTTATGAATCTTAGAGGTGAGAATAAGTGGCTAAAATAAAATGGCAAACATTCAAAGAAATTTTATAGCGGGCCGTATGAACAAAAGCCTTGATGAAAGGCTTGTCCCGAATGGAGAGTATGTAGATGCTTTGAATGTAAGACTTGGTTCTACTGAGGAATCAGAAATAGGTGCTGTTGAAAATGCAAAAGGAAACATTCCATTAACAGAGCTTCAATACGTAGATGGAACTAAATTAAGTTCACAAGCAAAATGTATTGGTGCATTTGAAGATGGAGCACAGCTAGTAATTTATTGGTTTGTACACGACCCTGCGTTTACTCAAGGAGCAACTGGTAAGTTAGATATGATTGTTTCTTATGATGTAGAGACAGGAGAGCTTATATATCATGTTATAAGTATAGATGACGGAAATGGTATAAACACTACTTTAAATTTTAATCCAAACTTTTTAATTACAGGTGTAGATAAGATTGAAAATCTTTTATTCTTTACTGACAACACCAATCCGCCAAGAGTAATTAATATTAATGAAAATTATGGTGACCCACAACCAGGTGTATTAACAGATGGTTTTAATCAGGATGATATATTAGTTATTAAAAAACCACCAACTAGTGCTCCTACAATACAACCTTTTAATGTTACTGGTAAAGTAGATACATTTTTAGAAGACAAATTTATTTGTTTTGCATATAGATATAAATATGAAAACAATGAATATTCAGCAATATCACAGTTTTCTGAACCTTCTTTTCAGCCGGGACAATTTGATTTTAGTTCTAATAGTTATTTAAACGAAGGTATGGTAAATACCTTAAATGCTTGTAATATAACTTTTAATACAGGAAGCTCTAAAGTAACGGATATTCAAGTAGTATATAAAGAAGCTAATTCTAGTTCTATAAAAATTATAGAAACATTTAATAAAAAACAATTAGGATTTACAGATAATCAAAGTAGAACTATAGCTTTTACTGAACGTAAAATATTTACTGTATTACCTGACTCTGAAATATTAAGAACTTTTGATAATGTTCCTCAGCTTGCTAAAGCTCAAACTTTAATGGGCAATAGATTAGTTTATGGAAATTACACAGAAGGGTATGACTTAGTATCTTCAAAAGGAAAAGTAGATTTTACTTTTATATCTACATTAAAATCTGAAGATATAAATTATACCACATTGCCAGATGATTTTACTTTAGGTGAAACATATACAATAGATTTTACACCTGCAACTGGACACACTCAAAATGTAGATGATAGTGAAATAACTTTTGATTTATCTTTACTAGAAGCACGAGTAAGCCCTATTACCGGGCAACAAATTCCTTCTAAATTAGTAGCAGGTACAACTTTAACATTTTCATTTGGTATTGCTTATGCAGCAGACCATATTTCATCAGGGCCAGCGGCTGTTCCTTTCAATGATATCATATATCTAACTTGGAGTTACACGCTTCTTAAAAGTTATCAGACTGTATTTGAATTAGCGACTGATACAGACTTTGAAGAAAAAATAGGGACAGCTACTTCTATACAAACAGTGGCTAATGCTGGGAACGGAAACACATTAACCGATTTATTTAACAGAACTATACCTGCATCTTTTGATGCTAATTATAATACTTTAGTTCAAACAGGAAGAACATCGGCAACTGCTGTAGCTCCTGCTAAAGGACAGCCTTTAGGTCTTAGTATAGATGGGGAATCTTCTAAAAAGATACAAATACAATTAAACGCTGCAATTTATAGCGTATCAGGAGTAACTCCTATGATTGCATATTTTAGATATTCAAGTGCTACTGTGACTGCACAAACTTCACCAACTATTGAAAGTTTACATAGTAATAGAGGTTATGAAATTGGAATGGTTTACATGGATGATTTTAATAGAGCATCTACTGCTCAGGTAAGCCCACTAAATGCAGTCAACCTTCCTTGTGGTGTATCTAATAAAAGAAACTATATACAAGTAGAAATACCTAACACTCAATACGCACCTACTTGGGCAACAAAATATAAATTTGTAATAAAACCAACTGCTACAAATTATCAAACTATTTATAGTAATATAGTTTACAGTGAATCAGGAACAAATTCTAGTTACTTTTTATTAGATGGAGAAAATGCAGCAAAAGTAGAAGCGGGAGATAGATTAATTGTAAAAGCAGATTCTACAGGTGTAAGAAATTCTTGTGTATATGCTACAGTATTAGAAAAAGAAAATCAGGCTTCAGGGTTTATAAAAATTTATGATGCTGCAGGTGCTGAGGTTGAAGTTTTTGGAGGCACTTATATGAAGATAAACGCCTCTAACTTTGTAGCAGAAACTGGTACAGATGCAATAATTAGCACAGGCCCATATAAATCATCAGCAAGAGGTCAAACAGACGATTATCCTGTCGTGGCTTATCCACTTTTTTCAGGAACAAATGTGTCAGGTTCTACAACAGCATTTAATGTTTATGATGTTCCTGCTGGAACTAGAATACAAATGAGTATTCAGTTTACAAGAGAAGGAGTTCCTGAAGATGTTGACCCTTCATGTACAAAAAAGAACTATACACTAAGCAAAACATTAACGTCCACACGTAATTATGCAAATATGTCGGAGTGGTGGCAAGGTGACAACGTTTCACAAGTATTAAATGAGGGCATAGAAGATATTGCTGAAAATGAGCAAATAGTAAATACATATATAAATACTGTAAACTCACAAGCTAGTCCTCCTTATGCAAGTTCTATTATTTACACAGGAAGTTTAAACGCAAGCCAAATTGAATCGGCATCATATTTTGGGCCTACAGCAACTACACCCAATAATGATTTTTATTATAGATTATATGAAGATACTAGCACGCAAGACCCAGATGGTAATAACTTAATATATTTGTTAGTATCAGGTTCAAGCTCTTGTTACAATGGGGGGGATAGGTCACATAGAATATCTAGGGTTGAAGTAAACTTTACAGTTTATAGAGCAGACTCTACGTTTGTGTTTGAAACTGAACCAGATGATGCGCTTCCTGATGTATGGTATGAAAACAGTGAATCGTTTGATATAAATGGAGACTTACATTTAGGTAACGTTCAGAATCAAACTGCAGACCCAACAACTGGTTTAATAAATCAATCAGCTATTGTAAATACAGGATTTTTTAACTGTTATACTTTTGGCAATGGTGTTGAAAGTAATAAAATAAGAGACTCTATAAAAGGAAAAGAAGTTACTTTAGGTAACAGAATATTTACAACATCAAATGAAGAGTATAAAGCAGCGCATAGGTTTGCTGATTTAACATATAGTGGTGTATACAATGACGAATCAAATGTAAACAGATTAAACGAGTTTAATTTAGGATTATTAAATTTCAAAGCTCTTGAAGAAACTTATGGTGATGTAGAGATATTATTTGCAAGAGAAACAGATATACTTGTTTTACAAGAAGATAAAATATCTTATGTGCTTGCCGGCAAAAACTTACTATCAGATGCTACCGGGGGTGGCCCAGTTACATCTGTACCTGAAGTATTAGGGACACAAATAGCTCGTATAGAAGATTACGGTATAAGTAATCACCCTGAGAGTTTTGCAGAGTTTGGTGAAAACAAATATTTTTCTGATGCTAAAAGAAATGTAATTGTAAAATTAACTGGGAGCTCAGCCCAAAATGAAATACTAACAGTTATTTCTAATCAAGGAATGAGAAGTTGGTTTAGAGATTTATTTGCTGACGCTTCAGCTACTCAAAAACTTGGTGGTTATGACCCATACATGCACGAATATGTGTTTTCTTCTAATACTATTGTCAAGCCTGAAACAGAAATATGTTTAGCTTGTGGTGTTACAAAAAATATTACTGTAGTTGCAGGACAGGAGTTTGTTTATTGTGTTGATATAACAGAAGAGGTTGGTGAGGTTTATATAGACTATGTAATACCTTTTGAAAACTCAGATTTAATAGTAACAGAAGCAACCGAGCAACAAATAATTACTGAAGGAGGTGATGATATTGAAACTGAAGGTCAGGCTTCTGGTACGGGATACACTGTACAAGCAATTTATGATGGTGTAACTTATACTACTGGTGTGGTTTATCAAAGTGGAACTCTTCAATTTACTAAAACATCTCCAACTCCTACAGAAGTAGTTTTAATTGTTACTACAGACGCAGCGGTTGATGATACAATACAAATAACAGTTAAATGTCCTGGCCCAGAATTGTTTAATGTATACAGTATTACTTTAACAACTAATGCAAATGCAGGTCAATTTACTCACACTGAGTTTTTCTGGAATAAAGGAACAGTTGTTTCACCAACTCAATCAGATTTAGTTACGTTTTTAGCAAGTCCAAACGACCCAATTGTTTCGCAGTATAGAGAACTTGAAGGAGGTCAAGGTGCAAATGTAATACCACCAGATGATGCGGTTATTACAATGAGAAGTAATAAAATAAACTTTGATAATTTCCAGTTTGACCCGACAGAAAATGAATTTAGATATTTAAGAACAGACGCATTATATGAAAACAATTCAACTGATATTAATATATTATTAGCAGCATCAGTTCAAGCAACTCCAATTATAACAACAGGAGCTCCAAACTTATATACTGCTGACTTTACTTTACCAGCTGGTGGTGACAAATTATATTTAATATATGATTTAAGAAATTCAATAGAACAAGAATTATGTTTCTCTTCTGGAAGTTATTTTGAATCTTGTTGTGATTGTACGTTTAGTCCAACGCCAACACCAAGTCCATCACCAACTCCAGCACCAACTATACCAACGTATGATTACTTTATTGGTATTGATTGTGTAAACTTACAAGCAGTATATTTAAAAGCAGATACAACGCTCGGAGTAGTAGTTGGAAATGAAGTTCAATATTCAAGTGGTGGTAGTGTTGTAGGATGTGCTTCGTTGTATGCAACAGGAGGAACAGGAACAAATGGTCAAGTAACAGTTGTGGTTTCAGGATGTGGAGATTCAAGATGTTCAGTATAAATGGTTAACTTTGTAAAATTATAAATGCCGGCAACAACAGGAACATATTATTATAGTTCAGCAAGTTTTTCAACTGCAACTGCATTATACATTGATGCGGCACTAACAACTTTTGCTCCTGATGGATGGTACTCAGACCAAAATATTTATAGACAACAAGCTGCTGGAGTGTTATTTGCAGAAACAAGTTGTCCTAATTGTTTATCACCATCGCCCAGCCCTATACCAACACCAGCACCAACAACAACACCGAGTCCAACACCTAGTCCGACTCCTAGTCCTAGTCCAACACCTGCTCCTGTTGTTGCTTATGATTATAATGAGTACACTGTTTGTGGTGGGTCAGTAAAACAAATATTTAGAATTTTATCAGGCGGAACATTTCCTGCTGTAGTAAAATATAACAATTTTTGTTGGGAAAATCCTGTTGTTACATCTACAACATCTACTACTGATGTAGCAGGTCTTACAACTTATGTTGATTGTGCAACGTGTAATGCTACGACTCCAACACCGACTCCTAGTCCGACTCCTAGTCCGACTCCTAGTCCTAGTCCAACACCTAGCCCATCGCCTAGTCCGACTCCTAGTCCGACTCCTAGTCCGACTCCTAGTCCAGTTCCAATTCCTACGCCAGCGCCGGTAGCGAATACGCAATTGTTTTCAACGAACTCTGTAGGAAATGGTCAAAGTTCAAGTTCTTTAGCTTGTCCTCTACAAACATCATTTAGTATATTTACTTCAAGAGCTAATGTTGCTTCTGTACAAGTAAATGACGTATTATATACAAATGCTGGTTTAAGTAACATTTGGAATGGAGGTTTAAAATGGTATGGTGTAACTGATGTTAGCGGTCATTATCCTGACCAAGATAATGGATTTGCTTTCTTAATAAATTCATTAGGTGTTGTTGATGCTATTGTAGATTGTTCTACACCCCCAACACCGAATCCAACACCTGCTCCTGTTGCAACTCAAGATGTTGAAATAAGACAATGTGGTACTACAAGCCCTACTTATTTTGTAAGAATTAGCGGAACATCTGGATACTTAAATTCACAAGCTATAGAAATAACAGGAGCTGCAGCAGGGCCAAACCCAGAGTTTACTGGCGCAACTTGCTGGGAAATAATTGATAATGCTGCTTCAGTATACAATTCAACTGTTACTGTTAACACAGCTTATAGTAGTTGTGGTGGATGTGTGCCAACACCAATATATGATTATGCAACTTATACAGAGTGTTACACGAGTACAACTCAAGTATTTAGAAAACTTACTACTACATCTAGCTGGCCTAACGTAGTAGAATACAATGTAAGCGGTAATGATTTATGTTTCAGTTATACTGCAACAACAACAGCAACATCTACAGTAAGTGTAGAATCTTTAACTAGTCACAACAACTGTTTTGATTGTGAAAGTCCAACAACATTTGTATCTGGATTTGCAGGAAACGGAGAAGTTTCAGATACAGCTGCGTGTGCGGCATCAACTTCAGCGTATATATTTACAAACAGAGCTAATGTATCATTGATACAAACAGGAGATATAATGTACGCTAACTCGTCACTTTCTACACCATTTAATGGTGGTCTACAGTGGTATGGAGTTTCAAACATATTAGGACAAGCGTCTTCAGATTATGCACTCTTAATACTATCAACTGGTGAAGTACAAGCAATAGTAAATTGTTCTGTTACACCAACACCAGCGCCTAGCCCAACACCTGCACCAGTAGCTACACAACAAATAGGTGTTGTAGCGTGTGGTACTACAAGCCCAACGTATTACGTTGAAGTAATAGGAGCAAGTGGTTTAGTTGCAGGATTAGGTATTAAGTTTAGTTCAGGTGGTACAACAGGCGGATGTCCGACATTTGATTTAACTCAATGTTATGAAATTACAGACGCTAGCCCAGGATTCCACAACTGTCAAGGAGTGTTTGATTCTGCAAGCTCTAATTGTGGTGGATTATCTGGTTGTGGAGCTCCAACTCCAACACCATCACCGACTCCAGCTCCTGTACCAACAGTTGCACCGAGCCCAACACCATCACCAACACCAGCGCCAGTGGTTTCAACATACTATTATCTAATCGAAAACTGTGATGGTAGTGGAACAGGATTTACAGAAGTAGCTTCTAGTTCAATTTTATCGCCTGGTAGTTCAGTAAAAATGTCAGATGGAGTTTGTTATGAAGTTCAAGATGCAGCAGGTATAGTAAACTCAAATGTACCAGTCTCAACTCACTCTGATTGTGCAACGTGTAACGCAACAGTTCCTACTCCAGCACCTGCGCCTACAACAGCACCTACACCGACACCGTCACCAACACCTGCCCCAACACCAGCACCGGTGGCATCATGTAATGCAATTTCATTAGAAGGGCCATTTGCAAGTGACACTGGTTGGACATGTAATACTTCTCTTGGATTCTTTATGAACACTACAGACTGGTGTACAGCTACAAGACTTGATAGAACAAGTAGTTGTGATAGATTAGCATTACCAGGATATTATTCAAATGGTAGCTTCACTAGATACTGGGATGGCTCAGCATTTACAACTTCTTGTACAGTAACTAATTGCCCATAGTTTTTACTTTCTCATAATAATTACTAACTTTATTAAAATTTAATTTAATTCAATGCAAGAAATAAACAACTTTCTAACTCCTGACGAGTGTCAGCAGTTAATAGATATGATTGACGCTAATCATTCACGCTCTTCTGTAGTTGTAGGAGGCACTGACAGAAGTGATGTTACAGACCATAGAACATCAAGCACATCAAATTTAGATTCTCAAAGTGGTTTAGTTTGGAATATAAAACAAAAGATAGCCGACACACTTGGTATCGATGTGAACAAAGGTGAATCTTTACAAGGACAGTTATATGAGCCTGGTCAATATTTTAAACCACATAATGATTTTTTTAGTGGGCCTGCCTATGATATGCACTGCAAAGCATCAGGAAATAGAACCCATACTTTTATGATATACTTAAATGTAGGATACAAAGGAGGAGGTACACATTTCCCTAAACTTAAAAGAACAGTATATCCAGACGTAGGTAAAGCTTTATGGTGGGAGAATATGAAAGATGGTGAGTTGCAAGAACAATATATGCACGAGGGTGTAACTGTAGATGAAGGTAAAAAATATATTATTACGTCGTGGTGGAGAGAAAGAAGTTGGGACGGAGCTGGTGATGAGAAAATGTATAATGATTCTAAAAAAGAAAATAAAATAGAAAAAGTACAAGACCCTATAGAGGCTAAAATAGTAGAGGGTATGCAGAATAAATCTTACATAGTAAAAGCATCTGAGGCTGCAGATTTAAAACAACCATCACAAGTAAAAGAATTTAAAAACGTTGATGATTTTCCTAGATTTACAGAGAATGGTTTTGCGTTAATTAAATGTCCTACTGAAACCTGGAATTTAATCAGAGAATCTTACGAGCTGTTAAAGGATAAATTAGAAACAGAAAACTTTACAGGCAAAGACCAGTTTATTGTGGGTGGAGATTCAGACCTTATGTCATTCGACCATTTACCTACAGTTAGAACAATGATACACGACCAGCTTTTATCTACCCATCAAGAATGGGCTAAAGAACCGCTTTTAAAATCTTTTATATATGGTATACGCTCATATAAAAAAGGAGCAACGCTAACCTCACACGTAGACAGAATAGCTACACACCACATATCATCTATAATTATAGTGGATAAAGATTTAGCCTGCGGATGTTCAAATAAACCAGAGGCTGATGATTGGCCACTTGATATTCAAGGTCACGATGGTGATTGGTATAAAGTTTACGCTCAACCAGGAGATATGATACTATACGAATCAGCTGTGTGTGAACACGGAAGAAAAGAAGTTTTTGGTGGAACACACTTTAGAAACTTTTATGTACACTATAAATTAAAAGATTGGAAGTATGTCGGATAAATATATTTCTATTGAACCTTGGTGGGCAGGTTTTGCTAACGTAAGAATGTCATTAGAAATAGGTTTGGCTGTATCAGAAGTAACTAATAGAAAATTTATAATACCCCCTGCAATTTATTTCAATGGGATAAACCCATGGGATAAAAAAGAAACTTATGTAAATCCTTTTGATATATGGGACGAAAAGGTGTTTAAACAAACTTTCAATACAGTAGATTATTACGATATCCCAGAATACGCAGCTTTAGATGGAGAAACATATTTTACCGGCGTAGATAAAATTGCAAAGCTTATGCTGTTTAATGATGTTTATAAAGAACTTCATCCGCTTCATAGCTGCATTGGTTTTGTTTTAACAACTGAAGTAGAAGATGTGGAAGATTTTAAGAAATTTTCACAAGGCAGACAACAATTTAATTTAAATCATTCAGATAAATTCATACATTTTCCCAGAAACTTGTTTGGTCATTTTTATCACAGCGTATACGCAGCAAATGATAATAAAAAGAAACAGATAAAATCTAAAATGTTAAACGGTTTTAAGTTTAAACAAGAACATATTGAGTCAATTGATTTTATAAAACAAGCATTAGGAAAATATAATGCTATACATGTTAGACGAGGAGACTTTATAGAAACACGACCTCATACTGTGCCGTTATTTGACAAAATACCTGAGTTTTTGGATAAACATTTATTTCACAAAAATCTACCTCTTTACATTGCTACAGATGAAAAAGATAAATCAATATTTAATTTTTTAAGAGACAAATATGAGATATACTTTTTAGATAATTTTATGCAAGACCTAACACCACTCAAGGCAACTATATATGACCAGTTAATTCCAAGCTATTCATTTCAGTTTCTTGGCAGTGTGATGTCTACATTTACAGATTACATACACGTAAATCGTGCAAGTATGGGGGTGTTTACAAATCCAAGAGTTGGATGTAACTTTGACAAACCAGAGCTTACCTACGACAAATATCCTTGGGAAGAAGAAGAGTGGAGCTGGCAACATTTATACAGATATTATTGGGATGTTTAAACTCTTTGTTAATATCGCTTGTTTTAAAGACCCTGATTTAATCAACACTATTAACGACGCTTTTTATAAAGCTAAATATCCAGAAAGAGTATATGTAGGAGTTAGTGAACAATCTGAAACCCCTAACGCAGAAGTTCAAAAAATTCAAAACGTTAGATATAAATTTACACCAAGTAATTTTAGCAAAGGAACAGGGTGGCATAGAAATGAAATCTATAAAGAACTATATGATGGTGAAGATTTTTGCTTGACAGTAGATAGTCATTGCAGATTTAAATACAACTGGGACGAAATATACATAAACACATTACTTGAACGTGGTGAGAATGTAGTGCTTACAGGGTTTCCTCCAAACTTTGATTTTGATGAACATTATGATTTTTACACAACAGAAAGACCACACAATACATACAATATTATAAAACATTTAAGCTCTTTACATCAAATGCGTGGCAAAGGTATAGGTGTGCAAGATGATTTTAAAGAGACAGCAGTTGTTAGTGGGTCAAACACCTTTTCATCAGGAGCTTTTACGCAGTTAAGTTTGTTTGATGAATACCTGCACCCTTTTTTAGACCAAGAGATTACAAGTTGTATGGCTTTTATGTATGGTCATAAAGTGGAGTTTATGAGAGAAGCTCTTGTTTGGCACAACTATAGAAACAATTCTCCAGGGAGTAAAGAAAAATATCGTACCTTGGTATCAGAAGAAGTAAAGCTAACAGGCTATATCTCAGAGTTTGTTGACGTGCTCAACCAGAGAAATAGTCCACGTAGCGCAACAGAATGGACACAACATATATTAAAATTTAAGCAATGAAAAGAATAGTCGTTATAGGAGCTGGTGGTTTTATTGGCTCACATTTAGTAAGAAAATTAAGTTCTCTAGGTCATTATGTTATCGGTATAGATATTAAGTTTCCAGAGTTTAGTTCAACCGCTGCTAATGAGTTTCATAAACTAGACGCAACTAATTATAAACATTTGAATAAATCAATAGATGAGAATGTAGATGAGATATATCAACTGGCTGCAGATATGGGTGGTGCTGGATATATTTTTACAGGTGACAATGATTTAAATGTAATGCTAAACAGCGCTACTATAAACTTAAATGTAACACGTATAATAAAAGAAAAGAATATACCTATGGTTTTTTTTAGCAGTAGTGCCTGCATATATCCAGAGCATAACCAGATGGATGCAGATAATCCTAACTGTGAGGAGTCATCGGCATATCCGGCTAATCCAGACTCAGAATATGGCTGGGAAAAACTATTTAGTGAAAGATTATATGCAGCTCTTGCCAGAGACAATGGTACTAAAGTTCGCATAGCTAGATACCACAACGTGTTTGGGCCAGAGGGAACTTGGCAGGGTGGTAGAGAAAAAGCACCAGCGGCTATATGTAGAAAAGTATTAATGGGGAAAAATGAGATTCAAATATGGGGTGATGGTGAGCAGACAAGAAGTTTTCTGTATATAGATGATTGTATAAAAGCTACGCTTGATTTTTGTAATAATGCTGTACAATTTCAAGGCCCTATAAATATTGGAAGTGAAGAGATGGTTTCTATAAATACGCTGGTTGATTATGCCTGCGAAGTAGATGGTAAAAAACTTAACAAGGTTCATATACCAGGGCCGCTTGGAGTGCGTGGAAGAAACAGTGATAATGATTTATATAGACAAAAAGTTAGCATAACTGATTACGCAAGACCTTTAAAAGAAGGCGTGGCTCTTACATACGCTTGGATTAAAAGTCAACTAAATAATTCGTAAATTTGTAGTTCAATTAAAAGTTTATGGCTTATAGAACAGTTAGGTTTTTCTGTCCCATTGGAGCAGACACTTGTAAATTTAAAGTGGAATGTGCTGATGGAACTAAATACGAATATGAGCTCGGTGAAAACAGAGAGGCGGATTTATGTTTAGGAATAAACACTCCTATTCTTTTAATGTCTCAATATGGTTCGTGGCAAGATTTAAATACAAACTGTAATACAAATTGTGGAGAAGCGGATGATACAGTTTTAATAGAATATGAGTATTATGAATATGACGATTGTGATAGCGGTTTAAAACAAACATTTAGAGGAACTTATGACCCTCCTACTTTATGGCCAAATGTTGTTAGGTATAATTCAAAGTGTTGGCACAATCCAGTTGTAACAATAAATCGTTCTAATGTAAATGTAAGTTCATTAGAATCATTTATAGACTGTGCATCTTGTAATACTGTTCCTACACCAAGCCCTAGCCCATCTCCCGTTCCTACCAGTACTGCTTATCCAGAGTATTGTTTGATTCAAACTAATCCAGTAACGGTTTGGGAAATAGATTTAACTTCTTTAGGATATGGAACAGGTAGAGCTTATTTATTTAATGGTGCTTATGGTATTTATAAAGTACAATTAGGTCAATATACTTTAAGTGGTGTTCCTTCAGCACACCCAATGGCTATACTTAATTATGGTTTAGATACATTAATATCATACACAGGACAATACAATGCAGGAACAAAGACTGGGCCAGATGGATATAGCTACACATACTACTATGGTGATATAACTATAAATGTAAACGGAGATTTTGGAGCAGTAAGCTATGCGTGTTACTTCCATGGATATATGGGGGGTGAAAATAATTTAAGATATGATGACACGTGTGCATCTCCTGTTGACCCAACATCTCCAACTCCATCGCCAACACCAGCTCCAACAAGTGTCGTTCCTCCTATACCGTCTCCTGTAAATACTCAGTGGACTTTATCTTATAGTGATAATGCGCAAGGCTGGCCTTCATTTTATTCTTTTATACCAGAATATATGATAGGCATGAATAACTTCTTTTACACATTCAAAGGAGGTAACTTATACCAGCATAACACTAACGAGTTAAGAAACAATTACTATGGTGAGCAGTTTAATTCACAAATATCAAGTGTATTTAACATAAATCCACTAGAAAATAAAGTTTTTAAGACTTTAAATTTAGAATCTGATAATGCTTGGCAAGCATATATGGAAACAGATATACAGCAAAACGGCTTAATTGAAGATGGATGGTTTGAGAAAAAAGAAGGAAGCTGGTTTGCGTATGTAAGACAAGAAGGTAAAGTGCCTGCGCTTGAAGGGCAGTATGCACTAAGGTCTGCTAATGGTATTGGTAAAACATCTAACGTATCGGTTGATGGTGGTTTGACTACACTAAGTTTCTCAACAGACCCATTGGTTTCAATAGGTAATATAATAAGTATAGGTGATTACGTATACCACTCACTGCCTCAATACACTGAGGTTACATTCGGTGGTGTTGTAACTAATATACAGGTTGATTTACGAAATGGTTTGAACAATATATTTGTAAGCACTACCTACGACGGAGCAGTAGCCTTCCCACTTAATGACCCATATATAATGTTCATCAAAAGTTCTGAAGCTGAATCGCATGGATTGCTAGGACATTATTGTATATTTACTATTGTAAATGTGAATACTAATAAGACGGAACTCTTTGCTGTAGAAAGCGATGTAATGAAAAGCTATCCGTAAAATTAGTATCTTTGTAATTATAAAAAATTATGGCATTACCTTTATTACCTTTAATATCAGTAGGGCTTTCAGCGGCTGGCTCTGTATTTAGCTTCAAACAAGCAAAAGAACAAAGAGATAGAGAGAGAGAAGCTCAAAGAGACGCAGCAAAAGCATTAGAAGAAGCAAGGAGAAAGTTGTCTGTCAACGTATTAGCTGGTTTATCCATTGCAAAAGAACCCTTTGAACTTGAGCGTGAAGCTTTACTTCAAGCTGGAGCATCAGCTTTACAAGCTGGTGTTGAAGGAGACCCACGTGGTGCAGCAGCTACAGCTGGTAGAGTTGTTCAAGCACAGCAACAAGCTCAAGCAGAGCAACGTGCAGCAATGTCAAAAGAAATACAAAGACTTGACGAGTTAGCTGCAATGGAAGAATCAAGACTGCAAGCAGCTAGAGCTCAGTTAGATATAGGAGAAGCTGTTGGTCAACAACAAATTGCTGCTGAAGCAAGACAAGCGGCTGCAGCTGCAACAACGGCAGGTGTACAAAATATTGTTGGAATGGGTCAGACACTATTAGGAGAGATGGATTTATTTGCTGATACTGCAGCAGGTCAAGCAGCTCGACAAGGAAGAAGGTTTGCAAGACAACAAGACCCAAGTAAACTAAGAAGAGCACTTGGTTTATCAGATATACAAGCGGTATCTTCTATACCGACTGCTGGGTTAGCGCCTATGCAAGGTGCAGAACTATTTACTGAAGATATAATATTTAGAAATAATTAAAATAATATGGCGGTAGGTTATGGATATGTCAGAAG
>MDSW01028744.1_pt1 | contig 16094 bp, 15 predicted proteins | sample 811171 | NCBI WGS metagenome assembly MDSW01 (sample SAMN05326641, study PRJNA326480) | marine metagenome | isolation source: seawater | place: Atlantic Ocean: North West | collected 2012
TATTAATTTCAATATATGAAAAAAAGGGTCCGTATCCTACATTGAAAGGACAAGAGCCAATAAAGTCACTAAACTTGACGTCATAAACATACCCTTCTCCAAAAAAATTACACTTTAGTTTTGTTAGAACCAATTGTAAATCTCCAAACCTTACATCTCCTTGAAAAGAAGAGGCTGCTGAGCTTATCCATAAGTTGTTTAATTTTTCTGAGGTAGATGAAATAAATATTTTAAGATACATGGCAATAGGTCCAAGTATTAATAAGTATTTTTGAATTTTTGATAACTTAAATTCTAGATCTAGAAATAAAATTACTGGAATAAGTGCTAATCCAAACATGTTGAATTCTAAAAAAATAAATGAATAAATTAATAAAATTAAGAGATTTGTTTTTATATTATTTTTCAATATTTTTATCCGATTCTTTTAAAGTTCTAACTATTTACTAATTTACCTATTTAGAATCATATTATGAATAATTTTAATTTATCAGATGAAATTATTAAATTGTCAAATCAATATTTTCAAGAAAATTTTAATAGTCATACATTTGTTCCCTATATTTCGCAAATACCTGTATCGGGTAAGGTTTTGGACGAAAAAGATCTTGAGTACTTAATTAAATCTAGTTTAGATCTTTGGTTAACAAGTGGAGAATTTACCAATACATTTGAAAAAAATTTAAGAAAAAAAACAAATCATAAACATGCAATTTTTGTTAATAGTGGATCATCTGCCAACTTACTTGGTTTGTCTGCAATTAAGATATTCTATGAACTAGAAGATGGCGATGAAGTGATAACTTCTGCAGTAAATTTTCCAACCACTTTAAATCCAATTATTCAAAACAATCTAAAACCTGTTTTAGTTGATGCAGAGATAGGTACTTATAATATTGATGCAAAGTTAATAGAAAAAAATATTACTGAAAAAACTAAAGGAATAGTTCTTGCTCATACATTAGGGAACCCTTTTGACTTAAACGAAGTAGAAAAAATTTGTAAAAAGTATGACTTATTTTTAATGGAAGATATGTGCGATGCCTTTGGCTCTAAATTTAACGGTGACCTTGTGGGAAGTTTTGGAGATTTAGCAACACTGTCTTTTTATCCTGCCCATCATATAACTACTGGTGAGGGAGGCGCCGTATTAACAAACAATCCAAAGCTAAAAAAAATTATAGAATCACTAAGAGACTGGGGAAGAGATTGTTATTGTGAACCAGGTAAAGACAATACTTGCAAGAAAAGATACGAGTGGGAACTAGGAAATTTGCCAAAGGGGTATGACCATAAATATATCTATTCTCATGTAGGCTACAATTTAAAAGCAACTGACATGCAAGCAGCAATCGGTATTTCTCAATTAGAAAAAGTTGATTCATTTATACAAAAGAGAAAAGAAAACTTCTCTTACTTATATGAAAAATTTAAAGAATTTGAAATGTTTGATTTACCAGTATGGAACGAGCTAAGTGAGCCAAGTTGGTTTGGATTTCCACTAAGTTTAAATTCCAAAGCAAAATTTAAAAGAGAAGATTTATTAAGATTTTATGAAGAAAGAAAAATTGGAACCAGATTACTATTCGCAGGCAACATAACCAAACAACCAGCGTATTTAAATGTAGATATCAAATCTCAGGAGAGCCTACCTGTTTCTGATTATGTTATGGAAAATACTTTTTGGTTAGGAGTTTATCCAGGTTTAAGTGAAGATATGCTTGAGTTCATATTTAACGAGACAAAAAATTTTGTAAAAGAGAATAGTTAAAATGAAAGCTTTTATTCTTGCTGGAGGTAAAGGAACTAGATTTTTGGAAGAAACAAATGTTCGTCCAAAACCAATGATCGAAATAAATGGCAAACCAATAATTCTGCATATAATCGATCACTATGTTTATTACGGAATAAAAGAATTTATTATTTTGGGAGGATACAAAATTGATTACTTTTTTGAGTATTTTGAAAGTCAAAAATTAAAAAAAGATAATGAATTTTTTTATTTAGATGGAGAAGTCAAAATTAATATATTAGATACAGGGATTAATACTGCAACTGGTGGAAGAATTAAAAGGGCAGAAGAATATTTGGATGAGACTTTTTTAATGACATATGGTGACGGCCTTTCAAATGTAAACATAAATAAATTAGTTGAATTTCATGATAGACATAATAAATTGGCAACTGTAACAGCAGTTAGACCACCTGCAAGGTTTGGAAGTCTAACAATAGAAAACGATATAGTCATTGATTTTGGAGAAAAAATACAATCAAAAGAAGGTTGGATAAACGGAGGGTTTTTTGTATTAGATAAAAAAGTAGTAGATTTTATTGAAAATGATGAGATGGCTTTCGAAGATTATCCATTGGAAAATCTATCTAAAACATTAAATTTACAAGGATTTAAACATGAAGGTTTTTGGTATCCTGTTGATACAATTAGAGAAAAGCAAACCTTAGAAAAATTTATAAACGAAAACAACGGAGTGCTTCCTTGGTCAAATGATTAATAGTAATTTTTGGAAAGATAAAAAAGTTTTAATTACAGGGTTTTCTGGTTTTAAAGGCTTTTGGTTAAACCTTATTCTTTCAAAACTAGGAAGTGATGTTCATGGGATATCAAAAAAAGAAATCAGTAGCGAAATATTTAATCTATACAACAACATACAGCAAAGTGATAACAATAATTTCATTGACTTAAAAGATTCTGAAAATCTACTCTTATATTTAAATAAATTAAATCCAGATATAATTTTTCATTTAGCCGCTCAATCACTGGTGATAACAAGTAAATTAAAACCAAAATCAACAATCGAAACAAATGTTATAGGGTCTTTTAATATATTAGATTGGGTACAAAAGTCAGAAAAAAATATAACTACAGTTGTAGCTACAACAGATAAAGTATATAAATATCCAGAAAAAAATAATGTTGAAGATGACCCTTTAGGATCTTTTGAGTTTTATGGGGCATCAAAAGTAGCTTTAGAAAATATGATTGATGCTTTTAATAATGATAAAAACTCTATTAATAAAATATCTGTTGTTAGATCAGGAAATGTTTTAGGCGGCGGTGATGGAGGGGAAAATAGAATATTGACAGATATAATTAAATCAATTAATAATAAAAATAACCTTACATTAAGAAATCCTGAGTCAGTAAGACCGTGGCAATTTATCTTAGATTCTATAGGGGGTTATATTCTTGTAGCTCAACATCATTTTGAAAATAAAACATTTGATAAATTTAATTTAAACTCCGATGAACTAAATGAAATTAGTGTCCTTGAATTATCTAATAAAATTATTCAAAAATTTGATTCTAAGATATCAGTAAATATTAAAGAGAATAAAGATTTATCTGAGTCAAAAGAATTAAGAATAAACTCTACAAAAGCAAAGAAAGTTCTTTCTTGGAATCATTTTTATAATGTTGATGATATTGTTGAAAATATTTATGAGTGGGAGAAAAATAAAGGATCAAAAGAAATCAAATCAGAGACTTCTCGACAAATAGATAAGTATTTAGATTTGTTTTCACAATAGTGCGATTATGAATAAATTTTTATGTAACATTGTTAAAGAGTAAATAAACTATAGACAATGACATTAATATCAATTATTACACCTTGTTTTAACGAAGAAGAAAATATAAAAACATGTGTAGCAAGATTAAGAAAAGTATTCAAAGAAGACTTGCCTAATTACGAATACGAGCATATATTTACTGACAATTCATCAACTGACAATACTATAGATTTACTTAGGGAGGAATCAAAAAAAGACTCAAAAATAAAAGTATTAAGAAATTCAAAAAATGTTGGTGCTTTCAAAAATATGTTCAGTGGGCTATCTCATGCAAAAGGGGATATAATTTTAGTCCAATTACCAGCTGACCTTCAAGACCCACCTGAGGTAATTCCTGAAATGGTTAATATTATGGAACAAGAAAATTCTGAAATTGTTTTCGGTGTAAGAAAAAATCGTAAAGAAAACTTTTTAACCTCTTTTTTTAGAAATACTTTTTATTCTTTAATAAATAAATTTAGCGGTTTAGATCTTCCAAATGGAACAGGGGAGTTTTGTTTAATTACCAAAAAAATATCAAAGATAATTCTGAATAGTAATGATAAAGATCCTTTTTTAAGAACTATGATCAAACAAACTGGATTTGATGCACAGTTTCTAGAATTTGATTGGCAAAAAAGAATTGGGGGAAAATCAAAAGTAAACTTTTTTAAGAATTTTGATATTGCAATTAATGCATTTATTTCAGTTTCAAAAAGACCAACTCGTTTTCTTACAATTTCAGGATTAACAATATCATTAGTTAGTTTAATCTATGGTACGGCGTCACTTATTCTCGCATTAATTAACCCATCCCAAGCTGACCCAGGAATACCTACGTTAATAGTTTTTCTATTCTTCTTTTCAGGGATACAGTTCTTAGTTTTAGGAATATTAGGTGAATATATTTTTTCTATATATAGACACGTTAGGCCCGAAATACAACATACAATAGTTGAGAAAATTAACTTTTAAACTAATCTAATTCACCATCATCAGAATAGATTATATGAACGTATCTTTCATTGCCATCCTTATCTTTTATCTTTATGAAAGATTTTTTGTTTATATTCCTGCTTGATAAGATTCTTAAAAAGCTCTCCTCTTGAGAGTTTTCTAGAATTTCTATTATTTCTGGAGTGTCTAATTCAAATTTTGAATAAAAATTTCCATCCCCAGACTGTTTCATAGGTTTTATCTTATTTTCTCTAATTAAAGACCAATTATCATTAAATAAAGTTACGATTTCTTCTTTTAAGAGATCATGAGCCTCTCCAGCAGTTATTGGAAATGGAAGTTGAATTTCTTTTTGTGACCAAATAGGTCCAACATCTAATTCATTTTCAAGAACATGTAATGTAACACCAGATAGTGTTTTATTTCGAATTTGATGGACATGAGGATACCATCCTCTATCTTTAGGTAACGGAGAGGGGTGAAAATTAATAGAGTTATTTAAAAATCTCCCCACTATTTTTTCTGAAAACTTCCAAGGCCAATATGCTGAGATTAAGAAGTCATTATTATTTGAATCATATTTAAGAATTAAGTTTTCACATTCTTCTTGATTGCCTATTTCATTCGGAGTAAAGGTAATTATTTTATCTAACTTTTCATGATTTGTTATAGCAGGTGTTATCAAGTCTATAATTTCAGAAGTTCCACAAATAAAAACTCTGGTTTCTTTCAACTTATCCTCCAATCTTATTTAGATATTGAATAATTTTTTCAGAGATATAGTCTATTTCACTGTTTTTTAATTTGACCCCACTTGGCAGATTAATTGAATTATCGGAAATATATTTTGCATTTGGTTGAGGTTTGTACTTTTTATTCCATATCGGATATTGGCTAATTGGTGGGAAAATAGGCCTTGTGTCTATATTTTCTTTATTTAGGTAATCAATAAATTTTTCGGTCTCGTTACCAGTTTCTGGATTTATTGTAATGCTAGTCATCCAGAAGATACTCTCAGAATTTTGTATAGGCTTGTTAAAACTGATACTTTTTATATTTGATAAGTTTTGAAAGTAGCGTTGATAAATTTTTCTTTTTGCATTAATTAATAAATTTATATTTTTTAATTGTCCTAATCCAAATGCAGCTTGCATGTTTGACATGTTAAATTTATAACCTAATTCATCTATCCAAAATGTACCAGGTATTCTTCCGTGGTTATTAAGTTTGAATAGTCTTTTATATAGTTTTTCATTATCAGTTACTATCATTCCACCTTCTCCGGTGACCAAAAGTTTTGCTCCTTGAAAACTAAAACAACCTATATCTCCAAAGCTACCAACCTTTTTTTTATTAAATGTTGCGCCAATAGCAGGTGCAGCATCTTCAATAACATTTAAATTATTAGAATCAGCAATTTCCATAATTTTATCCATTTCACTTGGATTACCGTATAAGTGCACAGGCATAATAGCTTTTGTTTTTGAAGTAATTAACTCAGAAATATTTTCAGCAGACATAGTCCAGTCGTCCTTATTTACATCTACAAAAACTGGATCTGCTCCTGTGTATTTAATTGCACTAGCACTAGCTACCCATGTAAGTTCAGGAACAATTACCTCATCACCTGGTCCTATATCAAGCGCTAAAAGAGACAAATAAAGACTTCCAGTACAAGAAGAGGTTGCAAGTGCAAAATTTGTTTCAGTAAATTTCTTAAATTCTGTTTCAAATTCATCTAAATATTTCCCCCAATCATTGTTCCATCCATTTTCTACCGCATCTTGTACATATAATTTTTCGAAATTAGAAACTAATGGGCCTGCAGTTAAAATTTTATTTTTGGGTTTTGTACTGAAGTCTTTGTCTTTAATTTCGATATTAAATCCTTTAACTAAAACATTTTTGCAAAGGAGATGTTCTTTTGACCAATTAGCTATCAGCTGGATTGCTTCTAATACCAAATCGTTATTATTATTTACCACAGATATTTTATTTATCTCAACAGTTTCTTCAACCTCCTTGGGTATTTCAATGTTTAAACATCCTATAAAATCAAATTTGTTATCGTAAATAAAAAATACTTGAGAATTTTTTTCTTCTTTAAAAGAAAGCTTTTGATAGAAATTTGAGTTTTTAATTTCTCTTGAGAAAGGAATAATAATTAAATTACCTGTTTCGATTGAAACACTGAAAAGTGATTTTAAATTATTAATAGACTTTATGTGGTCAAAATAATTTTCAGCATTTGTTTTAAAGTTGAACAAACTTTTTTCCTTATTTATGAGAAATTCTTTCTTGTTGTAATTATAGAATGAAAAATAAATTTATCGTATAATTAGTACTTATGCGAGATAAAAAGCTCTTTAAAAGACTGCTAGATTTATCTTATAAGCACAAACTACATCACTTAGGAAGTTATTTTTCATGCTTAGATATAGTTGATGAAATATTTTCAGAAATGAATGAAGACGATATCTTCATTCTTTCTAATGGACATGCTGCGATGACCTTATATGTAGTTATAGAAAAATACTTTGGTTTTGATGCAGAGGAATTATTACTTGAACTTGGGGAACACCCAAAAAGAGATGAGGAAAGAAAAGTTTTCTGTTCAACAGGCAGCTTAGGCATGGGAATAACAGCTGCAGTAGGAAGGGCATTTGTTAACAGAAATAGGAATGTGTACTGTTTAATTTCGGACGGAGAATGTTTCGAAGGTTCTGTTTGGGAGTCCTTACAATTTGCCAATGAGCAAAAATTAGACAACTTAAAAATTTTTGTAAACGCAAATGGATTTGCTGCTTATAGATCGATAAATTTAGATCGATTAGAGGAAAAAATAAAGGTATTTAATCCAAAAGTAAAGTTTGTAAGAACAACTGTAGAATATTTTGGATTAAAGGGTATTGCAGCACACTATGATCAAATTACCGAAGAGCAGTATTTAAATGCAATTGAGTCATTATGAGAAAAGCTTTTTCAAACGATCTTTATTTAGAAATGTCTAAGGATAAAAAGATATATTTTATTTTAGGCGATGTAGGGTTTGGTTTTTTTGATAAATTAAAAAAAGATTTTCCTGATAGAGTAATAAATCCTGGAGCTTCAGAACAGTTAATGATGGGTATGGCAAGTGGTATGGCAATGGATGGATTTAAGCCAATCGTCTATTCAATTACACCGTTTATATTATTTAGACCATTTGAATTTATAAGAAATTTTTTAAATGATGATAAGTTATCCGTAAAAATTGTTGGAGTTGGAAGAGATGAAGATTATGGAACTCTAGGTTTTACTCATTTTGCTACTGATGACGGAATTTTAAGTAATTCATTTAAAAATATAAAAATATATAAACCTAAAGATGATAGCGATCTAGATTTAAATGAATTTATAAATTATGACGGACCTGCTTACTTAAATCTTAGAAGGTAGTGTCTCACTTAATTTTATGAGTAGTCTCACTTTATTAAAAAATACCAATAATTTAAAAAGAATAAATATTTATTTATTGTTATTAGCTATTGTTATCAGCATTTTTTCTTTAAATGTAATAAGTCTAAATAGCCCAACCAATTGTGGAGATATTGAAATTCCTAACAAATATGATAATTATAAGAAAAAAAATATTCCTAAAGAAATCTCTGTCTTACCGGAATATCAAAATATAAGATGCTTAGGAAAAATTTATAATTATGAAATCATTCTTGAGAAAGATTCTGACCAAAGCGGATTGATTTATAACTATATTTTTTACAGTACGAGATTTTTCTTTATATTAAAAACTTTTTTACTTGTTTGGATTTCATTAACTTTTATTTTTTTAAGAAGTAAAGAAGATGTATCATTGCAAAAATTATTATTATTTTTATATCTTTCAATTTATTTTATTGGATATGACTACAACATTAGAAGCTTCCTGGACCACGTATCTATTGTATTGATTATTCCTTTTTTACTTAATAAAAATGAATCTATTCACCAGATCACACGAATAAAATTTAATAATAATGTCAATTTACTTAGAGCATTATCTGTAATACTTATAATTTTTTATCATTTAGATGTCAGACTATTTTCTATCGGTTGGATTGGTGTAGATATATTCTTTGTGATTTCTGGTTATTTGATTTCGAATATTATTATTTCAAAACTTAATGAAGATAAATTTAGTTTTAAAGAATTTTATATAAGAAGAATTAAAAGAATTCTCCCAGCTTTATATTTTGTTCTTATATTTGCGACGCCACTAGCACTGATGTTATTTACACCGAAAGAGCTTTATGAATTTATTAATACACAAGTTTATAGCTTATTGTTTATATCAAACTTTTTTTTACAAAATTTAGATTCTTATACATCTGAAAATACTGAACTTTATCCGCTTCTCCATACATGGAGTCTTTCAATAGAAGAACAGTTTTATATTATTTTTCCATTATTTTTATATATCGTATACCGATACTTTAATAAGAATTTTAATTTGATAGTTAACGTTATTTTTTTATTATCAATTATCCAGCATTTACTTCCATCGTCCCCTATCACGCAATTCTATTCGACTAGGTTCAGGTTGTGGGAATTTATATTCGGCCTTTTATTAATGGTAAAAATAAGCAATAAATCCAATTATGCAAAAATTTATCGTTTTCGTTTATTATTTTTTACTTTGTCAATTTTTTTATTTTTATTAGATGATTCTTATATAAATAATATTTTTACAAAAGTAATAATTTTTATTGCAGTATCAGTTTTTATTTATGATCAAAATTTAAAATTTGAAAATAAAAAATTGCAGAACTTTTTATTTAATATTGGTGTAATTTCATACTCTTTATATTTAATCCACCAACCTTTGTTTGCATTTATAAGAAAATATTTTCTTATAAACAATTATGAATTAAATGTTTATGTTCTATTATCTTCTTTAATTTTTCTATATTATTTAGCTAGTTTTTCGTTTAAAAATATCGAAAATAGATTTCTAAATTATTCAAATAAGAGAACCCTATTATCTGTATTATTTCTATTTTTAATCAATTTAAGTATTTATTTTTATGTCATAAATAATCCAAATTTTACTAATCTTTCATCGTCGCAATTGAATGAGCAATTTAATGATTCAAGATTTATTCAAATTGATGGCAAAAATTGCTATCAAAGAGGAATAAATAACTTGTGTAAATTTAATGAGAATGAAAGTAAATCTTTACTCCTCATAGGAAATTCTCTTTTAGAACCTTTTGCATTTCATTTATACGAAAGAAGAGAAGAGATACCTTATAAGATAACTTTTTTAATAGGACATGATTATTTTGCAAATCCAACTAAATTTGTAGCACCAAACACTCTTGCCGAATTTACTAATTTTATAGAAAAAAATAAATTTGACGTTGTAATTTATGGTGGATTTTTATCAAATGAAATTGAATTAGATTATTTTTCTAACAAACTTAAATATATAGTTGATAATAATTCAAAAACAATATTGATTTATCCTATTCCGAGCCCGTCTTTTAATGTTCCAAATTTAATAATTTATGATAACTATGACACTACCAAAGATCTTCTTTATAGTTCTAAAGATTGGTTTATAAATAATGTAGATTTAAATAATACATTAGATTCAATTATTAATAATAATATAACAAGAGTATATCCTGAAGAGTTTCTATGTTTGCCTGACAATTATGAAAATTGTTATGCAACTAAAGACTCACAATTAATTTATTACGATCATGTACATTTGACAAGAGTAGGAAGTAAAGAAATTGCAAATCATATAATAAGAAACATAAAATAATTTAAATTTTAAATTCTAAACATAATTGATAATTTAAGCATATAGAATATAAATAACATTGATTGAAATTATTAAAATAAGTGAAGAATTATTAACTCCTTCAGAAAATGGGAAGATTTATCCTCCTCAAAATAAAGAATTACATACAATAGAATATTCATTTTATAAATATTTGGTAAATAACAATACTTATGAATCAAAACTTAGTTATCTTCCTGTTCAATGGGAGAGCATAATTGATAATGAAAATTTCGATATAAAGTCTCTTAATTCCTTGTTAGATGATATAGGCAAGAAAGAGAAAAAAATATTTACTATATCCAGATTAACAGGAGGTCCAAAAGTTAATATTAACAATTGTATAATGTTCACTACTGGGGGAATATTTAATACACCCAAGAAAAATAATTTATCTTATGTACCCTTGCCCTTGCTTGCATCTAGGTACGAAGATACACCTGAAGTAGAAAAGGAATATTTAGCTTCTTATATTGGTAGAAATACTCATCCAATAAGAGTAGATTTAAACAAGAAATTCAAACGAGATAGCAGATTTTATGTAAAAAATCTTGATTCAATGGATTCTGATTTTGATTTAATTAATCAACAAAAATATATAGAAACAATTTCAAAGTCTTATTTTTCATTATGCCCAAGAGGTTTTGGTCCAACATCGTTCAGGTTATATGAGAGTATTGAACTTGGCTCAGTCCCGGTTTATATTAGTGATGATTTTTTACTTCCTTTTTCAGATATTATTGATTGGGAAAAAATTTGTATTTTTAGCAACTACAAAGATATAAAAAATTTAAAAACAAAGATGGTAGATATATTAGAGTCTAAAAAATATTCTGAAATGATTGAGTATGGAAGATATTGTAATAAAAAATACTTTAACAATGATTTTATCTTTCAGTACATACTTGATTTTGTATCAAAGTATTAAGAAATAGTTAATCTTTAATAATTTCAATATCGGTTGAAAGCATTTTATTAACCTGATCGTTAGTGCCTTTCCATTCGTCACCAATTTTTAAGTAGTTTTTGAATGAATATTTGTGATGTATTCCTTTTTTCACCATTATTGGATTTAAATGGTGTAAGAAAAATAAGTTTGAATAATAAAAATTCTTTAAATTCTTTGAAGCTAAAGCAGCTGCAATAGAGAAAGTTCCTACACCAGAAGTCGCTAAATTTTTTGCATTTAATAGAATATTAAAATCTTCAGCAATAGTTGAAGATTTTAATGTGACCCGCTTATCTTTTGAGAGTATTTCTATGACAGGATTATTCAATGGTTTTGCAGCAACTAAAATAGTTTTATCATATTTTTCAATAAGATTCTGAAAATAAATTAACGGGTTTTGAAGATAGTAGTCATGACCTAAAATAGTATTATCTTCACTCTTTTCAAAGATATCCCCACTTCTAATATGCATTACCAAGGTCTGGTCATCTATTTCTAAGTCTTTTTTAAAGTTGAGATTTGGCTCAATTATGTCTTGAAATATTTTATAGAAATTTTCATTATAATAATTAGCATCTTTATTTTTTAAGGGCGTGTCTGTTATTGGGCTATTTGTAAATTTTTCACTTATATTTTCAAAATTGTAAAACCTGGAATCAAACCTATATTTAGCAAAAAAATCTGAGAAATTGTTATTAATAATTGAAAAAGTATTTACTAGCTTATGCTCCTTAGAGTAAAAATTATTTTTGTATAACTCTGCATACATTGCTCCTAAGGCAAGCTGTTGGAGATTATTTCCAAAACCTCCATAATAAGAATTTATTGTATAGTTTGAAATTAGTAAGTTTTTTAAAGAGTTTTTCATAACTAAAAACATATTAAGGAATGTATTGATATAAACAATAAACAGATAAAAAAATAAACTATTAGTTCTCTATTTTATTTTTTATTTTTTCAATATTATCTGAACAAATACCAATATAGCTACCTTCCGGAACACTACTATCGAGGCTTACAATTATTGAGTTTCCGCCAGTTTTTTCTCCTGGGTATGTCCAAATAAAATTTTTGCTAGTTAAGGTATATTTATCATTTTCATGCCAGAAAAAATTTAAAGTATCATAAGTATTAAAAACTTGCAATCCTTCTAAATTCTTACAATGTATCCAAAGATGTTCTTTGTGATCAAAAAGAAAATCTTGTTCAATTTTTTCACTCGGTTTATCGTGACCTAAATAAAAATTATTATCTTGATACCAAACATCAATTTCACACTCATAACCATTATCCAAAGCATTTAAAATATAATTTTTGGTGTTTTCGCTATCAGGTTGAGCTCCTGATATATTGCCTCTGTGAGATATAAAATGTTTTATTTCCATATTTTTATTTTCTTTATATCATAATAGCAATGACAAGATTAGTTATATTTGATTTGGATGGAGTGCTTTACGACTCTAAAGAGATCCATTATTTATCACCAAATAAAGCACTTGCTGAATATGGCGAAGAATATGTTATTACTGAATCAGAGCATTTAAAAAGTTACGATGGGCTCCCGACCAATAGAAAGTTAGAATTATTAACACAACTTAAAGGTCTCAATAAATCTTTGCATAATGAAATTTGGGAAAAAAAACAAAAAAACACTTCTGATTTATTAGAAAAAATTAATGAAAACCCATATCTTATAGATAGTCTGAATAAATTAAGAAAAGAAATGAAAGTTGCTTGTGCAAGTAACAGTATTAATAAAACGGTAGACAAAGTTTTAACTAATTTAGGAATAAAAGATTGTTTTGACCTAATTCTATCTAATGAAGATGTTGATAATCCTAAGCCACACCCAGAAATGTACTGGAAATGTATGATGGAGTTCAATTCATTGCCTAGTCAAACAGTAATTATTGAAGATTCACCCGTTGGAAGAAAGGGAGCATCAATGAGTGGTGCTAACACTATGTTTGTGAATAAAAGTTCAGACTTAAATGAAGATTTTTTTGATAATATATTAAATTTCAAAGAGGATGGTTATTCTAACAATGTGTATGAAAATAAAAAACTTAATGTATTGATACCTCTTGCAGGCTTAGGAAGTAGATTTTCAGATGCAGGTTATATTTTTCCTAAACCTCTAATTGAAATTAATGGAAAACCTATGATACAGGTTGTAATAGAAAATTTAAATATTGATGCGAATTATGTATTTATAATACAAAAAGAACATGACGAAAAATATAATTTAAAGAAAGTATTAGAGATAATAAAACCGAATTGTAAAGTAGTATTTGCTGAAGGCTTAACTGAAGGTGCAGCCTGCACAACTTTATTAGCAGAAGAACATATTGATAATGAAAATCCTCTTCTAATTGCTAATTCAGACCAATTTATAGAGTGGGATCAAAATGAAATAATGTATTACTTTACCTCTACAGAAGCTGACGGCGGAATTTTAACTTTTGAAAGCTCACATCCAAAGTGGTCTTATGCAAGAGTCAATGATTCAGGCTATGTTGACTTAGTTGCTGAAAAAGAACCTATAAGTAAAAATGCAACAGTAGGTGTTTACTATTGGAGGCAAGGTGCAGATTATGTAAGATATGCAAAACAAATGATTCAAAAAGATCAAAGAGTTAATAATGAGTTCTATGTTTGCCCAGTATTCAACGAAGCAATTGAAGATGATAAAAAGATATTAATAAAAAACATAGATAAAATGTGGGGACTTGGAACGCCTGAAGATCTAAATTACTTTTTTTCTAATTACAATACTCAAAATATTTAAGATTTTATAAGTTATGGATTTTACTTTTGGGATTATAACTTCAAAAAATTCTGATAGTTATTTACATAAAATAATAAATAATATAGAAAAGCAAAAAATACCAAATTATGAAATTCTCTTAATAGGTGATACTAAGAAAACATTTGAAAATCCTCTAGTCAAACATATCGAATTTGATGAAAGCGTCAAAGAAGGATGGATTACAAAAAAGAAGAACTTGATTACACAAAATTCAAAATATGAAAATGTCGTTTATATGCATGATTACATAAATTTAGATAAAGATTGGTATCAAGGGTATTTGAATTATGGAAATGATTTTAAAGTATGCATTAATAAGATTATTACCAAAGATAATTTTAGATATAGAGACTGGACTCTATGGCCATTAAATAACAACAAGTTTGACCAATATTTAAATAGAACTCGAAAGTGTCTTTTGCCTTACGATGTTAATAATCTATCAAGGTATATGTATATTTCTGGAGCATATTGGGTAGCTAAGAAAAAATTTATGACCAAATATCCGTTGAATGAAAAGTTAGCCTGGGGAGAAGGAGAAGATGTTGAGTGGTCAAAAAGAATAAGAAAAAAAACGATTTTTAAATTCAATGAGTTATCAACAGTAAAATTCTTAAAAGAAAAAGATACTATTTATTCAGAAATAGACGGGCTTACGCTAGAAATGATATTAGATTATGAAACCAATACTTTTATGAAAATTAGTGATAAAACCAAAATTTATATAAAAAAGTTATTAAACAGATAAGGCCAATTATTTAATAATTAACCGGTTATATTCTTCGATTTCTTCCTTAATGAAATTTGAAAGAGAAAAATTATCTTCTACAAACTTTTCAGCTTTTAATGAAAGATTTTTAGCTTCTTTTTTATTTTGATTTAAATAATTTATCCATTTTGTAATTGAGTCTTTTTCATTTTTTAGAACTATTCCATTATTTTTATGTTCAATAACCTCTAATATATTTTTATTACTAAGGACTAGTGGAATGCACCCTTTTGACATAGTTTCAATGAGAGATTTTGGATGTCCTTCAAATTTAGAATATAAAACAAAATATTTATAATTTTCAATTAAGTCAAGTAATTTATTATGACTTAATATCCCTAAAAAATTAACTTTAACCTTGTATTTATTTGCAACATTAGCAATCTCTTTCTTGAGGGAACCTTCTCCAACTATATCTATCTCTATTTCGGAATTTTTTAATGATTTAATTAAATTTGCATAATTTTTTTGGGACTCTATTCTACCTATGCATAAAACTCTATTTTCAATTCTGTCTTCAAATAACTTATTCGATTCTTGAACATTAACCCAATTAGGCTTTAGGGATAATTTATTTTTCTTTATGAATTTAAATCTTTTCTTTATGTTATTTAGATCTGTATTTGATGAAACAAAATATTTATCTGAAAAAGCTAAAGATAAATAAGTTAATAAATAATAGAAACTTCTCTTTAAAAACGGTTTTCTTTCTTTTATTGAAAAATCAAAAATATCATAACCTGTTCTGATTATTAATGGTTTCTTCATTAAGAATTTCAATATAATTGGAATCCAGCTCCCCATTAATTGATTGGTTTTATATAAATCAATATCTTTTAAATTATCTTTTATTTTAAATGGAACAATTAATGATTTAAAAAAATACTTAACTTTATTTGAATTTTTTAGATATTTTCCAATAGGAAGAATCGTAATATGGTCTTTATTATTTATTATTTTTAAATCTTCTTCAGTTCCATATGTAATGAATGTAAATTTTATTTCTGAATTATTTGCAATTTGTTCATATATTTCAATTTCACGCTCTAACATTCCAGATTCAAGCCAGTCTTTTAGCGTGACACCATAAGTAAAAAATAAGGCAACATTCATCGAATTAATATTATTCTATATGTAATGAATTTAAAATGAAGAAAATATTAATTATACACAATAAGTATCGTCTCACAGGAGGAGAGGATATAGCAGTCGAAAATGA
>MDSW01092722.1_pt1 | contig 16094 bp, 14 predicted proteins | sample 811171 | NCBI WGS metagenome assembly MDSW01 (sample SAMN05326641, study PRJNA326480) | marine metagenome | isolation source: seawater | place: Atlantic Ocean: North West | collected 2012
ATCCATATTGAGAAATTCCATAAATTATTCCAAAATTTATAGCTTTTGCCTTTCTTCTTTGATCTTTATTTATTTTTTTTATATCAACATTAAAAATCTGGCTCGCTGTCAATGAATGAATATCTTCATTATTTTTAAAAGCCTTTTTTAATTCTTTAACATCAGCCAAATCAGCTAAAATTCTCATTTCAATTTGATTATAATCTGCTGAAATTAAAACATGATTTTTTTCAGCTACAAATGCTTTTCTAATATCTCTACCATCTTCTGATTTAATAGGAATATTTTGCAAATTAGGATCACTAGATGCCAGTCTCCCAGTTGTGGTTGCTGCTAGTAAAAATGATGTATGAACTCTTTTAGAGACAGGATTTAAATGTTCAGGAAGTGAGTCAGAATAAGTATTTTTTAATTTTGATAGTTGCCTCCAATCCAATACTAGTTGTGGAAATTCATGTCCTTTAAAAGCTAGATCTTCTAAAACTGAAGCGCTTGTTGCAAAACTCCCTTTTTTAGTTTTTTTAAGACCTGCAATTTTTAAATCATTATAAATAATTTCACCTAGTTGTTTTGGTGAAGCAATATTAAATTCTTTATTTGAAATTTTAAAAATTTCTATTTGAATTTGTCTAATTTTTTTTTCAAATTTTAAAGATAATTTTTTTAAAAATTTACTATTAATTTTAATTCCTTCTATCTCCATAAAAGCTAAAATTTTAATCAGGGGTTTTTCAAAAATTTCATAAATATTTTTTAATTTTTCCAATTTAAGATTTTTAGAAAATTTTTTATAGAGCCTATAAGTAACATCTGCATCTTCTGCCGCATAATCTTTAGCTTTTTCAATATCTACTTCATTAAAATTAATTTCACTCTTACCTGTACCCACTAAATCTTTAAAACTTATAGTTTTATGATTTAAATGTAATCTAGATAAAGTATCCATATTATGTCTATTTTTTCCAGCGTCTAAAACATAGGACATTAACATTGTGTCTTCTAAAGAATTTAAAACTATTCCATTTTTATAAAAAATAATAAAATCAAATTTTATATTTTGACCTATCTTTTTAATACTAGGGTCCTGTAAAAGTGATTTAAGTTTTGTTAAAACTTTTTGCTTATCTAAACTTTTATTAGATTTATGACCAATTGGTATGTAACAAGCTTTACCGATTTTTGAACTTAAAGAAATTCCAACTAAATTTGCCTGATGAGGATCTAAAGAGTCTGTTTCCGTATCTACTGCTACTTCACCGACTTCTTCAGCTTCTTTGACCCATTTAACTATTTCTTCTTCATCTGTAATCAAATGATAATTCTTATTATTGATTGGTTTTTCAATTATTGAATTTTTTTCAATCTTTTCATTTTTTATATTTTCAAGATTAGGCTCTCCATAAGCTGAAATTGCAGAACTTAATAAACGATTAAACTCCATTTCCCTAAGAAAATTATAAAGTTTATCTTTATCAATCTCCTTCAATTTAAAATCTGCTAAATCTCTATCAATTGGTGCATCATGTTTTAATGTAACAAGTTGTTTACTTATTACAGCTTTATCTTTATTTTTTGATAAAGTTTCCCTCCTTTTAGTCTGTTTAATTTCATTCACCGATTTAAGTAATTTTTCTAATGTGCCATATTTATTTATAAGCTCAGCAGCAGTTTTTACTCCTATTCCTGGAACTCCTGGAACATTATCACTACTATCACCTGCTAAAGCTTGAACATCAATTACTTTATTAGAGTCTACTCCAAATTTTTTAAATACATCTTCATCTGTAATGAATTTATTTTTCATTGGATCAAAAATTCGAACACCTTTTTTAAATAATTGCATTAAATCTTTATCTGAAGATACTATCGTTACTTTTGCGCCTTTTTTTAAAATTTGATCAACATAAGTAGCTATTAAATCGTCTGCTTCATAATTTAAAAGATCTACTGAAGGCAAATTAAATGCTAATACTGATTTTCTAATATATTCAAATTGTGGAGCAAGATCCTCGGGAGCCTCAGACCTATTAGCTTTGTAATCACTATAAATTTTATTTCTAAAAGTTTTCCTACCTGAGTCAAATATTACAGCAAAATGAGTGGGTTTTTGTAAATTTTCTTTAGATTTAGAATCTTCTAAAAGTTTAAAAAGCATACTACAAAAACCACTTACTGCTCCAGTCGGCAACCCATCTCTTTTTCTAGATAAAGGTGGCAAAGCATAATATGCTCTGAATATATAACCAGAACCATCAATTAAATAATAATGATCAGTTTTTTGAATTTTGCTCATTTATATTTTAAAATTACAATCGTATTATAATCTATAAGTTTATAAATATATTCAGAATAAAAGAAATTTTACTACTAGAATATCAATATAAATAAAGGTATTATTATAATATGGAGCTAATTAAACTAAACTTAAACAATAAATTAATCAAATTTTTTTTTGTAATAATACTAGGATCTATAGCTTTAACAATATCTGCTAAAATTAAAATCCCCTTTTATCCAGTTCCTATGACTATGCAAACCTTTGTTGTAATGTTTATAGGAATAAGTTTTGGGTATAAAATTGGGTTAGCTACAATTAGCTTGTATCTTTTGGAAGGAATAATTGGTTTGCCGGTATTTTCAAATTCGCCTGAAAGAGGAATAGGTTTAGTTTATTTTACTGGTCCTACGATGGGTTATTTAATTGGTTTTTTGTCAGCATGTTATTTAGCCAGCTTTATAAACTTAAAAGATAATTTATTAAAAATATTTATTAAACTCATTTTAGCAGTCTCTACAATCTATTTACTTGGTGTGATTTGGCTAGGAACAATAATTGGTTGGGAAAAACCTATTTTTAATTTAGGCGTTGCTCCTTTTTTACTTGCTGAATTATTTAAGATTTTAATTCTGTGTTTAATTACAAAAAAAATAATTAAAATTAGAAATTTTATCTAGGCGATCTTTTCGAAAGAATTCTCTGAAGTGTTCTTCTATGCATCTTAAGTCTTCGAGCTGTTTCTGAAACATTCCTATTACACAACTCGAACACTCTATGTATGTGTTCCCATTTTACTCTATCTGCTGACATAGGATTTTCTGGTGGAGAAGCTTTTTTTGTAGGATCTGCAAGTAAAGCATTTTCAACATCTTCTGCATCTGCAGGTTTCGCTAAATAATCAATTGCTCCTTCTTTAATCGCTGCAATTGCTGTAGGAATATTTCCATAACCAGTTAACATTATGATTCTACTCGATATGTTTAGCTTTTGTATTTCTTTTACTACATTTAGCCCATTTCCATCTGCCAATCTAAGATCTACAACTGCAAATCCTGGTTTATTAATTTTTGCAACCTCGATACCTTTTTTTACACTCTCAGCTTGTAAAACCTGAAAGCCCTTTTTTTCCATAGATCTGGCTAATCTTTCTCTGAAAGGGTTATCGTCTTCAACTATAAGCAATGTTTTATTATCAAAATTACTTAAATTTTGAATTGTGGCTTCATTATTCATAATTCTTATATGGAGGCTTTTTCAATAATTTCAACTGTAATTATTTGCTTTACATCTATTTATAATTACCTTAATTGCACATTTTATAAAGAGTTTTAGAATGATTCAAAAACTTTTTTTTTGTTAAATTTTTTTGAGGGGGCATTTTAAATGCAAAAATTTAAGTCAGTTGAAGAATTAGTAAATCAACTGAAACCAGAAAAACCGGTTTATTGTATCAGAAAGAATTCTATTCTTTCTGCATCAAGTTTTTTTAAAAAAAAATTTCCCGGAAAAATTTTATACGCAGTTAAAACAAATCCTCATCCCGAAGTTATAAAAACTCTTATAAAAAGTGGAATTGATCAATTTGATGTTGCTTCAATTGAAGAAATAAAAACTATAAGAAAGTTTAGTAAAGCCGCAAAATGTTTTTATATGCATACTGTAAAAAGTAGAGAAAGCATTAAAGAGTCTTATTTTAGGTATGGAATTAAAACTTTTTCATTAGATACAAAAGATGAATTAATTAAGATTATTGAAAGTACAGATAATGCGAAAGATCTACAATTGTTTGTAAGAGTAGCAGTATCAAATGAACATGCTGAAATAGATTTATCTAAAAAATTTGGTGCTTCTAGCACAGAAGCTGCAGGATTATTAAGATTAGTTAAACAATATTCTTATAAAATTGGTTTAAGTTTTCATGTTGGATCTCAGTGTATGCATCCTATTTCATATTCAAAAGGGATTAATGAAATAGGAAATATAATTAAAAAAACAAAAATTATTCCTGATTTTATTAATATAGGTGGAGGTTTTCCAACTATTTATCCAGATCTTGTTCCTCAATCTTTAGATAATTATATGAGTGAAATTAACAAAAGTTTAGAAAATTTAAATTTAAATAATTTACCTAAAATAATTTGTGAGCCAGGAAGAGCGTTAGTTGCTGAAAGTGGCTCTACTATAGTAAGAGTTAATTTGAGAAAAAAACAAAAACTTTATATTAATGATGGAACTTATGGAACTCTTTTTGATGCAGGAACTCCAAACATAGTTTTTCCCTCAAAAATGATAAGGGATAGTTGCAATAAAATTATTTCAAAAAAATTAACTGCTTTCGATTTTTATGGTCCTACTTGTGATAGTATGGATTATATGAAAGGACCATTTATTTTGCCTAACAATATTAAGGAAAATGATTATATAGAACTTGGTCAGCTAGGATCTTATGGATTAACTTTTAGGACACAATTTAATGGTTACTATTCTAATGAAATTTATGAAGTAGAAGATAATCCTATCATGACTCTTTATGCTAAAGATATTAATAAAGCTACTTTAGTTGCTTAAATGTCAGAAAGTAAAAAGTTAGGTCACAATAGTAAAAAAGATTTTTTAAAAAATCCCGTAGAACATATTGATATAACTTCATTTGATGCAAGAAAAATAATTGATTCCATGAAGAAGATGTCTTTTGTTTCAAGAGAAACAGCTAACGCAGCAAACATTTACAATGAAATGTTAAAAGATAAAGATTGCACAATTTTTTTAACACTCGCTGGTTCAACTTCTGCTGCTGGATGTATGAATATATACAAAGACCTTGTTAAATATAATATGGTAGATACAATTGTTGCTACAGGAGCTTCCATAATTGATATGGATTTTTTTGAAGCTTTAGGATTTAAACATTATCAAGGATCACAATTTCAAGACGATAATGAGCTTAGAAAAAATTATATTGATAGAATTTATGACACTTATATTGATGAAGATGAGTTACAGATTTGTGACAAGAAAATATGTGAAATAGCAGATAATTTAGAAGCAAGAAGTTATACGTCTAGGGAATTTATTCACGAAATGGGAAAATATTTAAAAAAAAATTCCATAAAGAAAGACTCCTTAATTGAAACGGCTTATGACAACAATGTTCCAATTTTTTGCCCTGCATTTACTGACTCAAGTGCAGGATTCGGCCTAGTTATTCATCAAGAAAAAAATCCTAAAAAACATATTACTATAGATTCGATTCGAGAATTTAGAGAATTAACTGAAATAAAAATTAAATCAAAAGACTCTGGTTTATTCATGATAGGTGGTGGTGTACCTAAAAATTTTATTCAAGACACTGTAATATGTGCTGAACTTTTAGGCAAAAATGTTGATATGCATAAATATGCTGTACAAATTACAGTAGCAGATTCTAGAGATGGTGCTTGCAGTAGCTCAACTTTGAAAGAGGCAAGCTCTTGGGGGAAAGTTGATGTATCAAAAGAACAAATGGTTTTTGCTGAGGCTACTAGTGTATTGCCTTTAATTACTAGTCATGCTTATCATAAAGGTGAATGGAAAAATAGAAGTAGAAAAAATTTTTCAAAAATTTTTGGATAAAAAATTGAAATATTTATCAAATAAAAATGGTTTTCTTGGTATTGATAATAAATTTAATTTTAAAGAAAAAGTGGTAATTATTCCATTTGGTCTAGAAAAAACAGTAAGTTATGGAAGTGGAACTAAAAATGGACCTAAAGAAATAATTAAAGCTTCTCATCAAGTTGAATTATATGATGAAGATCTTAATTGTGAACCTTTTAAAAAAATAGGAATTAAAACATTAAAACCATTTAAAATTGACAAAAATATTTATAAAGCCCTTAAAAAAGTTGCTAACATTAATAAAGAAATTTTAGATAATAAACTTTTTCCTATGACCTTAGGAGGAGAACACTCAATAACACCTGGATGTATTGTGCCATTTGTAAAAAAATATAAAAATATTTGCCTTTTACATTTTGATGCTCATGCAGATTTGAGAAGTAGTTATAATGGAGAAAAATTTTCACATGCTTCTGCGATTAGAAGATGCTTAGATCATAAAAATTTATCAGTGATTTCATTTGGAATAAGAAATATTTCTAAAAGTGAAATATCTTTTTTAAAAAAAAATAAATCTAGAATAAAAATTTTTTGGGCTAAAGATAAATTTAAATGGAATTTACAAAAATTCAAAAAAATAATAAAAAATAAAACTGTTTACTTAACCTTTGATGTAGATTGTTTAGACTCAAGTATTATGCCTGCGACAGGAACTCCTGAACCTGGCGGATTATTGTGGGATGAAACTTTAAATATAATTAAAATTGCGGCAAAAAATTCAAATATTATAGGTGCAGATATTAATGAACTTGCTCCAATTAAAGGCTTTAACTCCTATAATTTTTTAGTTGCTAAACTTGCTTATAAAATATTATCTTATAAATATTTCTTCTAAAGTTTAATTGGTTTAAATGTTTTTAAAAGTAATCTGAATGGAATTAACATTATTAGTGCTACTAAAATTTTAACAGTTAAATCTCCTAAAGAAAGTGTGATCCACGGCACTCCTGTCGCATAAAAAGAAATTGAAAAGAATATAAAAGTATCAACTGTAGATCCAAATATTGATGATGTTAATGGAGCTATAAACCATTGTTTTTTTCTTAATTTATCAAAAATTTGTACATCTAAAAGTTGAGCAACTAAAAATGCTGTTCCTGAACCTATGGCAATTCTAACAGATATTAAGTCATCAAAATTAGTTGCAAATAAGAGAGTGAAGCTAATTCCTAAAGTAAAACCTATATATACTATTTTTCTCGCTATTAACTTGCCATAGGATCTATTAGCAAGATCGGTAATTAAAAAAGCTATTGGATAACTAAATGCCCCATAAGTCAAAATTTCTTCTAAACCATAATATATTATTGGGAACTGAACTAAATAATTTGATGTAAGCACTACCACTCCCATTAAAAATGAGAGTAATAAAAATAATTTATTCATTAAACAATTTTAGATTGTGAAGTTTTCTTTTGAAAAGGAAATTTAATTAATAAATTCTTTTTAAGTTTTTTCAGTCTTGGAGACAAATTTTTATTTTTTACGGTTTTTAAAAATTCATCAAAGCTACCTTTTTTATCTACAGATCTTACACCTGCATTACTAACTGTTAATTTCAAACTTCTTTTTAAAAGTTCACTTGTAAATTTTACTTTTTTTAAGTTAGGAAGAAATCTTCTTTTTGTCTTGTTGTTAGCATGACTGACATTATGACCCTTCATTGGGTTTTTTCCAGTAAGTTCACATTTTTTTGACATAATATTTCCGTCTATATAAAGTGAGATACTGATTGCGTCAAGTTCAAGATTTATCTTTCTCTCTTTTTCCTATTATTTCTTCAAAATTCTTAACACCATCTTTTAACAATAATTCTTTAAGCTCTTTTTTAATCATGTTAACTATATTTGGCCCTCTAAATATCATGCCAGTATAAAGTTGGACATAATTAGCTCCTGCTAAAAATTTTTCGTAAGCACTTTTACCAGAATCTACTCCACCTACTCCAATAATTTTAATTCTTCCATTAAATATTTTATAAAATTTACTTATTAAATTCGTAGATTTTTCTTCAATTGGTTTGCCTGACAAACCTCCTTTTTGATATCTTTGAATATTGATCAAACTATTTCTTGTTGAATCTGATGTATTTGAAATAATAATTACGTCAATATTATTATCCAAAAGAACGTCCGAAATTTTATCAATTTGTTGTTCTTCAATATCAGGTGATACCTTAACTACTATAGGAGTTTTTGAATTCAAATTTTTTTTTTCTTTATTAATCATCCGAAGTAATTCATTTAATTTTGTTTGATCATGAAAACTCCTCAAATCTTCTGTATTAGGAGAAGATATATTTATTGTAATATAATCTGCTACTTCATGAAAAATTTTAAAACATTCAAGATAATCTTTAAGTCTATCTTTTGTATCTTTATTTGGTCCAATATTAATTCCTAGTAAACCGATTTGATTATTAGATTTAATTCGATTAACTACATTCTTAGATCCAAGGTTATTAAAGCCTAGCCTATTAATTAAAGCCTTGTCTTCAACCAATCTAAAGACTCTCGGTTTAGGGTTTCCATATTGTTTTAAAGGTGTAATAGTACCAACTTCAACAAAACCAAATCCTAATCTAAATAAAGAATTATACACCTCGGCATTCTTGTCAAATCCTGCGGCCATTCCAATAGGATTTTCTAAATTCTTGCCAAATAATCTAGTTTTGAATAAAGAATTATCTTTATCGTTATTTAAAATATTTGGAAGTAAATTAAATTTTAAAGATTTAATTGCTAAAGAATGTGCTATCTCAGGATCTAATTTAAAAATAAAAGATCTTAAATTTAAAAACATTATTTAATTTTATTTATTATAAGCTCTTTAGTTTCATTCACACCAAAAAAACTAATAAAAAAACCCATTCGTGGTCCATTTTCATCTCCAAAAAGAACTTCATATATTAATTTAAACCAATCTCTTAGTTTTTCAGAGTAACCATTTTCTTTTCCAGTGGAATAAATTAAAGTTTGAATATCTTCAGGAGACATTTTATCATTACATTTCTCCAAAGTTTGAATTAATGCTTGTAATGCTTTTTTTTCTTTTTCATTAGGAATTTTATAATTTTTTTGAGTTTTTATTACATCATTAAAAAATTTTATCGCGTAACCAATTAAACTATCAAATATCGGGAAATTGTTTTCATTTATTTCTGGTTTATATTTTTTTACAAATTTCCATAAAAGATTTTTTGTATCAGCATTACTTGTTTCAACAAGGTTTAGAAGCATCGAAAATGACATAATCAAATTCTCTTTTGGAACCTTTCCATTATGAACATGCCATACTGGATTCATTAATAATTTAAGCTCATCCTGATTTTTTGATTTTTCAATATGATCTAAATATTCATCAACAGCCTTCGGTACAATTTCTTTATATAATTTTTTAGCTCTCTTAGGATTTTGATACATATATAAAGATAAACTCTCAGGAGATGCATACTTTAACCATTGATCAATAGTAATTCCATTTCCCTTAGATTTAGAAATTTTTTCACCTTTCTCATCTAAAAATAATTCATATGCAAATCCAGAAGGATTGGTTTTACCAATTAATTTTATAATTTTAGAAGATAAAATCGCACTTTCTATAAGATCTTTCCCATACATCTCAAAATCTACATCTAAAGCATACCAACGCATTGCCCAATCAACTTTCCATTGAAGTTTACAATTTCCATCTAGAATACTTTTTTCCAATTTTTCTCCTTTATAATCAAAAACTATTTTTAAATTTTTTTTATCAATCTCAAACATGGGTATTTCCAAAACATGTCCGGTATTTGGACAGATTGGTAAAAATGGACAATAAGTTTTTTTTCTTTCTTGGCCCAAAGTAGGCAAAATAATATTCATTATACCATCATAATTTTCTAAAATTAATTGTAATGTTGGATTAAAAAATCCCGATTTATACAATTTTGTTGAGCTTTTAAAAGTATAATCAAAATTAAAATTATTTAAGAAATCTTTTAACATTTCATTATTATGCTCACCAAAACTTTTAAATTTTTTAAATGGATCAGGAACTTGTGTTAAAGGTTTATTTAAATTTTCTTCTAATAATTTTTGATTAGGTACATTATCAGGAATTTTTCTTAGTCCATCCATATCATCAGAAAATGTAATAATTTCGGTAGGAAAATCTGTTAACTGTTTTAAAGCATTTACTATCATTGAAGTTCTTGCAACTTCACCAAAAGTTCCTATGTGTGGCAAACCACTAGGTCCATATCCTGTTTGAAGTATAATTTTACCCTTTTTGTCGATAAAAGACTTTCTTTCACGAAGCATTTTTTTAGCTTCTACAAAAGGCCAAGCGCTAGTTTTATCTAAATTTTCTCTTTTTATCATGAATAACCATTACAATTTATAATTATAGCGATTTAACTAATTCTTATAGAGTTGAAATTTATTTACCATAAAATAATGTTCTTTCAAAATGTCTAATTACAAAACTGTTTTTTTTACTCTAGGAATTTTACAAATAATTCTAGGGGTATTCATGTTTGTTCCTATAATTATTCAATTTATATATTCAGAAGTTGATTCTTCTTTTTTTGGAGCATCGATCGTAACAATTATTTTTGGTTCTTTGTTTTTTTTATCAAACTTAGATCATGATAAAAAATTAACCCTACAACAGTCATTTCTATTAACTGCCTTGTCTTGGTTAAGTATTGCAATCTTTGGTTCTTTGCCTTTTATTTTTTCAGGCCTGGGTTTTTCTTTCACTAATGCTTTTTTTGAAAGTATGTCAGGTATTACTACTACTGGATCAACTATAATTTCAAATCTTAGTGAAATGCCAAAAGGTATTTTACTTTGGAGAGCTATTCTACAGTGGTTAGGAGGAATTGGAATTATAATTATGGCCATAACTTTAATGCCCATAATGAACGTAGGAGGAATGCAATTATTTAAAATATCAAATCACGATTCATCAGAAAAAATTTTACCAAAATCAAAAGAAATTGCTCTTCGACTTATTTATATTTATTCTTCTTTAACTCTACTTTGTTTAATAACTTATAAAATATTTGGAATGAGTTTTTTTGATAGTTTAACCCATTCTATGACCACAATAGCTACTGGGGGTTTTTCAAATTATAATGAATCTATTGGTTTTTTTAATAGTATCTCAATAGAAATATCTTCTATGATATTTATTATCCTAGGAAGTATACCTTTTATAGCCTACATCAAATTTATTAATGGCAATAAAGAAATTTTTATTAAAGATTCTCAAATTAAATTTTTTCTCGGAGTTATAATTTTTAGTATTATTATTTTAAGTTTATATTTATTAATAAATAAGACAGATGAACTAAACCTTAGATCAATATTTTTTAATGTAGTTTCAATTCTAACTGGTACAGGTTATGTTAATGCAGAATTTGATGGTTGGGGCAGTTTTGCTCTTATATTATTCTTAGGTCTTATGTTTATTGGTGGATGTGCTGGCTCAACTACCTGTGGAATTAAAATATTTAGAATTCAAATTCTTTATTTATTTGTATCTAATCAACTAAAAAAAATAATTTATCCAAAAGGTGTATTTGTTTTAAAATATGATCAAAATCCAATTGACGATAGGTTTATCTCATCAATTATTTCTTTTATCTATATGTATTTAGTCATATTTTTCAGTCTTACTGCACTTTTATCTTTAACTGGATTAGATTTTATAACTTCAATTTCTGGTGCAGCAACCTCAATATCAAACGTGGGTCCTGGCTTAGGGTCAATAATTGGTCCTAATGGAAATTTTTCAACTTTACCTAATATTTCTAAATGGATTTTAAGTTTTGGAATGATTTTAGGTAGACTTGAGTTGTTTGCAATATTAGTATTATTTTTACCTTCTTTTTGGAGAAATTAAATATGTTAGAAATCAAAAAACAAACATGGCTTGAGTCTGTATCAGTTTATAAAGATATTCGAATGCTGAGAATTTTGCTATTAGGTGCTATCAGTGGTTTTCCTTGGGTTTTAATTGCAAGCAGTTTAAGTCTTTGGCTTAAAGAAGAAGGACTAAGTAGATCTACAATAGGATGGGCGGGCTTAATTTTTGCTGTATACGCTTTTAATTATTTATGGGCTCCAATTATAGATAGAATTCAAATACCAATATTAACAAAAAAATTAGGCCATAGAAGAGGATGGATAGTTTTAATGCAAATAATTATTTTGTTAAGCTTATTAGTTTGGAGTTTTATTAATCCTACACAAAATTTAACATTACTAATATTAGTAGGATTAATTATTGCTATAGCTTCAGCCACCCAAGATATAACTGTTGACGCATTAAGAATTGAACAAATAAATGAAAATGAAGGAAAGTCTATGGCAGCTGGAGCGGCAATGGCTGTTGTTGGTTGGTGGACAGGTTATAAATTAGGGGGAGTAGTTGCTTTATTTACTGCTGAATTTTTTGAAAATATAGGTATCTCAGAATATTGGCAGGCTACTTTTTTGGTATTGGGTGTTTTAATTATTTTAATGAACATTGGATTAATTTTCGTTCATGAACCAATAGAGACAGATAGACAGGTTAAACAAAAAGAAACTGACAAGTTAATTATAGGAAAGCTTGGATTTAGTAATATTATTACAAACTTTATTGCTTATATAACAGGAACTATTGGTGGGCCTATTATAAGTTTTTTTAAAAAAAATGGTTTTGCTATTGCGTGGGGAATTCTAGGCTTTGTATTTTTATTTAAAATTGGAGAAGCTTTTATGGGAAGAATGTCCATTGTCTTTTACAAAGAGATAGGATTTTCTAAAGGACAAATTGCAATTTATTCAAAAGGACTTGGTTGGATCACAACTGTAGTGTTTACATTGTTAGGAGGAATAATGGCTATGAGAGCAGGCACAATAATGACAATGTTTTTTGCAGGAGGATTAATGGCAATAACAAATCTTTTATTCGCCGTTTTAGCATGGACAGGTAAGTCTGAAATTTTATTTGCAATTGCTGTCATAGCTGATGATATTACAGCAGCATTTGCAACAGTGGCTTTTGTAGCATTTATATCATTGTTAGTAGATAGAACTTATACAGCAACTCAATATGCCCTACTTGCTTCAATTGGTACCGCCGGTAGAACTACTTTAGCATCCTCTTCTGGAGCATTGGTTGACTGGTTAAATGGAAATTGGGGAACATTTTTTGTTTTAACAACTATAATGGTCATTCCTTCTTTGGTTTGTTTGTGGCTCATTAAAAATAAAATTCAAATAGGTGCAAAATAATTTTTATTTTAAAGGTAATTTTTCTAAAATTTATAAGAAACCTTCAAAATTTTCTGAAGTTACTTCTCAAATATTATATGGGGAAAATTTTAAAATTTTATCAAAAAAAAAAAAATGGATTAAAATTAAATTATCGTTTGATAATTATATTGGCTATATTAAAAACGAAAAATATATAAATAAATTTCACCCAAATTATAAAGTAAGTAATTTAAAGGCAAAAATTTTCAAAAAACCTAAATATGGTACAAAAAGTTGGCTCCCATTTGGATCAAAGTTATCGGTTAAAAGTGAAAATAAAGATTATGTAAAAATAGAAAAAAATAAATGGATTAAAAAAAAAGATATAAAAAAAATAAATCATAAAGAAAAAGACTTTGTTAAAACCTTTAAAAAATTTCTTAATACTAATTATGTTTGGGGAGGTAAAACATATAAAGGTATTGATTGTTCTGCTTTATTACAAATATTTTTTTATTATAATAATTTATTTTTTCCAAGAGATACAAAAGATCAGATCAAATATTCAAAAGGTAATTCAAAGAAAAAGAAATTTAAAAAAGGAGACGTTATATTTTGGAAAGGTCATGTTGCTATATGTTTAAATTCTAAAAAACTAATTCATGCTTATGGGCCCGAGAAAAAAGTTTTAATTATGCCAATAATAAAAACAATCAATGTAATAAAAAAAATAGCTAAACTCAAAGTAAAAAAAATAACTAGGCTTAAATATTAGCTTCTACCAAAATCAGGCTTGTCAATATCTTGCTTTAACCTAATAATTTTTTTTCTTACTTTTTTTGTTTGAACAAGTTTTTTTAAAATTAATTTATTACTTTTTAAATTAATATCTTTTTTAAAAGCACTTAAATTTTTTACAAATAAGTCAATAGCCTTTGAAATATTTGTCTTATTATTAAAAAAAATATCTCTCCACATAATTTCATTTGATGCAGCTATCCTTGTGAAATCTCTTAAACCTCCAGCACTAAATTTGATAAAATCATAGCTTTGATATTTTTCAAAATCTTGCGCAGTCTTAACTAAATTATATGCAATTAAATGAGGTAAATGACTAGTTATAGAAAAAATTTTATCATGTTTTTCAGATGTCATTACAACTACTTTTGATCCTAGTTTTTTCCAAAATTTATTTAATATATTTAAATGACTTTTATTTGTATTTTTCTCTTTAATTAAAATACACCATCTATCCAGAAACATATTAACTTTACCTTGCTCAGGTCCACTTACTTCTGATCCTGCAATTGGATGGCCTTGAGTCCAATGAATCCCCTTCTTTAAATATTTTTTAATGATTTTTGTTGATTCTATTTTTGCAGAACCAATATCAGTAATCAATGTTTTTGGTAATACAAAATTATTTATTTTAAGAATAAGATTTTTATATTCACTCATAGGAGTACAAAAAATAATTAAATCAGAGTTAATTACTCCTTCTTTTAATTTATTAACAATTATTCCTGGTAATTTTAATTTTTTTATTTTTTTAATATTCAATTTTGATTTCTCATAAATAAATATTTTTTTTGCTAATTTTTTTTTTTGAATAGCTCTCAATAAAGATGAGCCCAATAATCCACAACCAATAATTAAAATTTTTTTCATTTAATTTAATATTCCTTTAACTGAACTAATAAATTTTAAATTTTCTTTTTTAGATCCAATTGTTAATCTTAATTTATTTTCAATATTATAACCTTCTTTAGTAGATCTTAAAATAATTCCTTTTTTTTTTAGTTTTTTGTAAAAATAATTTGCTGAATACTTACATTTGTCAAAGTTAAGTAATAAAAAATTTGCTGATACAAAATTTGAAAAAATATTATAATTTTCTAGAAATTTTTTAATCTTTTTAGCATAAAATAAATTATGCTTAATAGATTTATTTATAAACTTTTTATCTTTAAGAGACTCTGCTGCTGCTAGTTGGGCTATACTATTCACATTAAAAGGTGGTTTGATTAAATTTAATGCATCTATTATTTTTTTCGATCCATATCCCCAACCAACTCTTAAAGAAGCCAACCCAAAAATCTTTGAAAATGTTCTAAGAATAAAAACATTATCTTTATTTTTAAATAAATCTAAACCTGAAGAATAGTCTGAATTTTTCATATATTCTGCATATGCATCATCAATTACTAATAAAATATTTCTATTTAATTTTTTTCTTAACTCTAATACTTCTTTTTTGGTCAAATAAGTTCCCGTTGGATTATTTGGATTTGCTATAAAAACAATTTTTGTTTTCTTGGTAACTTTTTTTAAAATTTCTTTTATCGAAATTTTAAAATTTAATTCCTTTGAAAATAAAACTTTTGCACCTACGATTTTTGAGTAAATTCTATACATTAAAAAACTATATTCAGGTAAAACAACTTCATCTTTTGGATATAAAAATAATTGACAAATCATCTGAATAACTTCATCAGAACCTGATCCACAAATTATTTTTTCAAATTTACAGTTATAAGTTTTAGAAATTGCTTTTCTTAAATCTTTAGATTTTCCATCAGGGTATTTGTATGAAATTAATTTTTTATTTAAAATCAATTTTTTAGCTTTTGGGCTCATGCCTAAAGCAGATTCGTTCGCAGACAATTTTATTACTTTTTTTAATTTTTTGACTCTAGATTTTCCAGGTTTATAAGCTTCAATATTAAATTTTTTGAATTTTAGAGTAATCATTTTTTTAATTTATGAGCTCTTTATAGATAAAATTACAAATTTTTATAGAGAATAAGAAAGATTTTTAAAAAATTGACATAATAAATAAGTTCTAGTAAAAAAAATATGCGCTGATTTAACTGAATTGCGAGCGCTTAAAAAAAACCGCTAAAATAGTTTTTTTTCTCACAATTCAA
>MDSW01190171.1_pt1 | contig 16094 bp, 10 predicted proteins | sample 811171 | NCBI WGS metagenome assembly MDSW01 (sample SAMN05326641, study PRJNA326480) | marine metagenome | isolation source: seawater | place: Atlantic Ocean: North West | collected 2012
GGGGGGGGGATCTCGCGCGCGGGGGCCGTTTGCTTGTCGGAGAGGGGCGCTTTTTTTTTTTTTTTTTTCGCTCTCTTGGTTTGTTGGGGCGCCCCCGTCGTTCGTCGCGGGGGGGGGTGGTCTCGCGCCGCGCGTACCGTGTACAGCTTGTGCCCGGAGGCGACGGCGAGGACATCACCGTGGGCGTGGAACGCGAGGCTCGCGATCGGCTTGCCGAAGTCGAAGCACACGAGGCACTCCGCGGTCTTGGCGCTCCACAGGCGAACCTCGTGGTCCAACGATCCGCTCGCGAGCACGTCCGGGTTCGTCGGGTGGAACCGCACGACCCACGGCGTGCGTCGGTGCCCCGTGAGCGTCCGCAGACACGCGCCCGTGCGGCAGTCGATGAGCTTGACCGTGTGGTCGCCGTGCGTGGACGCGATGAGCTTCCCGTCGGGGCTGAACGCCGCCGCGATCGTCGACCGCGGCGCGGGTCGCAGCTCGCTGTACGTCGCCGTGCACCGCGCGAGCGCGTCCCCCTCGGCCCACGCGCGAAGCGCCGTCTCGGGCGCGCGCGCGAGCGAGGAGGAACCGCGCGCCGAACCCCGGGACGTCGACGGGAACCCGCCGCGCGGGCCGAGCCGACCGCGAGGGTCGAGCTCGCGCGCGCGAACGCGCTCGAACATCGCGGACGCGAGCGCGCGGTCGGCCGCGCCGCGTCGCCCCGCCGAATGAATGACACCCGAGCGCCGAGCAGAGGGACCACCTGTCAAGTCATACCATAGCGGCGCGCGCGTCAGTTTTTTTTCGAGTCAGGTCCTCGACCTTGAGCGGCGACCCGGCGGTCAACGTGTCGCGGCGCGATGTGACGGCAAAATTTTATTCGTCTCGTTTCGTGGTCTGCGCGACGTACGCGGCGCTCGTCCCGTCCGACCCCCCCCTCGCGCGTCGTCCTCCCCAAAAACTCGGTCTTCACTCGGTCCCCAGCGCCCGCATCTCCGCCTCGAGTCCCCGCACGGCGCTCTCCGCCTTCTCCCTGAGCGTCTCCCACCTCCTCGCCCACCCCCGCCCCTCCGCCTCCGCCTCGTGCGTCTCGAGCCGGAGCCGCTGCAGCGCCTTGGCGCCCGCCGCGTCGCTCCCGCCCTTCGCCGCCTGCGCCTCCGCCTCCGCGCGAAGCCGCTCGTGGCGCTTTTCGCTCTCGAGCGCCTTCCCGCGGCTCTCCTTAGCCACCTCCGCGGCGCTCTCCGCGCGACGAGCCGCGGTCTTCACCCGAGCGCGACGGTCGGAACCGCCAAGGCGACGCCACGCGTCCCACCCCTTCGCCACCGACGCCGCCCACGCCAGCTCCTCCTCGGCGGCGGACTCGAGCGCGAAAGGCGGCTTCGGAAGGCTTCGGGAGGCTTCGGGAGGCTTCGGGTGCGCCGCGCGAGGAGCCGTGGGAGGAGAGGCGGCGCGTGACGCCCGAGGGGGCGGCGTGGAGTCCTGAGTCCTCGTGGACGCCGGCGAGGACTCGGGCGAGGACCGAGACCCGGCGGGAACCGAGTCCCGCGTCGCGGCGGCGGCCTCCTTCGACTTCGCCGCCTCCGCCGTCCGCGCCTCATCCGCGCGCTTCTTCTCCTCCTTCTCCTCCTCCGCTTTCCGCTTCGCCTCGGCGTCTCTCTTCGCCGCCTCTTCTCCTCGCGCCGCCTCCGCGTCTTCTCTTCGCCGCGCCTCCGCCGCCTCCGCGTCCGCCCTTCGTCGCCTCTCCTCCGCCTCCGCGTCCTCTCTTCGTCGCCTCTCCTCCGCCGCTTCGTTTTCGACCCGCGCGCGCGCCTTCGCCCGCTCCCCCTCCTCCTCGCTCGCCCACAGCCAGGGCGGGGGCTCCCCCGGCGCGGGCGCGGCCGAGCCTTCGACCGGACCCGGACCGCCCGCGGCGCCGCGTGGGGAGGCACTCGCCGCCTTCGCCGCCGCCGTCGCGTTGTCGTCGTCGCGGGCGAAGAACGACTCCGGCACGGGCGCGCTCGTCCTCGGCGCGGCGAACCTCGAGACGCGCGCCAAGCCCGCGTCCGTCGCCTTCAGAGCGTCGACGCAGTACGGCGCCACGGCGCGCACGCGGAGGCGAACGGCGGCGAAGAGCGGGGAGTGGTCGTTCCCGCCCGGTGAGGCGCCGACGAAGGCGGCGACCAGGGCGACGAGCGCCGCCGCCCAAAAGAAGAGGGAGAAGAGAAAGGCTCGAGCGCGCGCGTTTCGCCGCGGGAGCGGGCCTCCTTCGCCGGCGCGCGGTAACCTCTTCGGCGTCGTCCTCTTCGCGTCGTCCTCATTCGCGTTGTCGAGCGTGACGCGGTCGAGGGCTTCCCCGAGGGCCCTGGCTTTGAGCGTCGCGAGTTCCGCCTCGGCGGCGTCGAGTCTCGACGCGAGCGCTTCCGCCTCCGCCTCCTTCTCCGCGAGCGCCCTCGTCGCCTTCTCGGCGCTGTCGGTCATGCGCCGCTCCTTGCTCTCCAGCTCCCTGAGCTTCACGCTCCACTGCTCGCGCTGTTCGAGCTGCCACTGGAGCTCGGTCTCCAGGGTGTTGGCGCTCTCGACGGCTCGCGCGTGTTCGCGCTTGACGCGCTCTAGCTCCTCGACGGTGGCCGCGAGCTCCTCCTCGGTGAGCTCCTGCTCGATCACGCGCTCCTCCATCATCCGCATCTGCTCCGCCTGCATCTGCTTGTCCCGCTCGAGCCGCTGCACCATCGCCCTGGCGCGGCTCCGCTCCTCCAACAGCGTGCGCATCTGCTCCGACTCCTGTTCCTCGCGGAAGTCGTCGCGCGCGTCGTCGCGTATCCCGCTCAGGCCCAGATCGCGCAGCGCGCGGAGGGATTCCGCGAACTGGGTGATGTGCGCCTCCGTGTCGCGCTCCAGGGCGCCGCACGGGCTCAGCGCGGCGGCGTCCGAGCCGCGCTTCTCGTCGTCGGAATCCCCGACGAGGAGGGAGAGGACGCCGCCCGGGGCGGACCGCGTCGCGCGCGCCGCGGCGTCGGGGAGGAACGCGCGAGGCGCGGTCGGGATGAGGCGCTCGTGCGAGGGCGGGGTCCCGGGGAGGCTTCGCGTGCCCGCGCGGGGGCGCGGGGGGGAGCCGCCGGGGTCCCGCGCGGCGGCCTGCGCGGAGGCGTTCGAGAGGCGCGCCGATCGACGGGGGGTTCGGACCCCCGCGGGCGTCTCGGGCGCGGCGAGAGGCGGCGACCGCGACGTCGGCGGGGACGGGGGCTCGGACGGCGTTTCCGTTGCGCCGCTCGGGGCGTCCGAGGCGAGCGCGGCGGTTGTTGCCTCGGCGCCCGCGCCCGCCGCGCCCGCGCCGGGGCGCCTCGGGGTGCGCATCGCGCCGCTCATGACGAGATCCGTCACGCGCGGGACGCTCTTCTCGATCGCGCGGATATCGCTCCGCGCGAACGCCGCGCGCCCACGCGTCTCCGGAGCCCTCGCCGCCCCGGCCCCGTCCTTCCCAGACCGAACAGTCGTCCTCGCCGGGGTCGGTTTTTTCCCTCGCTCGGCGGCGTTTTTTCCGAGCGAAGACGCGGGCGCCGACGCGGACGCCCGACCGGGCCCCGAGCGCTCCGCCCCGGTCGAGGCGCGATCGCGCGAACGAGACCGCGTGGTGACGCCCATGCGAGCACCGGCACCCACCCGGATCCGAGCCTCGCCGAGCGCAGCGCCGTCTGACGAGACGCGACGCGAGGTGGTCCTCCATCGGATCGGACCCGAAAAAAGAACGGTCAGTTCGTCGACGACGAATCTCATCATCACGGGACGATCAAATAATACTCGCGCTCGGAGAGGTGAAGGAAAAACCCTCATCGCCGCGCGCGCCTGGGGTGATGGATGACGCGCGTGTATACTCCAACCCGCGCGATCGCTCGGAGGGTCGGGTCGCTTCCTCCTCACGCACTCTCGACGGTCTTCGGCTCCTCCCCTCCCGCCAACCCTCTCCACGCCTTCTCGACCGCCTTCGCCATCTTCCTCGCCGCGCGTTCGCGGCGTCCCGTCGCGAGCGAGAGGGAGAGCATGGTGCTCTCCTCCCCCGCCACGAGCCGCTCCTCGCGCCTTCGCCTCCACTCCGCCACCTGCTCCTTGGTCATCGTGGGCGACTTCGCCTTCCCCTCCGCGTGCAGCCGGTCGCGGTTCCTGCGGCGCTCCGCCACGGGGTACACGAACCGGTTCACGATGAACTTGAGGAAGCGCGTCTTGGGGTCGTTGAGGCAATCCCCCATGCCGCGCAGGTTACGCAGGGGCACCCAGTCGCCCAAGCCGTTGCCCCAGAAGAGCGTGTGCTGGTCCACGATGCCGTTGATGTAGCACTTCTTCACCGTCTCGATCGTCATCGGGCCGCGGGGGAGGCCCGTGCGGTCGCGGTAGAACCAGAAGTTCTCGCGGCAGCCTGTGAGAAAAGACCGGGGGGGCGGGGGGGGAAGGAGGCGGGATCCGCGGCGGGGTCAGAGACGGCGGACGTGCGACGAGATCGATCCCAATCAATCAGGGTTTGCCGCCGCGCGTGCCTCGGCGCGGGGGCGTCGCGCGAGGCGCGGATCGTTCGGGGCCGCGGGGCGATCGCGGATCGCGCAGATCGTGGGATCGAGACGCACACTCTTCGCTCATGAGCTCCACCTCGTTGAAGTAGTCGGTCTCGCTCCTGCTCACGAAGTGCGGCACGCGGAGGTCGCCCCTGCGGCTGGGCGGGGGCTCGTCGAACTCGTCGTCGTAGGACATGGCGGGCGAGCGCTGGGAAACCGCGGGTCGGGGGGTCCGAGCGCGCGGAGGGAAGCGCGGGTATCGCGCGGAGCGGAACGCGGGCGGCGAAGTGGGGCGCGGACGAGGCGCGCGCGTCGCGGTGTGCGCGCGCGAGGGCGAGCCGCCACGGCTGCACGCGAACGACGAAAAGCGGCTTCAAAGTGGATAATAAAAGAGTGCGCATTGGATTCCGGCCGAGTGCACTTTTTGCATACTGCTCGCCCATATGATACAGTAGCTGCAGTATCTCCAGATCCTCGGATGCCACTCCGACCAAGCACACGTTTGCAAAGTGCCGACGATCGGCTCGAGACCGGAGTGGCTTGAGTTTCTTCTCCGAGCGACCTCGTCCCTCGGTCGTCGCACGTCGGCCAGGTCTTCGCGCGCGCGCGCGGCTCGCGGGCTGGCTGCCGCGCGCATGCTCCGCGTCCCCGCTCTGCCCGTCGCGCGTCACCTCTCCGCGCTCTCCCCCTCGGCTTCGTCGCCGAGCTCCGCGCGCCCCAGCCCCCCCGCCCCCTCCCCCCGCACCGTCACGACGATGGGCCTCGTCGCCTGGGGCACCGAGCTCCTGCGCACGTGCGGGGCGTTACCCCCCGACGACCGCGCGCCCCGCCCCGAGACGTGCGTGTTTTGCGCGAAGATCGGCGCGCACGCCGAGCGGTGCGCCCGCGCGCCCCCCCGCGACCTGAACCCCTCCGCTCGTCGCGGCGACCCGGCGTTCCGGGCGATGGACGACGAGCTCGTCGTCTTCGAGGACTGGAAGCCCGCGGCGCGGCGGCACTACCTCGTCTGCCCGCGCGCGCACGTCCTCTCCGCGCGCTCGCTCGGCGCCGCGGACGCCGCGATGGCGCGGCGCATGCTCGAGGCCGGCCGAGCGGCGCTGGAGGCGGACTTCCCCGACGAGCGCGATCGACCGGCGTTCCGATTCGGGTTCCACCTGCCCCCGTTCAACTCCGTGGACCACCTGCACATGCACGCGTTCGCGCTGCCCTTCGAGCCGGAGTGGAAGGAGAGAAAGTACAGCGTCGAGAGCTGGGCGCGGTTCGCGTTCGAGCCCGCGGAGGAGACCGTCGCGCGCGTGGAGAAACTCGCCGCCGAGCAGGGCGGGGCCGCCGCGCCGGGAGAGAGGCGGGAGGCGGCCCCGGCCGGGCGCGCGACGAAAGACGACGCGCGAAAGACGACGAAAGCCTCCCCGGACCGGGACCCGGACGCGGACCCGGCGCGAAGAAAAGGGACGTCCGAAGCGGCCGAAGGGGCCGTGGTCGAAGGGGGCGGCGGCGAAGGGGGCAGCGGCGAGGGGGGCGTCTCGGGAAGCTCGTCGTCGAGTAGACTGTGACGAAACGCCGTCGACGAAACGCGTCCGAGTCGATCGGTTCGGGCCTTTGGGGTAAACATCGTTCGACGCTCGAACCGCGGGTGACCTTCGCTCGCCTACAACCTCCACGCGAGCCTGATCTGGTTGAACGCGACCTGCGCGGCGGCGTCGTACAGGACGGAGTCGTAGTGGATCCCGTCCTCCGTGCACCCCTTCCCGCACGCCCTCGTCATCTCGTCCAGATCGACGGGCGCGAACGCGGCGCCCATCCCGTTCCACCCCCGCCGCGCCCCCGCGCCCCGCGTCTTCTCCGACACCAAAATCTCGGGGTGCCGCCTCGCCCTCTCGTTGTACAGCTGCACGTTCTTCGGCGTCATCGTCGCGATCTTCCGGGGGTCCCCGAACTTCTCCGGCGCCACCCGGCTCGTCGTCGCCCACAGCGCGACGGTCCGGGGCATGCCGCACGCGCCGCCGCAGTTCCCGACGCCGATGGCGTCCTTGTTGCGCCGCATCGCCCGCCACCACGGGCTCTCCGTCTTGACCACCTCGAGCAGCTCCCCCAGCGCCGCGTCGTACGCGTCCACGTCCCCGACGTGGAGAATGTGCCACAGCGCGGAGCTGCCGAGGAGCAACACGTCCGGCGGGTCGCCCCGGTCGGCGGCGTCGCGCGGATCCTTCGCGCCGCTGAAGGCGGGATCGCGGAGCGTCGCCGTGACGTTTTCGAGGAACGGCGCCCACACGAACTGCGCTCGCCCGCCGCCGAACAGGTCGTGCGCGTGGTTCGAGTGCTTCTCGCCGCTTTCCTTGAGCTTCCTGGGCGCGAGCGGGTCCTTCGCGACCGCGCGGAGGATGGCGGCGTACATCTCCCTGGCGACGGAATCGCCGACGACGGCGACGCGTTTGCCGTCCTTGAACATGTCGCCGATCTCGTCGCGGTCGACCCTGCGCGCGCCGCACCGCCTGGAGGCCTCGCGGCCGAACGCCCAGGAGTGCCTGATGGCGATGTGGATGCACCCCGCGGCCTTGGAGTTGGGCCACGCGCAGGCGCGCTTGCCGTGGAGCCAGGAACCCTTGGAGAGGGACCAGCCGAGGCACGCGCCGCGATCGGCGCTGGACATGAACAGCGTCGTCCTCGCGAGGGTGTCGCCGCTCAGGCCGGCGTACCCGCCCTCGCCGACGCCGCCGACGGCGAACAAGCTCCGGGGCGTGTTGTCGTACAAAAGGTACGCGAGGACGACGGTGAGGAGCGCCGAGAGCGCGACGCTCAGGGGGCGGAGTCTCGCGGGTGCCCACCAGGGGGGGGAGGGAGAGGGTTTCGTCGCGCCCGTGCCCCGGTGTTTCGGCGCGCCCGCGGGCGCGGCCGAGCCGCGCGCGTGCGCGCCCCCCATGGGCGCGTCGAGCGAGGAACCTCCGAAGACGGCGAGGAAGCGCGCGCGCGAGTGCCGCGCGAGGGACCCTCGGGTGCGCCGATCGCGACGCGAGGGCCGAGCGCGCGAAGAGCGGATGGCGCCGTCTGCGAAGGACGCGATCAGAAAATAAGCGCTCTCAGCCACTGCACGCTCCCGAATAAAACTCGTCGGCGTCGATCACTCCGCGGGGCGCGCCCTTCGCGTCCCTCGATGTCGCTCCCCGCGAGTCCCTCGGCGGCGGCCCGGCACCGCTCCGCGGTCCTGAAGGCCTACCGCGACTTCGTGGACGTCGCGCGTCGCTCGCGCCCCGTCGGCGAGCGCGATGCGAAGCTCGAGGAGGCGCGCGCTCGGATCCGCGCGAACGCCCACGTGGCGGACGAGGCGACGCGCGCGGACCTGCTGAAACAGCTCGTCGCGCGCGTGGGGTACCTCCGAATCGTCACCCCCAAGTCCGGGCGCGGGAGACACAGGCGCGAGGCCGGACACTTCGTCGTGCGCGAGGGCGAGCTCGTGGAGGGCGTCGGGGAGACCGCGGGGAAGAGGGTGGCGGACGGCAAGATCTCCATGCAGGAGGCGCACGAGTACCACAACCGACTCCTCAAGCGCCAGTACTTCGGACAAAAACCGCCCCCCCAGCCCCCCATGCTGTGACGGAAGCGGGCGAACCTGACGACCTCAGACGTCGCTCGGACGCGTCGTCGCGAGGTGCCACGCGTCGGACCTTCGTAATACACACAGATAGCGTAGCCTATGTAGACGCCTCGAGACGCGCGTTTCGTACCCCGCTCGAGCGCGCGTTTGGACGTCCTCGTCACGCGGCGACGTCGACGTCCTCCGGCGCCGTTCCCTTCGTCGCTCGTCCTTCCTTGGCGCTCTTGCTCTTCTCCAGCTTCGCCTGCGTCTGCACCCTCCTCGAGTCGATGTCCTTGGCGAGCTCGTTCTTGATGGTCTCGTCGTGCGTGATGGCCCACTCCATCTCCTTCCTCCCCAGCACGAGGCACTCCACCTTGGTCGCCGCGACGACGTCGGCGGTGCGCCGTTTCCCGACCCACTTCTTCCCGGCGATCTTCGCCGCCAACGTCGCCTGGAACGAGCTCATCGAGCTCGGCGAGTCGGGGGCGCCGCTCTTCGCGGAGGTGGACCCTTTTTTCTTCGAGGACCCCTCAACACCTGTACTCCCGGCGCTCTCCGCGCGCGTCAGCGCGGCGCTCCCGACGCTCATCTCGCCGACGAATTCGCCCGTCTCGCGCGTCGCCACCAGCACGCGCTCCTCCGTCGCGCGGTCCGCGACGACGATGTTCACCTTCCCGGATTTGATCAGGAACACCTCGTCCGTCGCTCGCTCCCCCTGCTTGATGAGGACGTCGCCCTTCTGGTACGTCCTCGTGGGGAGTTTCATTCCCTTGGCGAAGTCCCTCAGCTGCGACTTGATTCGCAGCGGCGCCGGGCGCACGTTGGACACCTTCTTCATCCACGGGTGCTCGAGCGCGTCGGCGGCGCTCAGGCGGCGCTTCGGGTCGTGCGTCAGGCACCTGCGCACGAAGTCCCGCGCGGCTTCGCTCACGGTGTCCCACTCGTAGCAGTCGAACCCGAAGTCCGCCTCGGCGACGCGGCCGTACTTCAGGGCGGACTTCCAGAGGTCCCTCGGCATGGCGCCGGTGACGAGGATGTACACGATGACCCCTAGGCTCCACATGTCCACCGCCGCGCCGTAGGATTTCTCCTCCACAACCTCCGGCGCGGCGTAGACGGGGGTTCCCACGGCGGAGTCGTCCACGCCCTGGGCGTGCGGGAGGACGACAGAAGCTCCCTTCTTGTCGCGGCACCGCTTGGCGAGGCCGAAGTCGACGATGACGACGGAGGAGAGGTCGTCCTCGAGTTTTAACATGAGGTTCTCGAGCTTGAGGTCGCGGTGCACGACGAGGTTCTTGTGGAGGTAATCGATGCCCCTGAGGGTGCGCTGTACCACCACCTTCGCCTCCGCCTCGGTGTATCGCTCGTCCTTCATCCTGAGAATCGCGTCCAGGACCGCGCCGCCGTGTAACATCTCGGTCACGACGTACACGTGCGACTCGGGAGGGGCGACGAAGTACTCCTTCAGGTCCAAGATGGCGTCGTGTTTCAGGCTCCGGAGCGTCTCGATCTCGCTCATCACCTCCTCCGCGCTCATGGGCTCCTTGTCGTCGTCCTCGCTCGGGCGCGAAGACGGCTGCGAGTGAATTGGGGGGGGGGGCGAACGAGACGGGCGGAGAGATCGTGAGACGGCGACGGCGTGAGACGAGCGCGCGAGAAGACGCGGGGGGTCCGGTCCCGTGGGGGGTCGCGACGCGCGCGGGGGTTTCCAATCCATCAAATCAATCCGTCGCGCGTCGCGCGCCCCTTCGGGCGGCGCGATCGAACGTCGGGCGGGGTCCGCGGCGCACCGTCGCGTCGTCGAAGTTGACGCTGATGATCTTCATCGCGAAGTTCTCGCCCGTGAACTTGTCGCGGACTTTCTTCACCACCGCGAACCCGCCCGTGCCGAGGGTGTCCAGGACGTCGTACTTCTCCAGCGGGTGGCCCTGGGAGCAGTTGGAGGAGATGTTCCCCGTGCTCGCCTGGCGCAATTTGCTCCCGGAATGCCCGAGCGCGCGTCTCGCCGCAGGCTTCGCCTGGGCGCCAGCCTCGGAGGAGGTGCAGCAGCCCATCGCGGGAGCGCGGAAGGGGAGGCCTGGAGCGCGAGGAGCCGAGGAGCGACGCGCGCGCGCGAACGACTCTGAGCGGCGCGAGCCGCGAGCGAACCGCAATCGCGTTTTGGGCCTTCTTTCGGCCGAAGCGGCGGCTTTCAGTCAGCATGACTCATCATCGCGTGAACACGTTGCCGGCTGATTTCGTCGTCGTCGATCGCGAGCACTCCAGTTGCGTCAGTCGTTCGCGCATTTCTCCATCTGGACCAAACTAAAAACACGTTCGATTCGATCGCCCCCACCCCCCACTCGTCGCGCCCCCGCCCCGCTCGTCACGCGCCTTTGATCCTGAGCGCGAGGTACGTCACCGCGGCGTTCGCGAGGAACACGCGCGCCTGCGCCTTCGCCGCGGCCTTCGCCCCCCCCGAGGTCGGAAGCCCCAGCCCCTCGAGCACCTCCTCCCCCGTGCGAGGACACGCCCCGCCGTCCATCCCTCCCCCGCGCCGCGCCGCCCTCGCGTCGTCGCCCCCGCGAGGGAAGATCCTGCGGATCCCCGCGCCCAACCCCCCCCCCCCGGACCCGGACCCGGACCTTCTCTTCGCCGTCCCCGCGCGGGTGGGATCGGCGGCGGAGGGCTTCCTCTTCGCGTCCCCCTCGGGGTCGAACTCGAGACCCTCGAATTCGGCGCAGAGGCACCCTCGGAACGCCCACTTGATGAGGCTGGCGTGGGAGACGCTCCTGAGGCTCTCGGGCACCTCCGCGAACGCGCCCGTCTCGTCGCCGAGCATGATGCTCAGCACCATCAGGCACGGCCCGATCGCCAGCGCCATCTCCGCGCTCGGCGCGAGCGCGCCCACGCTCATGCCGAGGCACGACGCCGACGCGGTCTGCAGCGCGAGCGTGGTCAGGAACCACCCCCGCCCCTCCCGCCGGAGGCCCACGAGCGGAGCCATCACCGATCCGAACACCACCGGGAAGATCGCGTCCACGGGGGTCTCGACGAGGAGCTTGGAGAAGAAGTACGGACCGGGGGCGTACCCGCCGCGGGTCCGGCTCATCTCGCGCCGAACCGTCGCTCTCTCCCGCGGGAAACCGTTCAGGCTGCGGCAGATGGCGAGCATGCTCGTGTTGATCGCCGCCTGCATCATCACCGCCGCCCGACGCTTGATCGAGCGCGGCCCGAAACCGACGGCGCGGTTCGTCGCGCCGAACGCCAACGCAAGACCCGCGCTCGCCACGAGACGAACGCCGTTAACCCACGCCTCGCGGCGCGTCTGCCGCCACGCGCGACCGGCGAGGAGGCGAAACTGCCTCCAAGCGCCGAGACGCGACCGAGGGCGAGGGGTTTTTTTCCGCGGCTGGTTTTTTTTCGCCGCCGGGTTCGTCTCCGAGGTCGTCTCGTTCGCGGGTCGATTCGCGTCCGCGTCCGAAGGCGCCCCGGGCCCCGCCGCGTCCGGTAAAGCCGCCGCGCCCTCTTTCGGCGCCCCCTCGGGCGTCGCCGGCGCGAAAGGACCGAACAAACCGCTCAGAGGGGAACCGCTCGGGGACCCGCCGAAGAGCGCCTCGAACCCGGTCTCGAAGCCCCCCGCCGAGCGCTCCGCCGCCGCCGCGTCGTCGCCTCCGCCGCCGCCTTCCGCCTCGACCCCAACGTCCCGTTCGGGCGTCTCGGCGACGATCGGGCTCACCGGCGATCCCAGCGGGCTCGGGCTCGGGCTCGGGCTCCCCCCCGCCGCCGACGCCGATCGTTGTTTCGCGTCGGATCCCCCGGGCGTCGTTCCGGTCGGCGTCGCGTTTTCGTTTTTGTTTTTGTCATTCCCCTCCTCGACGCGGCGCCGCTCCTCGTCCCACCGCGCGACGAGCGCGTCCACCCTCTCCCGGTCCCTCCTCGCCTCGTCCTCCCCCGCGTCGTCGTTCACCGCGACGAGGTCGATGAGGAACTCCGCCGGGTTATGGTACTTCGGGCACCGGTGGCCTCTCTCGGCGAACCACGCGAGGGCGTCTTCGGCGGCGCCGCAGTACGCGATGCGGCCGCCGGCGGCGACGAGCGCGAGGTCGTCGAGGCGGTCGAAGATGGCGCTGCGGGGCTGGTGCAGGACGCACACGACGGCGGCGGACTCGAGGCGCGCGAGCTCGCGGAGCTTCTCGACGATCTTATCCGCCTGGTGCGCGTCGAGGCCCGTCGTCGGCTCGTCCGCGAGGATCACCCCGCCCGCGCCGAGCGTGACGGACGCGTGCGCCTTTTCGACGGACGCATCCGCCGAGACGACATCCTCCGCCGAGGAAACCGCCGGACCCGACGAGGATCGGGCGCGAAGACAGAGCGTCTCGGCGGCGATGGCGAGCCTTCGTCGCTCGCCGCCGGATATCCCGCGGACGGCCTTGCCGCCGGTGTCTCCGCCGACGAGGGTGTCCGCGCACGCGGCGAGGCCGAGGCGCTTGACGACGCGATCGACGTCCGCCTCGTCGCCGCCGTGCAGCGCCGCGTCCAGGGCGAGGGTCTCGCGCACGGTGAGGTTGCTGAAGAACCGCGGGTCCTGCTCGATGTACGACAGCGGGACGTCGTCGCGCGGGAACGCGCCGCCGCCGTAGGCGACCGAGGCCTCGAGCGCGGCGCCGCGCCGGCGCCGAACGCGGCCGGCGAGGATGTTCAGCAGCGTCGTCTTGCCCGACCCCGAGGGACCAAGGACGCCGAGCAGACGACCGGGAAGGGCCGCGCCCGTGGAGCCCTCGAGGATCGACCGCGAGCCGACGGCGTAGCGCACGTCCCGCCACGTCAGCGTGTGCGCGTCGTCCGCCGCGGACGCCTCCGCCTCCTCGGCGACGCCGAGCACCTGGAGCAAGTCCACGAAGGACATCTCGGACCGCGCGACCTGGAATGACGCGCGCCAATCACCGCGCGCCGGGAGTCGCCGGTCAGCAAAATTTCGCGCCAGGTTTGAACCCTTTTGGGGCGAATGAACGCCGCGTCATCACCCGTTGAAAGACAACCGCGATCCGCGTTGTCGTCAGGCGCGGACATATGAAAATCCTTCGTCACGCCGCGAGTGCGCGAAATAACAACGACGCGCGCGCGCTCCATCGCCCGCCTCCGGGGCCTCCGCGCGTCATGGCTTCGCCGGATGCCGACGCGTCCCCCCGCGCGCGTTCGCAGTGGCAGCGCGCGGTCTCCGCGGTCGCCGCGCGCGACGGGACCGACGCGGGCTCTCCCTCGTCGGACTTCAGCTCGGTCGCGGCCGAGGCGACGTTCGTCCGTCGGCTCAACTCGCGCAAGTCCTTCAGCGCCGCGTTCGGGCGGAGGAGCCTGAGCGGGAAGGTCGTCAAGATCGTCGACGACGCCGAGCTCTCCCGCGACGCCGCGCCGCGCTCCACCGCGCCGCGCTCGTCCGCGCCCGCGTCCCGAACCCCCCCCGCGCGCCGCCTCTCCGGGGACCTCGCGTCTCGCCCGGAGGGCGACGTCGTCACGCTCGAGGGGGTCGTCCACGGGAAGACCACGGACATCCGCGTGCGCACCGTCGTCAGCGAGAACCTCCCCCTCGAGCCGGTGGTCGCGTTCAAGCCCTCCCAGTTCTTCCGCACGGCGCTGTACGAGTCCTTACCCCCGGGCGCGAACTGGCTCGCCGTCCTCGCGGTCGAGACGCTCCTGTTCGGGCACACCCCCGAGGAGGCGCGGTTCGCCGCGGGCGCGAGGCTGATGGTGCCCACCTTTGTCGTCGCGGGGACGCCGATGGTGGACCTCTACAAGGTCCCCGTCGGCGCGGTGGCGTTCGCGAACATCGGCCACCTGTTCATGTTCTTCTTCTGGGTCCCCGTGGTGTTGTCGTTCGCGAGCCCCGAGGTGAGTGCGTTCCTCGCCCCGCAGGAACTCGCGACGTGCGTGATCATCTACTTCTGTCGCGTCTTCGTCATCTCGTGCAAGTACTCGCTCCTCCCCGAGTCGTACGTGTCGGACGCGCGCGGGATCATGTACCGGAAAATCCGGGGCGAGGACGCCTCCCGCCACATCGTCGGCGTGGCGTGGAACGACCCGAAGCACCCGAACCACTTCGATCTGCTCCAGATGGAGATGGAGCGCGCGTGCCTCGAGGCGGACGTCGACCTCGAGGGCACGGAGATCGACGTCGGGTCGGCCCCCGCGGCGGCGATCCTCCGCGCGAGGGCGCGCGGGTTAGGCGAGCGACGCGCGCCCCCGAGCTCGTCCCCGCCGACGCGCGTCTGCGGGAAGGAGCTCCTGGCCGCGCTCGTGGAGCAGCACGTGGGCGTCCCGATCCCCCCCGCGATCAACGCGCTCGTGTTTTTCGCGGCGGTGGCGTTCGCGCTGATACTACCCGTCGCGCGCGCCGCCGTCGGGGTCGCCGCCTTCGGGGACACCCCGCTAAGGCGAACGTGCGCGGCGTTCGTGTTCATATACAGCCAGTTCACGTTCATGGGCAACGTCGGGTTCTCGCTGGGGATGAGCTGGACGTTCAGGAGGGCGAACAACGCGATGACGAGTCTCAACGCGATGATCGCCTACCCCGGCGAGCCCGCGGCGACGTTTTTGCCCCCGCGACCGAAAAAGCGAAAAGCGCCGAGTTCGAGTTCGAGTTCGAGCGCGCCTCCGGGCTCGAACGCGAAAATCACCCCCTCCACTGGGGGGGGCTCGAACGACGACGCGGATGACTCCGACGAGACGGCGGAGCAGAGGGCGCTTCGGCGCGCGGGCGAGGCCGGGGAGATGATCTGCGTGGATCTGAAGGACCCCGAGAGCTGCTTGGGCTGGGCGCTCGTTCGCCGGGCGCTTCGCAAGGTGGGCTCTCCGTGGTCCCGGCGGCTGAACCTCTTCTCCGTCATCTACCTCATCTGCTCGCTGGCGTGCGCCCTCTGCTTGCTCCTCCTGTACTACGGCGCGGAGCGCGTCACGCACAGGCTCTCCACGTCGCTCTCTCTCTTCTTCCTCGCCGTCGTCGTGTCGGCGATGGTGTCCATCACCGTCCTGGAGGGGAGCCTCCTGAACGACATGGTGTGTCGCGTGCGCACGAGGCTCCGGCGCGAGATGTTCGCCATCGCCGCGCAGCTCAACGTCGGGGGCGCGGAGGCGGTGGACGACCCGGGCGAGGCGAAGCGGCTGGAGTGCGCGCACAGGATGATCGACGCCGTGGACAGGTGCGTGCACGCGGAGGAGGACCCGACGCACGGCTCGGAGCCCGTGGAGGTGTTTTCGCAGATGCCCGCGACGCCCGCCGCGGTGACCTTCGTCACGTCCACGCTCGTGTCGCTCCTGCTCGTCGCCACGCAGAGGGCGTTCACCATGATCGAGCAGGAGGGGTGGTCGTACGGGGGAGAGGGGGGGGAGTTCGCGCAGTGGGACGGGCCGCCGGAGGGGGGGTGATCAGGAGAGCACACGGAGGTCGAAGTCGAGCTCTAGTAGTGTGTGAGAAAATTCAGAAAAGCATCGTCAGTCCGGGTCGACCTGCCGGCGGTTCGCGTCGTCGTTCCCGATCGCCCGCCGGGATCACGATGAAAAGTCCGCGCGCGCTTCGCGCGACTTTTCCGAGGACGCGACCCTGCTCCGGATGATGACTGAAAGAGACGCCCGTTGAGTGTCCGAGGAGGCGTCGCTTCGCGCCTCGCCGCTCGGCAGTGCTCCGGGGCGCTCCCGACCTCGGGCTCGGCTCCGCCTCTCGGAGGCGCGTCGGCGGGCGCCGCGGGACGCTCGGGCGCGCTCGGTCGGGGGCGGGGCGCGCGCGCGGGGGCGCGGCGGCGGGAGGCGCGTCGCGGACCGCGGCGGGCCGGACCGCGAAAAAACGCGCGCGTCGTCGCTTCGCGATCTCGTCGCGCGCGCCTCGCGCCCGCCGCCCGTCGCGGCGGTGGAGGACCCGTCGCGATGTCGGTGGACGACGCGGAGGTGCGCGCGCGCGCGCGCGCGCGCTCGTCGCTCCCCGCGCGTCCCCCGCGCACCTCGGCGTTCTCCGCGCGCTCGAGAGGGCGACCCTCGCGCGACCC
>MDSW01195075.1_pt1 | contig 16092 bp, 15 predicted proteins | sample 811171 | NCBI WGS metagenome assembly MDSW01 (sample SAMN05326641, study PRJNA326480) | marine metagenome | isolation source: seawater | place: Atlantic Ocean: North West | collected 2012
AATGGTTGAATTACGTCTGGCTTAACAATTTCAATAAACTTTAATATTCTAGAAGATGACCAATCTGATAAGCCTATGAATTTTGTTTTACCTTCTTCTTTAAATCGATTAATTGTGTCAACAGCATCATCTAGATATTCATCTAGCTTACCAAAATTGCAATGATGAAGATATAATAAGTCAACACAGTCTGTTTTAAGGTTTATAAGGGATTTTTCAAAATTTGTCCTCATATGTTTTGGGTTATACCAGTTTTTATATGGCCCCATATCCCAACCAATTTTTGTTGCTAAAAATATTTCGGCCCTAGGCAATTCTTTCCACAATGAACCAATGATTTTTTCTGAGTAACCTTCACCATATACATCAGCTGTATCCCAATGATTTATCCCAAGTGAAAATGATTTTTTTAATGCACTGATAGAGTCAGAGTCAGATTGCCCAGACCAGCCAACACTTGAGCCATTAGATATATTTTCTTTACCATAAGCCCAAGAACCTAAACCAATAATTGAGATTTTTTTATTTGTTTTTCCTAATGTAATATATTTCATTTATGTGTGATTTTGAATTTGTTTATTAGGAGTCTAGAGAAAATACTCCTTGTCCTTTTTCATTTTTTAAAACAGTTTTTGCTTTAGTTGGCATATCCTTAATAATTAAACTATTTGGGTTTATTTTTTTTAAAATATCCTTTTTCCAATTAGACGATCTCCAAGTTTCAAGCATATAAGATCTTTTTGTTAAATAATTTATATATCTTTTAAGGATATTATTATTAGCCCCATAGCATAAAAATATAGCCATCCTATCCTTATGGGCTGGTTTTGATAAGAAAGAAGGTATTCTATACCACAGCAATGATAGGAAATTATTTGTGCCATCATATCCAAAACTAAAATCATTAAAAATCTTCAAGCGTTTAGCATTCCCAGAATGAGTAGTTGTCAAATACCAAATCACTATATCTCCAATTTCATTAGGAACGGATACTGGTTTCCCAGATGTTATATCAGCAAATTTATGAGAACCATTTCTAACGATTAAACCCTCAGAGTGCCTTTTATGATCTTGCAAATAAACCCCAATTCGAATAATGGGATAATTATCATTAAAGTCTACACTGCTTTGATTATCTTTTGAGGCAGAATCTTTATGAAAACCATGACTTACTCGTTTATCATATGATTTGATTTGTGCACCACTATCCCCAAAATAGACTAATTGATTGGTATTTAATAAATATTTAGCAATATTTAAAATATTCTCATTATAAACTAAAGAGCTAAGTTTATTATCAGATAATAAATCTCCAGGGGAATCTATATTCCCATTTTTTTTATAGTAATCTCTATATTCTAATGTGTCTTTTCTAAATTGTTCTATTTCTTCAATAGAAAAAACATTTTTAATCAAAACCCAGCCATTTTTTTTCAACACTTTTTTATATTTTTTTAAATTTTCATTAGAAATTTTTAACATTGATAAACCTTAGCTAACTAGTTTTAATATATTATTAAAAACATAATTTTGTTGGTTAATTGTCAAATTATTATATATAGGCAAAGACAAAACTGAATCATAAAACTGATTTGAGTTTAAATAGTCGGATGGTTCAATATTATAATTTTTTATATAAAATGGTTGCATTGTTATAGGAATATAATGTACTTGTAAATAAATATCTTTTTTGCTGAGTTTTAAAAACAACTCTTTCTTACTAATATTACATTTAGAAAAATTTATTTTTAACGGGTATAAATGATATGAATGCTTAACATGCTTATTTATAAAAGGGATAGTGAAGAGTTCATTTTGTAAAAATAAATTATTATACCTCGTAGCTATATCTATCCTTTTATTAACAAATTCATCTAGTCTTTTTAATTGACTTATACCCAGAGCACATTGGAAATCAGTTATGCGATAATTATAACCAATTTCATGCATTTCATAATACCAGGGGCCATTATGTTTTATTTTATCTTTTTCTTTTAAAATTCCATGAGTCCGTAATAATCTAACTTTATAGTCAATGCTTTTATTATTTGTTAAAATAGATCCACCTTCTCCAGTAGTTATATGTTTTACAGGATGGTAGCTTTGTGTGACAATATCAGCATATTCCAAAGCATATTTTTTTGAATTATAATATTCACTACCAAGGGCATGGCAATTATCATTAATTAATTGTAGGTCATATTTATTAGCAATTTCTCTTAATTTTTTCCAATCACATGGATGCCCCGCATAATCAACACCAATAATTGCTTTTACAACTTTTTTTTTCTTTTTGTAAGATAATATTTTCTTTTCTAATAGAGATATATCAATAGTATATGATATTGGATCTATATCAACAAAATCAGGGGTTGCTCCAGTATAGACAATAGAATTAGCAGTAGCAAGAAATGTTATTGGGCTAGTTAAGATTATATCATTTTTACTCCAGCCTAATGCTAATCCAACTAGGTGTAATGCTGCTGTCCCGCTAGAAACTACGCATGCATATTTTGTTCCAAAATAGTTTTTTAAATCATCTTCAAATTTTTCAACAATTGGACCTTGGGTTAGCCAATCACTTTGTAAAACCTCTAAAACACTTTCTATATCAGAATTGTTTATAGATTGTTTGCCATATGAAATCATTATATTATAAAATTAGTTTTCCATTTATTATTTTTATAAGTTGCTCTACAGATAGAAAGGTTTCATTAGTGTAACTATTATAGCTAAACCCATCTTTGCAATCTTTACTTTTTTCACCATATTTATTTATTTTATAACTATTTTGTTCATATGGAGAAAAACTAGAATTCGGTAATAAAACAAAATACTTTTCAAATTCAATTGTATTAATTGCATCCATTTGAGTTATCATCTCTTCATGTAGTTTTTCTCCAGGCCTTATACCTATATATTCATGTTTTGCATCTGGAGCAACAGCTTTTGCAACATCTAGTATTCGATAACTTGGGATTTTAGGGACAAATAACTCTCCACCTAACATAACATCTAGACAATGTAAAACAAAATCCACACCTTCTTCTAAAGTAATATTAAATCTTGTCATTCTTTTATCTGTTATAGATAGAATTCCTTTTTCCCTTTGTTTTAAGAAAAAAGGGATTACTGAACCTCTGCTTCCCATTACATTACCATATCTAACAACAGAGTATTTTATTTCGTTAGTCCCTTTATAGTTATTTGCAGCAATAAATAATTTATCTGAGGTAAGCTTTGTTGCCCCGTATAAATTTATTGGTGCTGCTGCTTTATCTGTACTTAATGCTATTACTTTTTTAACATTTTTTCTCATTGCTGCTTCGATTACATTTTGTCCGCCTATTACATTAGTTTTAACTGCTTCAAATGGATTGTATTCTGCTGCAGGAACTTGTTTTAAAGCAGCTGCATGAATAACAATATCAGCGCCTTCCATAGCCATTTTTAATCTTTGATAATCTCGAACATCTCCGATAAAATAATTTATTTGTACTCCTTTTTTGAAAAACTCTGGAGAATTTTGCATTTCAAATTGTTTTAGTTCATCTCTACTGTATATAATGATTTTTTTTGGGTTAAATTTTTCCAAAATATTTTTAATAAATTTTTTCCCAAATGAACCAGTACCTCCAGTTATAAATATTATTTTATCATCTATCATTGTTGTTTTAATGCCTCTATTTTATATGTTTAAATTTATAATAGACTCTGATAATTAAATAAACAATAATGTCCTATAATGATATTTACATTAATATAAATTATTTTTCTAATTCAACTATTTTATAACTATTTTCTTAATTATGAATGAAATCGAATTCTTTGTAATTAAAAAAATAATCAATATCTTTCAATCAAATAACTATCGTATTTTTATAAAAAAATTCCCCCTTTAAAGCAAAATGTCAGTATTTAACGAAACAACTATTAATTATTATAAAAATGATTTTATAAATACAAAAATAACTCATATTGAGTTTTGTGATTTTTTAATTAGACATAATGCTTTTAGAAAAAACAAAGTTGTATGTGATATCGCTTGTGGTTCTGGAAGTGGGACTTATTATTATGCAAAAAAAAATATAAATACAAAATTTATAGGTATTGATTATAATAAAGATTTAATTAATTGGTCACAAGATTATATATCTACACTCCAAGTAAATAATTTGCATTTAGAATTTGGAGATTGGTACAATCTCAATAAAGAATATAAAATGAAATTTGATGGTATTTTTAGCATCCACTCTCTTTGTACTTTAAAAAATATAAATGACGCTATTGATCCCTTAGTTGAACTTAATCCCAACTGGATTGCTTTTAATTCATTGTTTTACGAGGGGCCACTAGATGTATTAATTCATATAAGAGATCATTCAAGACCTGAAATCAAAGATGAGGATCCAGATAGTGATTTTAATATTTTTAGTTTAGATAAATTAAAACAATATTTTTCATTAAAAGGGTATAGCGATTTTTATTTTCAAAAATTCAATATGCCAATCGATCTCCCTCAACCTAAAAATGGAGCGAGAGGGACCTTTACAGTCCAAACTGAATTTGATGAGCGAGCTCAATTTTCCGGCCCAGTTTATTTACCGTGGTATTTTGTAATAGCAAGAAAAAATTATTAATCTCTTTAAAAAAACAATCAATTAGAATGCATCTAGGGGAAATAAGCACAATAATTTTTTTTGGTGGAGGGAAAGTACTATTAAATATAATAAATGATTTTAGGGAAAATAATTTTAAAATTTATTTATTTTCATCGAAAAGATTACTAAATGAAATTTATGAGAAAAAATCATTTTCTGAGCATTTGTTAAAAAACAATGTTAAATATTTTCAAACAAACAATATAAATGATGATAAAAATATTAATGGTCTAATAACAAAAAATGTTTTAGGTCTTAGTTTCGGGGCACCATGGATATTTAAAAAAGATCTTATTAATAAATTTGGTGGGAGATTGTTAAATATGCATTGTAGAAGATTACCAAAATATCGGGGAGGAGGAGGCTTTTCTTGGCTAATTATGAATAATTATAAAAAAGGATGTAGTTTATTACATAAATTAGAAGTTGGTATTGACACCGGGCCGATAGTAAAGAAAACTGATTTTAATTTTCCTAGACATTTAAAAACCCCAGCAGAATTTGAAGATTTTCAGTATAAAAAAGATATTAAGTTTCTATTAGAATTTATTCGGGATATAAAATTTAATAAAAAATTTGATTTAGTCGATCAAAACGATAATAGTGAATATTGGCCCAGACTCTACACCCCCTTACATGGATATATTAACTGGTCTTGGGATTTAAATTCAATTTTATCCTTTATAAATGCATTTGAGAGTCCTTACCAAGGTGCATCAACATTTATAAATGGCAAGAAAGTTTTTATAAAAAATTGTTCGATTATCACAAGTAATGACTTTCATCCTTTTCAAAATGGTATTATATATAGAAAATCTGCCTCAAAATTATTTGTATCTACTGATAAAGGCACATTAGTGGTTGGTAAAGTTTTTTTAGAAAATGGACAAAGTGCTTTTAAAATAATTAAAGCTGGTGATCGTTTACATACACCAAATAATTACTTAGATGAGGCACTTAGTTCAAGGGTTGTGATCAAGCCTGATGGATCGATAGTTAATAACAATAATCAATAAATTAATTAAAAAAAGAGATAAGTGTTTGATTGTTTTTTTAAAATTTGAACTAATTATATAGATAATCTTATATCTATCCCTCCATTTGTAATTTGACTTCTGGTTTGCATTGGGTTTTGGTCTTGAAAGCAAAAAAAAGTTCCTGCTGCAATTGCCTCTGCTCCAGTAAATTTAAACCCTTCAACAAAATGTTTCGCCCTGCCACAACCACCAGATAAAATCACAGGTATAGAAATTGAAGAGATCACTGATTTAGAAATTTCTAAATCTAAACCTGATTTTTTCCCATCATTATTTAAACAAGTTAATAGAATTTCTCCCGCACCATATTTTTCTAATTTTTGCGCCCAGGAAATAGGATCTATATTATATTTTTTAGTTCCACTATTAGCATAAACTGAGGCGATATTATCACTGTTAATTTTATAATCAATGCATGCTACAACACATTGTGCTCCAAATTTTTCAGATGCTTTATATACAATGTTACAATCTGACAAAGCAGCTGAATTTATTGCTATTTTGTCTGCACCGTTTTTTAATAGTAAGCGAAAATGTTCAATGGATTGTACTCCTCCACCAACAGTTAGTGGAATAAATACCTCTTTAGAAATAGAGTTCAATAACTCTAAATTTAAACCATTTTTATTTAAACCCTTACTATGTGACAAATCAATAAGAATTAATTCATCAACCATTTGAGATTCATAAATTTTTGCTTGTGATACTGGGTCACCAGTTTCAATAATTTTTGAAAATTCTATTGTGGTAACTAAGGATAGTTTTCCAGGATTAAGTTTTGAAGGGAAGAATAATAATTTTGGGATTAATCTTTTTTTTGCCATTTAATTAGATATTTAAAAAATTTATTAATACATCTAATCCTATTTCAGAGCTTTTTTCAGGATGAAATTGTGTTCCAAAAATATTATCTTTTTGTATTGAGGAAGTAATTTTATAATCACCAAGTTGATACCATGATGTGACATTACTTTTATCAAAACAATTCATATAATAAGAATGAACAAAATAAAAATTAGGGTTTTTATTTAAATTAAAATTATTAAAAAGAGCATCATTCGAATTAATATAAACTGGTTCCCATCCTATATTGGGGATCTTTATTGGCAAATTTCCGTTATTGATTTTAACTACTTCTGATTTAAACCAATTTAGGCCCACGCTTTGATTTATTTCATAACCAATAGAAGCCATAACCTGCATTCCCAGGCAAATACCTAATATAGGCTTTTGTTTTACTAGTACCATTTGATTCAAAGGTTCAATAAAACCATTTTCACTTAAACTTTTCATACAATTAGGGAATGCACCTACACCAGGTAAAACTATTTTTGAAACTTTATTAAGTTCTTTTGGGTCTTCACATATTATTGCTTCTTCGCCTAAATAATGAAAAGCATTTTTAACAGATAAAATATTTCCCATACCATAATCGATTATTCCAATCATAATAATTATTGTCTATCTCTCCAGTCTTTTAAACGTGATTTAGAAAAATCTCTATCCATCTTACCATCCCTATTCCAATCTTTAAAATCATGGTTTTTCATGCCATTCGTAATTTCACTTTGATTATGCTCGTAGGGTGAAACCATATGGGATTCAGCGATTTCTTGGAATTCTTTTTCAGTTAAACCAATAAAATCTAAAAATAAATCTAGACTTGGAGGTCTTTTCCCTTCGTACTCTTTTATTTTACGCAAACCTTCATCGCGAGTTAATCTATTATGTCTTATGTCAATAGATGAAAGATGAGTTGGCCTTGTATATCCTCTTTTTATATATTTTATATAATCTCTAACACCTTGCATATAACACTCAATTTTTTCATAGTTATATTCTTCTGGGACATTTTCAACTTGGTCACCTTTCCAATCAAGTTCATTTTTTATTTCTTCTACTTGTTTTTTTACATCCCAAGGAATATAGGACCCTAAACAAACTGACCTGTATTGCAATGCTCTTAAATCTCTTAAAGGTGGATATGTATATGGTTTCAAATCGCGTTTATCTATATTTCCTCCTAATCTATAAAACATATCATCAGCATTTATTCCAAGGTTTGCAACACGATTGAATCTTCTTTCGTCAACTTCTTCAGGCTTATCATAACTATAATATGATGTGTAGTCTGCAGATGGCTCACCCCAGAATAATAGAGGGACTTTATAATTTAAAGCCACCCACATTGGATAACTAGATATGCCTGTATGACAGTGCCAACAAAAGTCTCCTTTTTCAAGAAAGCTTTGAAGCATTAGTTTTTGAACTGCTTTCCAATTAGGGGTAAAGTGGTGAAAGTTTACGCCCAGTTTTCTTTGAATTTTTTTTGTATTTTCCTCAACATTGGCTCTTAAAAACCCATGATCAAACCTTACAACTAATGGTTTTAAGTTATACTCTCTTACAAGATATAATAATGTCCATGTAGAATCTTTACCGCCACTAAAAGGAACGATACAATCATAATCATACTTTCCTCTATACTTTTCAATTAAATCAGTTAATTCAATTTTTTTTGCATCCCAGTCTACTTCTGTGTTTTTATAATCAATTTGGTGGCAAATGTTGCATATGCCATCATCATCGAAAATAACTGTTTCGTGTGTTTCTGGTGTCACACATTTAGTACACCTAACTAATTCCATATTTTCCTCAATCTGAATGTTTTTTAATTTTAACTTTAATTATTGCAAATTAGGTTTTTTTATTTATCTAAATACTAAAATTAAAAAAACATAAATATAGTATTATATCTGCAAACCATAATTATTAAATTAAATTCAAGATACGGAACTTAATTCCTTAATGTTTTGAATAATAGTCAGTTTAAAAAAAAAATAATTATAGGTACCGCACAATTTGGTATGAATTATGGTATTGCAAATATTAGTGGAAAACCGAATCAACAACAAGTGGACTCAATCCTTAATTATGCTTGGAACAACAATATTAATGGATTAGATACTGCAAAAGGGTATGGGGGAAGCGAGGTTGTAATAGGCAGATATTTGAGAGGGAATTCCAATCAGATATGGGATATAATTACTAAGATTAATGAAAATCCTCAAAAAACAATAAGTCAAATCCGTGAATCGACTAAAAATTTGTCAATTCATCCAAATACAATTTTAGCACATTCCATTGAAATGTTTTTTAATGATTCTTTTTATAATAATGCTTTAAAACTTAAACAAGAAGGGCAAATTAATAGTATAGGAGTATCTTTATATACCGAGAATGAAATTAATAAAGTGATAATCTCAAAAAAATATAAACCAGATATAATTCAAATACCATTAAACATTCTTGATACCAGGCTTTATCATAATGACATTTTAAATAAATTAAGTGATTTAAATATCGAAATTCATGCTAGGTCTGTGTTCTTACAAGGTCTTTTTTATTTAGATAAAACTATCATTAAAAAATATTTTAATGATGCATTTTCAAGTATTGTAAAGTTGAAATTAATTGCTAAAGAATCAAATTTATCGCTCCCAGAATTATCTTTATTATGGCTTCTAAACCTTGAAAAAATCAATAAAGTTATTATTGGGATTGATAATTTAGATCAGCTTATAGGGCATATTAAAACTACTGAGAAAATTGTAAATTCAAATGTTTACAAAGATGCTTTAAACATTAAATATAAAAATGAAAAAGTCCTTAACCCTAATTATTGGAATTTATAAAATATTTAATTAAACGCTTTTAATGAATAATAAAATAATAGCCATTATCCAAGCTAGAGTTAACTCAACACGTTTTCCTAGCAAGGTATTAAAGAAAATCAGAGGTAAACCCTTAATTGAAATTTTAATTTATAGGTTGTCTCAAGTAAAAAAAATTGATCAAATAATTCTAGCCACAACAAAAAACAAAGAAGATAAGAAGTTAGTTGATTTAGTGACGGCTTTAGGGTACCCTGTTTTTTGTGGAAGCGAGGATGATGTCCTTTCAAGATATTATGAAACAGCAAAGTTTTACGAAGGTGATTCAATCATTAGAATTACTGGCGATTGCCCTTTGATTGATCCTGATTTGGTAGACACTGCTATTAATAAATTTCAATTAGGAGATTGTGATTATATTAGTAATACAGACCCCCCAACATATCCTGACGGTTTAGATATTGAAATGTTTTCATTTAATTCATTAGAAATTTCTCACCAAAAAGCTTTAAAGCCGTTTGACAGAGAGCATGTAACCTCTTTTATAAGAAATAATCAGTCTTTTGTAAAGTTAAATTTTCATAATGATATTAATTATTCAAAAGAAAGATGGACTGTTGATGAAAAAGATGATTTAAAAGTTATAAAAAATATTATTAATCATTTTTATCCAAATTTTTTATTTAAGTGGCAAGAAATATTAGATTTGAAAAAAAATCATCCAAATTATTTTATTGATAATGAGCATATAATTAGAAATTCTGGGAGCTGGATGGGTAAGGGGCAAAAATTATATAAAAGGGCAAAACAAATTATTCCAGGAGGTACTATGTTATTGTCTAAAAGGCCTGAAATGTTTTTGCCTGATTATTGGCCGTCTTATTTTAGCAAAGCTGATGGATGTAAAGTTTGGGATATGGATAATAATGAATTTATTGATATGTCAATAATGGGGATTGGTACAAATACTCTAGGTTATAACCACCCAGAAGTTGATAAAGCAGTAAAAAAAACAATAGAAAGAGGTAATATGTCGACATTAAACTGTCCAGAAGAAGTATATTTAGCTGAAAAGTTAATAGATATCCACCCCTGGGCAGATATGGTTCGATTTGCTAGAAGTGGGGGCGAGGCTAATGCAATTGCTGTTAGAATTGCAAGAGCTGCATCAGGAAAAGATAAAATCGCAATATGTGGTTATCATGGATGGCATGATTGGTATTTATCTACAAACTTAGGTAAAGATTCTAATCTTGATGGGCATTTGCTACCAGGATTAGATCCTAAGGGAGTGCCAAGAAAGTTAAAAGATACCACATTCACATTTGATTATAATGATATTGAAAGTTTAAAGAGCATTATAAGTAAACATGATATAGGTATAGTTAAAATGGAGGTTCACCGTAATATAGAACCAAAGCTAAATTATTTAAATCAGGTAAGAAAAATTACGGAAGACAATAATATTATTTTAATTTTTGATGAGTGCACTTCAGGCTTTAGAGAAACTTTTGGAGGAATACATAAAAAATATAATGTTAATCCAGATATGATTATGCTTGGCAAAACTTTGGGAAATGGCTATGGTATAACTGCAGTTTTAGGGAAAAGAGAAGTAATGGAATTTGCAGAAGAATCATTTATTAGCAGCACTTTTTGGACAGAAAGAATAGGACCGACTGCTGCTCTTAAAACATTGGAAATCATGGAAAGAGAAAAGTCCTGGGAAAAAATTACAACTATTGGTAGAACGGTTGGTGAAAAGTGGAAAGAATTAGCTAAGGCTTATGATATCCCAATTAATATTAGTGGTATACCTGCATTAATTAATTTTTCCTTTCCTGTTGAAGACTGGCTCAAATATAAAACATTGATTACTCAAGAGATGCTTAAAAAAGGGTTCCTTGCAGGTAATTCTTTATATGTATGCATTGAGCATAGGATGTCAATAATTGAACAATATTTTGAAGCAATTGAACCGATATTCTCTTTAATTTCTAATTGTGAAAAGGGTGATGATGTTAATAAATACTTAGATGGTGATGTTTGCCATAGTGGTTTTAAACGTCTGAATTAAATATAAATGATATCAAGGCTTTATAGGTTATCAGTATAAAACTCTATTAAATCAAGTTTTGTAGTAAGCTTATCAACTTTTTAATGCAATAAAATCAACATATAATTATTTAAAGATAATAAATGAAAACATATAAATGTTTAACAGTTCAAAAATTTAATTCTAGCGATTATTACATTCATGCGATTCAACCAGATGAAATTGAAAAAATTAGATTATGGAGGAATATGCAGATGCAAGTTTTAAGGCAAACAAAAAAAATTAGCCCTGAAGAACAAAAATTATACTATGAAAATAATATTTGGCCCGGTATGATGAAATATCATCCAAAAGAGATTTTATTTTCTTTTTTTTTAAAAAATGAAATGATTGGTTATGGAGGATTAGTTAATATTAATTGGCATCACAAAAGAGCGGAAGTTTCATTTTTATTAAATCCAGAGAGGGTTATCGATGTTGATTGTTATAGCGTTGACTTTTCATCTTTTTTGGGCTTAATAAAATTAATGTCTTTCGAATATTTAAAATTAAATCGTTTGTTTACGGAAACATATGAGTTTAGAGTCGACCACATATCTATTCTTGAGTCTAATAATTTTAATTTAGAAGGAATTTTAAAAAAACATATACTCCAGGATGGTAAGTATATTAATTCTTTATTGCATGGTTTTGTAAATGAATAAAGGAAATTTAAAGTTACTCTGCAGTAAAATTTTCATTGTATTTTTTGGAGGTTAAAATATAGTGGATGATCTAAGAACAAAAGAAGCGGATATTGTCTAAAAACTGCATATACGTTTTAAACAATTAAAGAGCTTCAATGGAAAGTATTGAAACATGATTGAATTTTCACCTATTCATAAAAAAGATTTAGACTTGATAATGAAATGGAGAACTAGTCCTGATATTACTAGATTTATGATTACTGATTTTAAAATTGATAAAAAAACCCAAATTGCTTGGTATAATAAAATAAAAAAAGATTCAAATTCTATTTATTGGCTCATAAAATATAAAAATATTCCAGTTGGATTAAATTCCTTAAATGATATTGATTGGTCCAATCATTATTGTTTTGGGGGTTTTTACATTGGAGATTCAAAATATAGGGCATTATTAGGAGGTTATATACCCTACTTGACCTTAAATTTTTTATTTTCTAATACAAAAATAATTAAATCAATAGCTAATATATTTGCTGATAATAATAATGTAATAAAATTGTATAAAAATGTAGGATATAAAGAAGTTGGGAAATTTAAAAATCATATTTTGAAAAATGGTAAAAGGTATGATATGGTTTATCTAGAATTTCTTAAAAGTGACTGGGAAAAAAACCAAAAATTATTTTCAAATTATAAAGCTATTTTTAAAGAAGGGACATAATTGGATGAGTGATGAAAAAATTATAAAATCTTTGTCTGAATTTTTCAAGATTAATATTGATCAAGTAAAATATGATTTGATGGTTGGAGATATCCCACAATGGGATTCACTTGGACATGTTAGCTTAATGGCTCATCTAGAAAAAGATTTTGATATAACAATAGATGTTGATCAATCCTTAGAGATGGAATCTGTAGAAGATATAATTGACATTATTAAAGAAATACTTGGAGAATAAAATATATTGATTTTCAAAAATCAAAATATTTTAGATCTTTTAAAAATTGGGTTTAAGAATTATCCAAATAAGTTAGCTATTAAAGATATTAATGATAAGGATACTTATGATGATTTGATAAAATCAATTAATACTAATTCAAATAATTTAATTCACATAGGATTGAAAAAAGAAGATAGAGTAATTTTAATTTTTGAAAATTCAGTCAAATATATGGAAGCATATTTTTCTATCCTAAATTGTGGTGGCATTGTTGTCCCGCTTGATTCTAATGTTACAGAAAATAAATTAAAAAAAATTGTAGAAATATCGAAGGCGAAAGGAATATACTCGACAGGTAAAATTTTAGCCAGTTTTTATTCTTTTTTAACCTCTAGTTTTCTTACTAAACCAAAGAATTTTATTGCTTTAACTGATGATAAGGTATCTTTTTCTTTGATTAAAATTAATAAATCTTATTTTATTCACAATGAAACTATAACAAAAAAACAATATGAATTACCCAGTGTAACTAGAAAAGATATTTCTTCAATATTATTTACTACTGGATCATCAGGGATACCCAAAGGCGTAACTCTCACCCATGATAACATATTGCAAACAATTAAAAATATTTGTGATTTTGTACCTTATGATAACAAATATCACGAATTAATAATATTACCCTTAAGCCACAGTTTTGGTTTAAATCATGTATTATGCAATCTTAGCGTAGGTGGGACAGTTTCATTAGCTAATGGAATGTTAAGAATGAAATCTATTTTTATACTTTTAGCTGATAATGTAAATGGTTTTCCAGCGTCTCCTAATATTTTTGAAATTATGTTTCATAGATATAAAATTTTTTTTATTGAATCAGCTAAAAATTTAAAATTTAGTGTGGTTAATTCAGCTCCTTTACCACCAAATTTATCAATGAAAATTATGAAAACTTTTCCTCATATTAGATTATATGTATATTATGGATTAACTGAAGCATCTCGTTCAACTTTTATTTTACATTCAAAAAAAAATAAAGATTTATTGGGTTCTGTAGGGCAAGCATCGCCAAATGTTAAAATTTCTGTGTTAAATGATGAAGGTCATATTGTTACAAATAATGCAAATGGCGAAGTGCTGATTCGTGGTAAAAATGTTATGAGAAAATATTGGGGTGATGATAAAAGCACCGGGAGGCAATTTATTAAAGGTTGGTTAAAAACGGGAGATATAGGCTTCATTAATAAAAATGGTTTTTTATTTATTAAAGGTAGAATAAAAGATATGATAAATATAGGAGGATTGAAAACCTCGTCTCATGAAATAAATAATGTTTTTGTTAAAATGAAAGGGATAAAGGATTTCCATGCTCTTGGCTTAAATAATACAAAATCTAATTTAACGGGAGAAAAAATTATAGCATTAGTAGTTGAAAATCAAAAAACAACCTTGTTATTAGATGATTATTTATCTTATGGTAGATTAAAATTAGAAGAATATAAAATTCCCAAAGAATATTTTATTGTTGATAAAATACCGCGAAGTGAGACTGGTAAACCTCTCTTAAATCTTATTATTAATATTATTAATAATAAAAAATATGTAGCACTTAAAAAATAATGTTAAAAATTAGAACACCTATTTCACAATTTCATAATGCTAAACATATTGTCGCCGAACCTAATTCTTTAATAGCATTAAAAGGTTTGCAATGCGTTAAAGTAGCAATAATCATTAGTAAGTCTATTTCATTAGATGAAAGTAAAATTGAATATATTAAAAATAATATTAGTCAACATGAGTTGATATTCATTGTTAGATCTTGGGATTCTGAACCAGAAATAGATAGCATGAAGAAATCTTTAAATGAACTTTATAGTTTTAGCCCGGATTGTATAATTGCTATTGGTGGGGGATCAGTTATTGATGGAGCAAAAATATTGTGGACTTTTTATGAACACCCTGAATTAGCAAACTTAAATTCTTTAAAACCATTTAAAGTGCCAAAATTAAGAGGAAAATCTAAATTTGTTGCAGTTCCAACAACAATAGGTACTGGCTCTGAAGTTTCATCATCTGCAATTTTATTTGATAAAACTTCAGGTACCAAAATCCCAATTGTTACGAATGATTATTTACCAGATCTAGTTATACTAGATGCAAAATTAGTTTTAGGGATACCTAAAAATATTATGGTCTCAACAATTATTGATGCATGCTCTCATTCAATTGAGGGGTTTGTTTCAAAGATTGACAATCATCTAATGGAACATTTTTCATTTCTTGCTTTAAATATAATTTTTAAATATTCAGAACAATTAATTAAAAACCCCAATGATGAAAAATTAATCTCAAATTTACAGTATGCTTCAATGATAGCTGGTTGGGTTCAGAATCATTGTATTATTGGCTCTTGTCATGCATTATCTCATCAATTAGGAAATTTTGGTATATCTCACGGTGTCGCAAATTCGATATTTTTACCTGAAACGATAAAATTCAACTCTAAAAACAGTAAATTAACTAAAGAAAAATATGAAAGCATTGCTGATTTTTGCGGTATAAGTAATGGTATTAATGGAATGTTGAGTAAAATTGAAAAAATTATTTCTATGGGTGAATTTCAAGTAAAATTATCAGAATACAATATTAACAACGAAGATTTTATAAAGATTGCAGAACATGCTCTTTTAGATCCAGGGTCAACATACAACCCTATCTCTTTAAGTAAGTCAAATTATATTCAAATTCTTAAAAAAGTATTATGACAAATAAATATATAGATGAGCTATTTAATATATCAACCTATTCAAAAGATGATATAAAAAACAATATTATAAAAAATGCAACTGTTGAGGAACTTAAATTTCATTTATCAAATAATAAACTTTTTCAGAAATTTTTTGATAAAAAATCAATTTCAATAGAAAATCTAGATTCAATTAAACTAGATGACATTCCATTTTTACCAGTCCAAGTGTTTAAAGAAATTGGGGGACTGTTATGTAGTGTTAATAAGGATAATATAAAAGCAAGTTTA
>MDSW01199023.1_pt1 | contig 16090 bp, 18 predicted proteins | sample 811171 | NCBI WGS metagenome assembly MDSW01 (sample SAMN05326641, study PRJNA326480) | marine metagenome | isolation source: seawater | place: Atlantic Ocean: North West | collected 2012
ATAATATTGTCATTATATTCAATTGTTTCATTCATTACTTCCATCCATATTTGCTCTCTCTTAGAACTATCCCAATCAAGATTCCAATATGTTTTGTAATCTGAAAAATCTAACCATGTTTCCAGACCATAAATATCCATCCAACCGTAGGAAACCATGCGGACTGTACCTCCTGATTCACGTGCAGTCTGATAATCTCCTTCGATGTAAAGTTCTCTAGTGACTTGAGGTGAACTTCTATTGGTCAAATCCAAAACTGTTAGTTTTGTAAAAGAGGTTGTTCTGTAGTAATAATCAGACTCATAATACTCATCTTCAACATAGTCTTCACTTTCTTCTGAGTCATCTACTCCTTTATCTTCTGATTCAGATGATACTGTATTTGAGGAAGTTGGTTTGGATTCCTTAACTTCACGTTTTATTTCCTTCTTGACTACTTCATCAAGAGGATGCTTTTCTTCATAATAACTGTAAATATAAACGTTAGAGTAAACTACTGCTTTATCATCTACTAAAAGCATCTCATTAGGGCGTCCTTCGATAGATATATTTGATAAATATGAAACATTACCAGCTTCAGGAATTTCTAGAATGTGAATATGACCGGAGGGATATACGCCCCAATCATTGTACCCATTATTAACAAGATAAATGTATGAGCCATCTGTTTTCACAAAATCAGCTTCATCTACGCCTTGCTCTTGGTTGTTAGTTCCTGAATAATCAACTCCTTCTACGGAATTTGATGATGTTTTCTCTGAACCTGAAGAAGGTGACGAATCCATATCCATGCCACTATCTTCCATTGCAATCTCAGCCATACCGCCATCAATCATAACCATGTCATCTATCATGCCCCAACGACCATAATCATACGAACCAGTTCCTAAATTTACACGCATTTCCTCTTTCAGATGCTCCTTTAAGTCCATTTCAAGAAATCCACAGGTGTTATAGGTTGTCAATGCAGGAGATGAACGAGAACGATCAGATAATATATTTTCTAAATAAGTTGATTGAACCTCTGTTAAACTTTGATTAGAGGGCAGCTCATCTTCAGGCAAGTATGTAGCCAAAGAAACTGTTAGAATAACTACTGCAAAAATTGCAAACATACCGGAAGGAATTCCGCCTGTTGGACCTACGGCAGACCCCGATAGGCCAGCTATTGCTTGTGGTGAATTCATTGATTTACCAAAAATTTCTATTTTTTTAGCCATTACTAATATTTCCCATTTTCTTTTTTATTTTTAACTCAAGAGATAAAATATCTGAAACGCCATCTAATTTTTCTATACAACGTTTACAATTGACATATTTGGTATCCATTTTTTTTAACTGAGTTAGTTCACCAACTGTAACATTCCAACCGCAGAGGGTTTTGTCATGCGTTCCTAACATATGCCTTCGTCTCATAGTATGAAAAAACCTTTTTTGTATATAAAAGAATGCCAAAAAAGTTTGGAGAATCATTGTTGCTTTAACTCTATTGAAAAAAGTTTTAGTAAAGTCAAAATGGATTCCTCAATTACCTCATTATCTTGAACTTCGGACTGGGAAAAATCAATTCCCTTAGCTATTTTGTCTACTAATTCTTGGGTAATTATTTTATTTTTTAAAAACTTGTAAAGGGCCTTATCTGAAAATGTAATTTGAGACATATATTGTGAGTTCATAATTAGCATCTGTCCATTAGCTACTAATTTGTCTATATGATAATCAACTAGTTGTGAGGATATATCGGCCACATCTGCTATTTTTCTCTTAGATGCTGGAGCTCCAATCTTAATTGAAGCGAAAAGAATTTTGAAAAGTGTGTCTGCATCATTCAAATCATGTTTTAATTTAACATTGATATCAGACATAGTATACCAAAATAGTACCCTAATTTAAAGAGATGCCAAAGAAATTTGGAATTAGTCGAAGTCTAGTAAAACTTTACCTATATTCTTACGATCTTGAATATAATGATGCGCCTCAGACGCTTTTTCATAGTGAAAAACTTGATCAACGTGAGGATGTATTCTATCTTCTTCAATCCATTTCATTAAATCTTTTCTTGCCTTATTTAAGGTATCTAAATTTTTCCAACGTCCTAAATGTATACCAAATACACCTCGGTTGCTTACCATCATTTTTAAAGGATCGAATTTAGGAAAAGTCAACCAAGATTTAAAACGATGCCAACTACTTTTTTTCTTACCTGGAGCCATATCTGAAATACCAAAAGAACAAACACGCCCTCCAGAACCCAAACATCTATACGATTTCATTAAATTTTCTCCACCTATGGGATCTAAAACCAAATCTACACCTTTATTGTCAGTCCAGTCCATTATTTCTGCTAAAAAATCATTTCGATCTACTGGAAGAACACCTCTCTCTCTAACAAAATCATGCTTTTCTGGTGAACAGGTTCCAAATATTGTTTTAGCTCCTGCTATTTTAGCTAATTCTATGGAGGCTAAACCGATTCCTCCTGCAACACCATGAATCAAAATACTTTCATTTTTTTGCAAAGCCCCTGGGTGAATTATCATCAGGTAAGATGTAAGATAAACTGCAGGAAAAGCTGCAGCAACATCAAAAGAAATATTGTCAGGAATTTTAAAGACACCTTCAACCTTAGATACTATATGAGTAGAATAACCTCCGTTTGATCCCGAACCTACTACTCTATCTCCAATTTTATACTCTTTAACATCAGGACCGATCTCATGAATTGTACCTGATACTTCCATACCTGGAGTGAAGGGTGGCTTAGGAGCTCCAGGATACAAACCCATACGAGAAAGAATATCTGCAAAATTAATTCCAGCTTTTGAAACCCTTATGCAAACCTCTCCAGGGCCTGCTGTTGGAGTAGGCAACTCCTCAATTTTCAAATTATCTGGAGAACCATACTTTGTAACAACAACCGATTTCATTAATCTTCCTCGTAATAATAGTCCAATCCAAGATGAGTAATAAGCGTCTCACCCATCAAATGGCGAAGAGTATTTTCTAATTTAGATTTTTGCGCAAATAAATCATGTACAGGATACAAATCCGGTTTACACATTGGTGATTTGAAGTAGAAAGATAACCATTCTTGAATTCCATGCATTCCTGAACGTTTAGCTAAATCTAAAAATAGAGCTAAATCGAGCACTATGGGGGCTGCAAGTATCGAATCTCTACACAAGAAATCAACTTTAATCTGCATAGGATACCCTAGCCATCCTTTAATGTCAATATTATCCCATCCCTCTTTGTTATCTCCTCTAGGTGGATAGTAATTGATACGGACTTTATGATACAAATCTCCATACAATTCAGGATATTTTTCAGGTTCCAAAATTTGTTCAAGAACACCTAATTTAGAAACCTCTTTTGTCTTAAAGGATTCTGGATCATCCAAAACTTCACCATCTCTATTACCTAAAATATTAGTTGAAAACCAGCCATCGATACCTATCTTTCTAGCTTTGAATCCTGGTGCTAAAATTGTTTTCATTAAAGTTTGGCCTGTCTTGAAGTCTTTACCTGCAATAGGAGTTTTTTCTTTAGCAGCCAACGAATACATTGCTGGAAAATCTACTGATAAATTAGGTGCACCATTCGCATAAGGTATACCTTCTTTGAGTGCTGCATATGCATAAAGAATGGAAGGCGCCAAAGGTATCTCATCATTGTCTAAAGCATTCTCAAATGAACTTAAAGAACCATAAACTGACTCTACGGGCTCTTGGTAAATCTCAGTACTCCCGCACCAAATCATAACGACTCTTTCTAAATTGTTTTTTTCTTTAAAGTCACGTATATCTTTTCGTAAAGCCTCAATACGAGCTCTATGACCTTTAACCGATTTAATGTAAGTGCCATTTAATTTCTTAACAAAATTCTTATCAAAAACGGCCTTCATGGGTTTGATACTAGATAATTCAGATTTAACCTGATCAAGTAATTCCTTTTCAATTACGCCTGCCTTTACTGCAGCTTCATAACAATTATCATCAAAAATATCCCATCCTCCAAAAACTAAATCATCCAGTTTAGTCAATGGTACAAAGTCTTTGATATCTACTTCACGGTTTTCATTTCTTTTTCCAAGGCGTAATGAACCCATTTGAGTTATCGAACCTATTGGGCTCGAAAAACCGTTGCGAATTGCCAAAGTCCCAGCTATGAATGTAGTACTTACGGCACCTAAACCAGGCATGAGAATACCTAATTTACCAGTGGAAGCTTCTATCTTTGCAGGACTATTGATAACTGTCATAGGATAATTAATGTATTAGGTCATTATATTAACAATTATAGTTATTCATAAATTACTGAAAGACAAGTTAATGAACCATCTCCGGCCCTAAACTGAGACATTTCCATATAATGTAAATTAAGACCTTTATCTATTAAAATTTTAGAAGTTATATCATAGCCTTTAGAAACCATAACCTCCTTTCCAAATGAAATTACATTGGCTCCATAAGCCTCTTCGTTAGGAACTAAAAGAATCTCAGTATCATCTGGAAAATCTGAAGGTTTAAACCAACCTTCTGGGGCCAAAAGTACATCTGGCATCGGAGAAGTACAAACTGAGATTAGGTGGAGTGATCTCTTAGGAACTTCAATAACATGTAAATCAAATCCCCGAAATTCAACAAAATCTTTAAGATTTTGAATTCCCCTATTATTAGTGCGGCTGCTATGTCCAACTAAAAATTTATTCCCAAATTGAAATACATCACCTCCATCCATCCGTCCTCCAGAATTCATAAATTCTAAATTGAGATCATCTTCTAAGGCTTCGACAATAGCTGTTTTTTCGCCCAAGCGAGAGTCGTGACCTGCATTTGTAATAAGTGCTGAATCACCAGCTACGATAGCATGATCTTCCACGAAACAACAATCTGGGTAGTCAGAATGAGAATCTAACTCCTTGACAGTTAAACCTAATTCTCTTAATTTCAAAACATATGCCGAGTGCTGCTTTCTTGCTTCTTCTAAATCAGTTGGGCCAGTACCAAAATATGATGCTAAGGCTTTTTCATATGAATCGGAAACACCGCGCACTATGGCTCTCACAATAAAGGTCCTAAAATTAATGGAAGCATAACTGTTGCATCTCCTTCAACTGTTATTCGTCTTGCTTTAGGTTGAACTTTACCCCAAGATACAGCTTCTCTAACTCTAGCACCACTAAGAGAACCATCCCATTCTGGAGCTGTAGTTACTTGAACTGCATAATCTAAACCCTCTCTGAATTGATTCCACCAAATAGTGTGATGCTTGGATATACCGCCACCAACCATCAGAGCACCAGTACTTTCAGCTTCATGAACTATATCTGATAAATCATTTTCCTCTGCAAAAATATCTAAGGTGAAATCTCGGTGATCTTGCCAAAACATCCATAATTGTGAACCTACAGCACCATCTGTTGGGCCTGGAACAAAGACTTTAACGTTCTTTTTAGCACAAATTGCTAAGAAAGATTCAGAACCGTTCTTTTCTTCAGCTAAACGAAGGCCTAACTCTCGCCAGATCTTCCATGGAATCCAACGATGGTCCTTTTCATATAACTCTCCTAAAATGGGCTGCATCCATTTTTCAATAGGGATACCGTATGAATCATCTGGAACTAAGACATTTCCTAGTCTATTGACTCCTTCTTCACGTAACTTTTGGTCATCCATAGCAAAATCTCCATGATAGTAATCAGCCAATATTCGAGCTATATCGTGATCTAAAGTACCACAAGTAGTAACTACAACATCAATAAGATCTTGTTCTATTAACTGTCTAAGAAGTCCTCGAGTTCCTGTTGCCATTATATCTGCAGGAAATGAAATGAATTTTGTACAATTACCTTTTTGCATATCCTGAAGAATGGATGTTGCTGTAGCTATTTTTGTTGCTACAAAACCGCCAGCTTCATTGAATTGAGATATTAGTTCAGATAATTTTGTATTAGCATCAATATGGATATCTTTGACTGGTATTTTACGCATCCTTAGTCAATCCACATGTACTACAAATGTATTTGTCTCCATCAAGGGCTAATTTACCTTCATCACACTCTGAACAAGGCATATCATCATTAGGTGAAGGGTCCACATTTCTTTCCTCATCTTCTTCATCATGTAAAGCTACAGCCACAACTGTTTCCTTTTCATCAACTGACATCACCTTGACGCCTCTACCCACTCTTGCAATCTGTCTTATGCTTTCTATGTGTGTGCGAATTACCTTTCCAGATGAAGTTGTCGCCAATATTTGATTTGCTTGTCCGGGAGTAAAAGTAGCTATTACGTGACCACTTTTGTCATCAACTTTAATATTTTTAACACCTTTAGCACCTCTCTTTGTAAGTCGATAATTACTTGCGCTAGCTCTTTTTCCATAACCTTTTTCAGTAATAGTCAACAAAATATCCTCTTCATTTACTAAAGTCATACCAATAACTTCATCTTTCTCTTTCAAGCGCATACCTATTACTCCTTGACCGTTACGGCCAACAATTCTAACTTCACCTTCTGAAAAACGATTAGCCATTCCTAACTTGGTTGCAAGCATAACCTGACTATCTCCTTCTGATATGTCTACGCCTATTAATTCATCATTTTCTTTAAGTGTAATAGCCCTAAAACCTTGATCACGAGCCCAAGCTCTTTGTATCCTTGAAGAATATTCTTCTAAACGGGTTTTCTTAACAATACCATTTTTAGTTGCAAATAAGAAATAATGTCCATCACCAGTTAGATTAGCTACTGGCAACATACAAAGTACCTTTTCATCTTTAGATTGCCGACCTTCATCCAATTTTTGAAGGAGTTGGACTAATGGCGTTCCTTTAGAATATCGTGAGACATCTGGTATCTGCCAAGCCTTTAGGAAATACATACTTCCTGCAGTTGTGAAGAAGAGTAAATGATCATGTGACCCCATAGAGTATAATTCAACCGGAAAATCACCCTCTTTAGCCTTAATTCCAATTCGGCCTTTACCACCCCTGTGTTGTGCTTGATATTCATCTAAATCTACACGTTTAATATATCCTTCATGAGTTCGCATTACAACCACTTGTGAGCGTGGAATCAAATCTTCAGTAGCTAAATCACCGTCAAAATCTGAAATTAGCGTTCTTCTTTCATCACTATATTTTTCATTTAGTTGCGATAGTTCTTCTTTAATAATTGCCAAAACCTTAGAAGAATCTGCTAAAATCGAATTAAGGTCATCCATTGTTGCTTTCAAATCGTCTAACTCTTTTTTGCGTTCTTCTGCATCTTGCCTAGATAACTGGTACAAGCGCATGTCTGCAATAGCTTTAGATTGAACTTCACTGAGTGAAAATTCTGTTTGAAGACCTGCAATTACTGCATCTCTACCTGCAGAATCACGAATGAAAGCTATTACTGCATCCATTTGAGAAATTGCTAACAATAACCCTTCTACTATGTGTGCCCTTTCCTGGGCTTTCTTTAATCTATATTGAGTTCTTTTTGTTACTATCTCTTTACGATGCTCAAGATATACTTCTAACAAATCGATTAAGCCCATTCGTCTAGGCTGACCTTTTACTAATGCGACATTATTAATCGCAAAGCTTGTCTCTAATACTGAATGTTTGTACAACTGATTTTCGACAATCATTGGAGCTGCATCACGCTTTAATTCAAAAACGACCCGCATCTCTGTTTGGTCAGATTCATCACGAATGTCTCTAATACCTTCAATCTTTTTGTCACGGACCATTTTGGATACATCTTCTAAAAGACGATTCTTTTGAACTAAAAATGGAATCTCAGTTACAACTAAATATTCATTCTTTTCAGTTGATTCATGTTTTACTGTACCTCTCATTTTAACTGAACCTTGACCTTTACTATATGCGTCAAAAATACCTTTACGACCCATTATGGTACCTCCAGTAGGGAAATCAGGCCCTGGCAGTACTTCCATTATCTCTGCTAGAGATACTGAGGGATTATCAATCAACAAATTTATTGCCTCTGACACCTCCGATAAATTATGAGGCGCCATATTTGTGGCCATACCTACTGCAATACCTGAAGAACCATTCACTAAAAGACCAGGTAAAAGTCCTGGAAGAACTGAGGGCTCTTGTAAAGAACCATCATAATTATCTCTAAACTCTACAGTTTCTTCATCAAGATCAGATAAAACAGTGTCTGCAATAGTCGCTAGACGAGATTCTGTATAACGCATTGCTGCCGCTTTATCTCCATCTATAGAACCAAAATTTCCTTGACCATCAACTAAGGGATATCTTAAAGAAAAATCTTGAGCCATACGTACCATTGTATCGTATATGGCTTGATCACCATGAGGATGATATTTACCCATTGTATCTCCAACTATTCTAGCTGATTTTTTATATGGTGAACGAGACCCAGAACCCATCTCTTTCATGGCATAAAGCACCCTACGATGTACTGGTTTTAGACCATCACGTGCATCAGGAAGTGCACGCCCTACAATAACCGACATAGCATAATCCAAGTAGGATTTACGCATCTCTTTCTCTAAGCTTATCTTCAAAATTGTGTCATTGTTTTCAGTGGTCAATATTTAACCTCAAATCAGTAGTTAACACTATGAATAAACCCCCTTAAAAGGGACTCCCCTGACAGTCTTGTGGCCCCTCCCTTAAACATTATAGTTATAAACTCTAAAAAAAACGAAGACTTTAATGACAAACATCGACGATTAATTGCAAAAATAGCCCCTATTTGTATAGCCTATGATTTTCACTTAACCCTAGCTAATTTTCAGATTAATGATACTGCGCTAAACTTTGCTAAAGAAATAGCTCCAGCAACTAGTATAGGAAGCAGTGGTGAAAAATTAATAAATCTGGCGCAAAAAGGTAAACTCCTAATTACTGATTTGCCACTTGGCACTAATTTTGGTAAAGTAATTATTTGTACTTCAAAACCAAATAAAGATAAAAGTTCAGACATCAAGATAATTGCTGAATTATCTCAAAAAAATAAAATTGCACTAATATTCGGAACGGATGAAATTCGCAACAAAAATATTAATAAATTATTAGAAAACTCAGACTATCATTGCGACATAAGTAAGAAAAATATTAAACTAGAACTAGATACTGAAATCGGAGCAATTGCGAGTATTATTCATAAAATTAGAACAACATAAGCGCTTCTTCTATACGCCCCAACTCTATACCTGTACTTTGCTGACCGCAAACTGCTCCATTAGAAGAAGAAACGACTCCAGCACCAACTAGAGGCATACCAAAATTTACAGTCCCATCCATGACTGGAATGCCTAATATTCTTTCCATAATATTTCTTTCAGCATCAGAAATATCTGGATGGCAGATACCTCCTTTATTATTTACACACCCAATCATACCTAAAGTATCCATTTGATTTAATGAAAGGGCCTTAATTTTTATACCTAAAACCTCCTCTGCTGATTTTATCGATCTTGAACCTAAGTTCTCATTACAAAAACCACCATTATCATTAATCAAGAAATTATTTCCATTTGCATTAGACCTATCTGATAATATTCCAAATTTCAAATTAAAGTTATCTGAAATTTTTTCTAATTTATCAACTTCTAGTGAGCTTACTAAGTTAGAAACTAAAATACCATGATTATTCATTGCTAGTAAAGTCCCTAACACACTACTCCCACCAATTGTCATTACTTCAAATTTAGTGCCTAAAGCCTCAGAAATAGCCTCCATATCGTCATCAGGTATGCCGGGAGGGATAAGTGTTAAATTATCATTTGTAGCGCAGAAAACCCCTGAATAAGGACTATTGAAAAGATTCTTTTGGATTAATGCCATAAGGCCTATTCGGCAAGATGTACAATTACACTGCCATCTTCGAATTTTAAAGCTCTAACTCTAACTTTTGAAGGTGGTTTCTCGATTCCTCTAGACCAAATATGTTGATTTACTGGAGGATCTATGAATAATTGCTTTTCTTCACCACTTCCACTGCGTGCGTCTGAAGACTTTGTCAAAACTTCACCATCTCTCTCAGGTTTCATATGCCTTGTAACAAAATCTTCAACAATACGCATAGCTACAGGGGCTCTTCGTGTACGAGGTACCTTGTGCAATTTACGTAAAGGTATCGTGTATAATCTCTCCTGCATTAATTCGTCATCTGCCATATTTCATTACCTATGAAGTTTACCACGTCTCCAAAAATGACGTTTTGGATGGTTAGTAAATCTACGATTAGTTCGCTGAATAACCCAAGCTGGAACTCTACGGTTACGCTTAACTAATTTATTTAGGCGTAATTTTTTACCGTAAACTTTTCTACTTGACATTAGTATTTACTGAGCGAACTCATCTCCTTTTGTAAATCCTTCTTAACTGCAAATGCAGTATTATCTAATATTGATTGTCCTTTAGGTGTTAAACCTCGGCCACCTTGCTTGGATTTAACTACGAAACCTGCGATTTCAAGCTGTTGCATAATTGATCTAAGAATCTTACGGCTTCCACCGAGACTTCTATTTGGTTTTGAACCTCTGTCACGAGGTCCTGAATAATGTTTAGCTAAACGTTCAGTTCCAATAGGGCCATTAATTCCAATCTTTCTTAATACTGAAGCTGTTCTGTAGTACCACCAGTCTGGCTGAGTAGGGGACTTTTCTTTGTGAACTGCCGTTTTTACAAAATTAGACCAATCTGGAGGCGATATAGCTTTATCGCTCTTTAATGTGTTGGCAAGTGCGCCAACCAAATGTTCTCCTGGTACGTCGTATTGTGTTGTCACGTGTATTAGTCCTATACGGGGATGACGCGCCACACGGACTATATTATAAACTTAAGCCTAATTGAAATATTAATGGAAAGAGTCAAAAATTACCTTAAGGAACATAATACTATGACGCTAGCCACCGTCGGTAAAAAAGGTATTTCTGCTGCAGCTGTATTTTATTCTGAAACAAAACAATGTGATTATTTACTATTTGTTAGTAGTCCAAACTCGGAACATATAGCTAATTTGGGTATGGAAACTAAATGTGCAGCTACCATACAAAATGATGGACTAGAATGGGAAATTATTAAAGGATTACAAATCAAGGGAATTGTAGAATTAGCTGATGAAAATGATTGGGATATTTATTTTAAAAAATTCCCATACATTAAAGAAAATAAAACTCTTTCAAATTCTTTGAAGAAAGTCAACTTGTATAAATTTATTATTTCATGGGCCAGATTAATCGACAATTCTAAAGGCTTTGGAAACAGAGAAGAATATAATTTTTGATTTAGTCTGCAAAAATACCAGTTTTATGAAAATACCAAACCATAGATACAAAAAGAAATATCAAAATTCCAATTATAGCAAAACCCAGAGTATTACCTATAATTGGAAAAACAAACAAAACGAAAAGACCAACAAAAAAAGTCCAAAAAAGTAAATACATAAGATATACGTGTGGAGCCAATTCAGGATCTCTAGCTGCATCTAATGTGAGTAAAAGTTTCCAATTCATAATTTACTTAGAACAATATACTAATTATCTTTTGGGGTACGTATTGAATCCACAAAACCTTGATCTATTAACCCTCTACCAACTAATGCAGTATAATTGGATAGTAAAATTACTAAAATTCCTGATATTATGACTATTAAATGAGAGATAAAACCCACATTTTTGATATTACTTACAAACGAAGTACCGCCTGAAGCAAGAAAAAAACTGCTTGCACCGTATGCTGCAGTGAAGGAGATTGCATACAAGATAACATTGTGACGATTCATAATGTTCTGCTTTTGATTGCTTGCTTTATTTTTTCTTCTCTCTGAACGAAGAGTCTGGGCAGAAAGTGAATATATAACTAGCATAATTGTCATAATCATGAATACTAGATCGAATACAAAGCTAGGTTGACTTTCACGTGAGTAAAGCATAACTGCTAAATGATAAGATAAGAAACTCCAATAGCCGACTGCGAAGTAACCTGAAAAAGTCGAAATCATTGGATCTGACCAATTCTTTGAATTCATCCTATTTAATAAATAAAATGTTAAAGAACCGAGAAGAATCAATAAGATAAACCATAGAATCTTGAAAATAAGACTAAAAATAACGCCTTGGGATTCTAAAATTAAGAATACACAAAAACCAATTATCGCCCAAAAAAATGGAGAAACTGCATTCATATATTTTCCAAAATTTGAACTATCTTCAAAATTTACTTTAACCATTTTTTTAAGTGCAATTTCTTTGAATGGTACACGCATCCACCAAGCTTGTGCAAACTGCCACACTATGAAGATAAATATTAGAATTAATGACAACGCATCTCGCACACTTTCACCATAATTAGTATATTCAAAAATATAATATAGTATTAATGATATCAAAAAAGATAAAAGCATTGGAACAAAAAGAATTTTACGATAAGTACCTACTGAAAAAATTTTCACATAATCAAAACGCATCAAAAAAGCAGTTATTAGATATCCCCATGAAAAACCAAAACCCAGAATTAAAATTAAATTTATGAATAATTGATTTGAACTTTGACTGAAAAAACCCAAAAGAATAAGGAAAATAGATAATGAAAAAGCATGAGGTGCCGTTTTTCTAGAAAAAATGATTTTTAAAATATCAAAATTTGTAACTACTTCATTATCTGAAGATTCAAGGCTTCCCGGAATTGGTAATGCCTCCCCTAATTCAATTTCTTCTTCCATCATACCTAGAACCTCTTGGATTAAATTTCTTTTCAGGTAAATAAAAGCATGTTACTCTCGAAATCTCTAAAGCGTATGCTGCTTTTGCTAACTTTCCACCGTGCAAATTAATTGCCTTTATCCGCGTCATTTTGCCGTCAAGGCGAACTGTATTTCCCACACGGAATTCTTCTTCGGCATCAAACTCTTTTTTAACTGAAAGTGTAGCTTCACCGTCATGTATTGCAAACCTAACTCGAGCATGTGTAGCCCTTTTGGCCCAAACTATAGGATTGTCTTGTGAATATGCTGATGGAGGGCGTTTACCATCCAACTCGAGACCTGTAACCAAAATCAAGCCATCGGGATGTGGCCTGGTTTCTCCTACATTAATTACAATTCCTCTATCTACGTGCATGATTCCATTCTCAGTTGTATCTTCATTAGAAATACGCAGCCTCAATTCTAAAGGTAATTCTTCTTTTATCTCCGTAGGGCCTGTAGTGTTACACTCTGAACACGTAACAACACCTTGAAAGCTGAAACCTTTCTTAGAAGATGTGCGACTTTTAAGAACTTTATGTGGACATTCTTCTTCACACATCTCACAAAATATCCAGATATCTTCCATTAGTGTTTAAAGTGCCTCATTCCTGTAAAGACCATCGCAATTCCATTCTCATTTGCAGCATCTATCACCTCTTGATCACGTAAAGAACCACCTGGCTGAATAACTGCAGTTACTCCAGCTTTTGCAGCTTCATCAATTCCATCTCTGAACGGGAAAAAAGCATCAGATGACATAACTGTGCCTTGTGCATTAGGGATTGATTTAAAAGTTGCAATTTTAACTGAATCTATGCGAGACATTTGACCGGCACCAATACCAACCGTACATTTTTGCCGTGTAAAAACTATCGCATTACTCTTGACGTGCTTTACTATTCTCCAACCGAACTGAAGACCATCTAATTCTTCTTGGGTAGGGTGCCTTTCAGTTACAACCTTACAATCAGAAATATCTATAGTGGCTTCATCAGATTCCTGCATAAGCCAACCTTGATCTATTGAACGTAAGCTAAAACTTCTTTCATAATTATCAAGTGGACCTGTTTCTAGCACTCTTAAATTTTCTTTTTGAGATAAAATTTCACGAGCTTCTGAGTTAAACGAGGGAGCTATGACTCCTTCTTTGAAAGAAGATACAATCTTCTTTGATAAGTCACCATCAACTTCTCTATTGAGAGCTATAATCCCTCCAAAAGAACTCATCGGGTCTGTATTTATTGCAGAGTCATAAGCTTCGACTAAATTATCTGCACTGGCAGCGCCGCAAGGATTGTTATGTTTAACAACAACAATTGTTGGTTCTTCGAATTCAGTAACCATTGCCAAAGCCGCATCAAAATCAAGAATATTATTATAGCTTAACTGCTTTCCTTGTATTTGTTCAGCATTTGAAACTGAAGGAGTCACACTCAATAAATCAGAATAGAAAATCGCAGATTGATGCGGATTTTCTCCGTAACGCAATGGAGGGCTTCCCAATCCAGTAACATGTAAAGAAGAAGGGAGTCCTTCTTCTCCAAATCTAGAACCTAATTCAGACTGTATAGTAGAATCATATTCAGCAGTATGACGGAAAGCTTTCAATGCCAAATCTTGCCTTTGTAATAAATTTAGACCACCTAATTTAATTTCATCAGCAATCCAATCATAATCATCTGCATCAGTAACAACTGCCACTCTTGAATGATTTTTAGCAGCAGCCCTCAATAAACTTGGTCCTCCTATGTCTATCTGCTCGATAATTGAAGCTAAATCTAAATTTTTAGAAATAGCTTCTCTAAATGGATATAAATTACAAATTACCATATCAAAAATTCCAATATTATGTTCTTCAACTTCTTTACTATCTTCATCTCTAGCAAGAATACCTCCAAAGATTAGAGGATGAAGTGTTTTTACACGACCACCCATCATTTCTGGAAAATTTGTAACATTATCTACTGAAACTACATTTATTCCTTCATCAGAAATAACCTGTGAAGTCCCACCAGTTGATACTATCTCAATGCCCAAATTATTTAATTTTTTCGCTAAATCTATAATTTTAGTTTTATCACTAACACTGATTAAAACACGAGACACCTGTCTTCTATCCATATTATCTGAAATATTTGTCATTCGATATCAGAGTAACTAAGTACTGTCTGGGAGTTTCTTAAGGAACTCTCCAGGAAGTTCTTTAACAAGATAAACCGTAGTTCCTGCCTTCATTATTGCGCAATCTCCACCTTCAGCAGCCCTTACATCAACTAGCAATACTATCGGTTTTCCAATTATGTGACGGCCAGCTTCTAAAGCATTTAATCGGGTACTTGAAAGATGAACCATATTTCGATCTCCAGGGTATAAGCCATGTTCAAGATATTCGGTTGAATCTTCATTCGAACAAGCGAAGTAAAGATGTTCTGGATTTTGATCAGTTGGTAAATCTAATTCTAAATCTAAAGTATGAGCATAAGTTGCTCTTAATCTACCATTTTTTAATTGATATCTGCCTTTAGGGTCCGTCTCTACAACTGCTTGCAAGTGTTTAGTTTCAAGATAATGGAAATGACGTCTTTGTGACTTGACTGCATCAATAAATTCTGAAGCTTCAATCCAGCCTTGCTTATCCATCTCAAGATCAAACCGGTCTGGAAAATGACGCAATACGCCTGCCATTACTCTTCCAAACTGATCTAAATGTCTTGGGGACATTACTAAAACTCCATCCTCTCCACTTAAGGGGCATTTTTCACCTCGGAAAAAGCCGTGTCCATACTTAACTTCCTCTTTCAAAGGAACTGTTGGATTTCTACGCATAAGTATCCATTACAACGGGTCTGTATAATATTAGTTCTGATACTTACTATTTATGCTGAAAAGTTGTCTGTACTGAACTTGTATTTGAAGAATCTACAATATTAGAACCTGCCAATTCTTCACTAGTTGGTACGTCTATTTCTATCCGACCTGCTGAAAAAAGATCATGCATCTTCTGTTCTTTATCACGACTGCTCCAAAAAGCAGCCTCATCTCTACTCCCTTTAGTAACAAAAATAAACACCTCTCCTGGCCTGTTTCGGCCAGTTCGACCTCTCCTTTGAATCATACGTATAGCTGATGAAACTGGTTCAAAAAATACAACTACATCTGTTGAAGGAATATCTAAACCTTCCTCGCCAACTGAAGTCGCAACTAAAATATTGAATTTATCTTCTCTAAACTTATCCAATATTTCTTTCTGTTGCTTCTGTGTCATTCCTTTATCTCCTACACGAGAACCCTGACCAACAAAACGAACTGGTTTAGCTCCTTTTATTTTTTCTAAATGCTCTACAATCAATGTA
>MDSW01218162.1_pt1 | contig 16090 bp, 14 predicted proteins | sample 811171 | NCBI WGS metagenome assembly MDSW01 (sample SAMN05326641, study PRJNA326480) | marine metagenome | isolation source: seawater | place: Atlantic Ocean: North West | collected 2012
ATATTTTGCTTGCCAAATTGCTGAACCATATCAGCAATCATTTTTTGATTTTCATTAATTGTAAAATCCATCTAATATTTTTTTAAACTAATTATTTCTTTTGAATATTTTTCTAGTTTTTCATTTCCATGTAAGAAATCAAGGCTAATTATAAAAGTAAAAGCAATAACCTTCGCTCCTAATTCTCTCACAAGCTCTGATGCTGCACAAGCTGTTCCTCCAGTTGCCAACAAGTCATCATGCACCACAATATTCCAACCCTTTTTTATATCTGATTTATGCACTTCAACTTCTGCAAATCCATATTCTAATTCATATTTACACCTTAAAGTTTCACCAGGTAATTTGCCCACTTTCCTAATTGGAATGAAAGGTATTCTCATTTTATTGGCAAGTAAGAAACCAAATAGAAATCCTCTACTTTCAACACCAACAATAGCATCAACCTTTTTCCCTTTTAACCTTGCAACAAAAGCATCTATAATCCCTGAAGACAATTCTGGATTTAATAAAAGAGTAGTGATATCTTTAAAATTAATTCCTGGTTTTGGAAAATCAGGCACTTCCCTAATTGCTAAATCTATTTTTTGACTAATCATGAATCTTTTCTAAAACCTATTTAAATTTCTTAATCAAGCCAGATTTTAATCTACTATAATAATCATCTAAATCAACACGAACCTCTTTAGATAAAATAAGTAGACCAATAATATTTGGGAAGGCCATTGCTAAAATCATCATGTCAGAAAAATCAAGTACTGCTCCTAACTTTACGGAAGAACCTACAATAATAAATAGAAGAAATAATAATTTATATGAGTACTCTGAAAATTTAGTTTTGCCAAATAAAAATGTCCATGCCTTGAGCCCGTAATATGACCATGAGATCATAGTAGAAAAAGCAAATAAGAAAATAGCAATTACTAATAGGTAAGGGAACCAAGAAAATACAGACCCAAAAGCTTGAGAAGTCATCTGCGCACCCTCCACTCCTTGAACATTATGAAAGCCTGTGATAATAAGTACTAAAGCCGTCATAGTACAAATTACAACTGTATCAATAAATGGCTCTAATAATGCGACAATACCTTCTGATACTGGCTCATTTGTTTTAGCTGCAGCATGCGCAATAGAAGCAGAGCCAACACCTGCTTCATTTGAAAAAGCTGCTCTTCTAAATCCTTGAACCAGCACCCCAATTATACCGCCTAAACCAGCGGCTGGGGCAAAAGCTCCTTTAAATATTAAAGCAAATACATTACCTATCTCTGTGATGTTCATTAAAATTATAATAAACGCAGTACCGACATATAAAGCGGCCATAAATGGAACTATTTTCTCTGTAACATTTGCAATAGACTTTATACCCCCAATAATAACAGCTCCTACTAAAATAGCTAAGATAAAACCGAACATCGGACCATTTCCAGCTAATGCTGGAAACTGCCCTGCAACTTGAGCATAAGCTTGATTGGCTTGAAACATATTTCCGCCACCAAAAGACCCCCCTATACAAAGTATTGCAAATAAAACAGCAAGAACTTTACCAAATACTGCCATATTATATTTAGCCAAACCATCGCGCAAATAATACATTGGCCCTCCTGATACTTCACCATTCTTATCTAGTTTTCGGTATTTTACACCCAAAGTACATTCTACAAATTTTGCTGACATTCCAAGCAGTCCGGCTACTATCATCCAAAAAGTTGCACCAGGACCTCCAATTGAAATAGCAATTGCAACACCAGCTATATTTCCTAACCCAACTGTTGCTGAAAGTGCAGTTGTTAATGCTTGAAAGTGAGAAACCTCTCCTTTATCACTTGGGTCATCATAATCTCCTTTTACTAAACCAATAGCATGTTTAAATCCCCTGATATTTATAAAATTCATACGAAAAGTAAAATATATAGCTCCAAAAACTAACCATATCACTACAATCGGAATGCTAGCTCCTACATCAAAACCCATTGCTCTTATAGGATCCCAGAAAATAACAGGAACTAAATAATTATCTACTATAGGCTTAAAAAAGCTATCTATTGTTTCGCTTAATGTAGCTGCTTTTGAAATAAAAGCAGAAATAAGCATTAAAGTTAAAAGTGATATTTTTTTCATTATTAATCTATTGTTTTTAATTGCTCATCTATAATCGCTAAACACTCTTCAAATGAATGAGGACTATATCCTAATTCATTTCTTGATTTATCCAAAATAAATCCTGTCTTAGGAGGTCTTAATGCCTTTTGATTAAGTGTTGAAGTACTTATCTTATTTAAATTATCTGTTGAGTTTCCATAGTGCTTAGCTATCCTTTCTACTATTTCATAAATACTCATAATATCTTTACCAGATGCATTAAAAATTCCTAATGCTTTTTTCTTGGCAGCTAATATACAGATATCTGCTAAATCCTCTGCAAGAGTTGGAGCCCGGAATTGATCATCAATAATATTTAAAGGATCTCCTTTAGCTAAAACGTCCTTTGCCCAAAGCACAATATTTCCTTTACTTAAATTCTCTCCTACCCCAAAAACAATTATTGTTCTAAGAATCGTCCATTTTACATTGTGTTTTTGCAATAACTGCTCAGATTTTAATTTAGATAATCCATAATAAGAAAGCGGGTTAGGCACATCTTCTTCAGTATATGGACCATCCTCTCCATCAAAAATGAAATCAGTGGAAATCTGAATAAAGTGTGCATCTATTCTACGACATACATCAGCTAAATACCCAACGGCATCAATATTTAAGGAATCACATTCCTTCTTCTTTTCCTCACATAAATCAACATTAGTCATCGCTGCTGTATTAATAACTACATCAGGATTTTGAGTAGAAATTACTTGTTCTACTTCTTTTTTATTAGTTATATCTAAAGAAATATAAGTATAGCCATATTTATTTGAAACTCTATTATAACCTTTTGAAGTAGCTATAAAATCAACGGTGTTATCTACTCTTAATTTATGTAAGAGTTTCTGCCCAAGTAATCCATTACTACCAGTTATTAAAATCTTCATTTAATATTGGCTTGGTTTTATTAAGTATAATATGAAATAAATTACAACCGGTGATCCAAATCCAAAAATAGCAGCTGCAACAAATAAAATCCTTAATCCAACAACATCAAGACCAAATTTATCAGAGAGCCAAGCGCAAACACCAAGTATTTTTCTTTCAATCATTAGATTGCATCTCAATTAACACATCAACTTTCTCAATTATAGTATTCTCAAGCGCTATAATAGAGCCCTCAAGTTTTAATATCTGATGCTCTAACTCAATAATCTTATGTTGATTCCTTTTGGATTTCTGTATATCAATTATCAACCAGGCGAAAGCAAAAACTTCTATAATTAATAATACAATCGTAAGAGTTATTTGTAAATTCTCCATAAATATCATAAATCAAAGACGCTCTTCCTATTTCTATATTTAAAATGACATCTAACCTTTAGGACAAAAATCATAAATAGATATATTAAGACAGTAAGGGCATTAGTAAAAGTAGCATAAATAAAAAAAAGACGAATAAATGCTGGTTTTATTCCTATTTTATTTCCCCACCAGGAACTAACACCAAAAATTTTCTTTTCAAGAATATTTCTAAAAAAATTTATCATCTATCTTCTGACTTCTTTATGTGCTGCAAGTTATGCATTTTTTAATTATTCCTTATTATATTAGCAAACAATAAAACTCTTTTAAGTAGAGTAATGAAATCCATGTTTTTTATAACATCCAAATTAATAGCCTTCTTAAGCAAACCAATCTTCTGGTTATTTATTTTAATAATTAGTTCCATACTTTTTAAAACAAAAAGAAAGAAACTACTTTATATTACAGTATTTGTTTTTTATCTTCTTACAAATAATTTTATTGCTGATAATTTTTCAAGAACATGGCAAATTGCTCCCAAAGAAATATCATCTTTAACTGATAATTACAAATACGGCATTGTATTGGGAGGATATTCATCTTATAATCAAGCAATAAAACATATTAATCTAAATGAAAATGGTGATCGAATTATATCAGCCATTGAATTATATAAACTAAAAAAAATAAAAAAAATCATATTAAGTGGAGGAAGTGGAGAATTATCAAATCGCAACATGAAAGAATCGGAATGGTCAGAGGAAATATTACTAAATATGGGAGTAAAAAAAGAAGATATTCTATTAGAAAAAAACTCAAGGAACACAATGGAAAATGCTCAACAAACAGCAATTATTATAGGAACAGACACAATTAATAAATCTCTACTCATTACCTCAGGCAGCCACATGAGAAGAGCAAAACTATGTTTTATTAAAAATAACCTTAATATAGAAACCTATTCTACTGATTGCATTAGTTATGATATCCCTATAACTTTTAATTATTTATTTATCCCTAATGTTAAAGCTCTAGAAAAATGGGAATCATTAATTCATGAGTGGATTGGCTATATTGTATATAAAATAAGATTTTAAATCCCTGCTTCAGATAAAAGAACAGCCATTTCCTTCTGTATTTTTTGAGCTGCTTCTTTCGACTTTTCTGCGAAATCTAACCCACTACCTGCATAAATGACTCCTCTTGAAGAGTTTACCAAGAGTCCACAGTCAGAATTCATTCCATATTGCGCCACATCTTGAAGACTCCCACCCTGAGCTCCGATACCAGGGATAAGTAAAAAGTGGTTAGGGATAATTTCTCGAATCTCTAAGAGCTTATCAGCCCTTGTCGCTCCTACAACATACATAATATTCTCATGAGTACCCCATTTTTTTGAAGTCTCTAAAACCTGCTTAAAAAGAGGGATCCCAGATTGACCTTCAACACTCTGAAAATCAAGACTTCCAGGATTAGAAGTAAGAACCAAAATAACAACCCATTTATTCTTAAAATCTAAAAAGGGGATAACTGAATCCTTACCCATATAGGGGGCAACAGTTACAGAATTGAAATTCAAATTCTGAAAAAAAGCACGACCATACATACTGGAAGTATTTCCGATATCACCTCTCTTAGCATCTGCGATAGTAAAAATATTATCTGGGATATATGCTAATGTCTTCTGTAGACTCTCCCATCCTTCAGCTCCCATACTTTCATAGAAAGCAATATTTGGTTTATATGCTACACATAAATCTTTAGTAGCATCAATTATCTGCTTGTTAAATTCAAAGATAGGATCATCCAATGTTAATAAATGGCGTGGCAATCTCTGAATATCAGTATCTAAACCTATGCATAAAAATGATTTTTTTTGCTTAATCTGAGATATAAGTTGATGTCTATTCATTAGTTGTTCCCAATTTTAATTTCTCAGCATTCTCAGCCATTTGCAACTCATCAATAAATTCTTGAATATCACCACCTATAGTTGCTGCTAAATTATACTTAGTGAGGCCTATTCTATGTTCGGTAACCCTGCCTTGAGGATAATTATATGTCCTAATTTTAGCAGACCTGTCTCCTGAAGAGACCATGGTCTTTCTATGTTCTGCATCTTCCTCAAGTTTCTTTTGCAATTCTAACTCATAGATACGAGAACGCAATACTTTTAATGCCTTATCATAATTTTTATGCTGAGATTTTTGATCTTGACATTGAGCTACTATTCCAGTTGGAACATGTGTTAATCGCACAGCAGAATAAGTAGTATTTACAGACTGACCTCCAGGACCAGAAGAGCAATATGTATCTTTCCTAATATCAGAAGGAAGAAGTTCTATATCAAACTCTTCAGCCTCAGGGAGCACAATAACAGTAGCAGCAGAAGTATGAACTCTACCCTGAGTCTCTGTTTGTGGAACCCTCTGAACTCGATGAACACCAGATTCAAACTTTAATTGCCCATAAACATCATCTCCAGTTATATTAAAGATAATCTCTTTATACCCACCCGAAGTCCCATCAGCAGTATCTACTAATTCTATTCTCCATCCTTTTGATTGTGAGAAAGCAGTATACATTCTATATAAATCTCCAGCAAAAATAGAGGCTTCATCTCCTCCTGTTCCAGCTCTTATTTCCATTACAGCATTTTTAGAATCAGCAGGATCTTTAGGAATTAGAAGTACCTTAATCTGTTCATCCATTTCTTCCTTTTTAGGCAAATTTTCTTCTAAATCCATCCTTGCCATCTCTTTCATCTCAATATCATCAGTAGTAGATATAATCTGTTTAGCATCAGCAATATTACCTACTAAATTTCTATACTCTTTATACACCTTAACAATAGGCTCTAAATCTTTATATTCTTTACTTAACTGAATAAATACTTTCATATCATTCATAGCATCAGAAGAGGAGATTAATTTCTCAACCTCTAAATATCTATCGTTAATGGCAGCTAGTTTATCTAACATCCTAATATATAAAGGTTCCGAATTCGGAGTGTATAGTTAATTTTTTTTCTGAAGAGCTCTCAACTCTACCAATAACCTTAGCTGCCACATTAAAAGAATCTGAGATAGCAATAATATCTTCAGCAATGTCTTCGGGAACATACAACTCCATTCTATGTCCCATATTAAACACTTTATACATCTCTTGCCAATCAGCACCTGATTCTTCTTGGATTAATCTAAATAAAGGTGGAAGATCAAACATATTATCCTTAACAATATGCAAGCCATCTACAAAATGTAGAATCTTAGTTTGAGCTCCGCCTGAACAATGAATCATTCCATTTATTTTACTCCTATACTTATTTAATATCATCTTAATGATTGGTGCATAAGTCCTTGTTGGAGAAAGCACTAGTTTTCCAGCATCTAAAGTTGACCCTTCAATTGCATCAGTCAATCTCTTACTTCCAGAATATACTAACTCTAAAGGTACTGATGGATCATAGCTTTCAGGATATTTTTCAGCTAACAATTTTGAAAAAACATCATGACGAGCAGAAGTTAAACCATTGCTCCCCATGCCGCCATTATATTCTATTTCATATGTTGCCTTTCCTGATGATGACAAACCTACAATGACATTTCCTGGTTGAATATTAGCATTATCGATAACATCATCCCTTCTCATTCTAGCTACAACTGTAGAGTCAACAATAATTGTGCGTACCAAATCTCCAACATCAGCTGTTTCTCCACCAGTAGAAATAATATTAACACCTAGCTTCTTGTACTCAGCTAATAGCTCCTCTGTTCCATTAATAATTTCAGAAAGCACCTTTCCATTTATTAAAGATTTATTACGACCAATAGTAGAAGAGAGCATAATATTATCGGTAACTCCAACGCATAATAAATCATCAATGTTCATAATTAATGCATCCTGTGCAATGCCTTTCCAGACCGAAACATCACCTGTCTCTTTCCAGTATACATAGGCTAAAGAAGATTTTGTTCCCGCACCATCAGCATGCATAATTAAGCAGTAATCCTTATCTCCAGACAAATAATCAGGAACAATTTTACAAAATGCCTTAGGAAAAAGTCCCTTACTTACATTCTTTATTGCATTATGCACATCCTCTTTATCTGCTGAAACTCCTCTCTTATTATATCTTGCTTCTATCATTTTTTGACAAAAAAAAGCATCCTAAAAATAGAATAGGACGCTTTTCTTAATATTTATATCTTATCTACTTATTATCATTATCATTCACAGGAGGAACATAATCTTCTCTTAAAACTTTGAATGATGTTCTCCTATTATATTGATGTGCCTTCTCCTTATTCTTTTTAAATCTTATCTTATTTATATATGATTCTGTCAACACATCTCCAATCTTAAATCTACCATCTTTTTCTTCAATAACAAATGGTTCCATCTCCCCCATACCCTTAGACTGCAATCGTTCCTTGCTAACTCCCTTAGATACTAGGTGCTCTATACAAACATCAGCTCTCTGCTGGGACAAAACTTGATTCCTCTTATCTGAACCTATAAAATCCGTATGCGACTTTAACTCTACAATAACATTAGGATTGTCTAATAAGGCTTCAGCTAATCGATCTAAATCAATAATAGACTCTGGTCTTAAATCAAACTTATTAAAATCATACTTAATAAGAGGTAAAATAACCTCTTTCTTAATAGGATCAATACTTAGATCAATAATAAAATCTTTATTTAGTTCAACCCCTTCTGTAGTTTCTCTAGCAATTTTAGTTAAATAGCCCTCTTTTTCAACAACAATTTCATAAGAAGTCAGTGGCTCCAACTTGAAAGAATATTTACCTGTATTATCTGTTTTAAATTCATTAGTTGTTCCATCACTACCATTTAACTGAACCATTACGCCTGTCATAATTGCACCATTCCTAGAATCTGTAACAATACCTTGCACTGATAATTTAAGTGCAGGTAGTTCAAATTGATAGATATCATCCCCTCCTTTACCGCCTGATCTATTAGATGTTAAATAACCTCTCTCTCCTCCTTTTTCAACAATCATACCAAAATCATCAGCAGAAGAATTAATTGGCATCTTCAAATTAACAGGTAAAAGATATGCTCCATTCTCATCCTTGGAAGTCTTATAAATATCAAGACCTCCCATCCCAACATGGCCATTAGAAGCAAAATAGATTGTTCCATCGTCAGCCAAGAAAGGAAACATCTCATCTCCAGGAGTATTCACTAAAGGGCCTAAGTTGATAGGGTCACTCCATCTATTTCTTTTTTCTTTAATTGAAATCCATAAATCCTTACCTCCATATCCACCTGACAAATCAGATGAAAAAACCAAAATATTTTCATCATCACTTAAACTTGGATGTCCTACAGTTGTATTACTATCGACCTTAATCTGAAGAAGTTGAGCTGCCTTCCACAGCTTACCTTTCCTTTCTGAAACATATATCCCGCAGCCAAGACTTTTCTTCTTCTCAACCTTACACTGAGTTAGATACATAACTGTACCTCTCTTATTTACAAAAACAGACCCTTCATTTCCTTCCGTATTAATTGGTTCTGGCATAACAACTGGCCTACTCCATAATCCTTTCTTATTAAGTTTCGAAAACCAAACATCTGAGAAACACTCGCCAGTTCTAGCATCAATCTTATCAGTTAAGCCTCCTTGCCTAGAAGAGGTAAAATAAAGTTCTGAATAATCTTCATTACCAAATGTAGGAGAAAAATCACTAAATCGAGAATTCACAAGGGGCATAAGCTCTACTTTATATCGTGTAGGAATATCTTTCCACTTTAAAGCAAAATCACAAGACTTCAATCCCATCTCTCCTCTTATATCAGTTGGATTAAGCTGTACATATTTTGTATACTGAACAATTGCCTCATCAAATTCTCCCTCCATCCGTAAAACATCAGCGTATCTCAAGTAAACTATAACATCAGGGTACTTAGCTTTAATTGCTCTTTTATAATAGCTGAGAGCTCTCTTAATATTAACCGACATTCTATAGCATTCAGCCTGCTTAAAAATAATTTCTGCTTTAACAGCCCTATTCTTAGTTTTCTTATATGCCTTTTTATACAACTCAGCTGCTTTTGAATACTCCTCTAAAGCAAAAGCATAATCAGCTTTCTTCATTGCTCTACTCTTCTTCTGGGCATAAACCTCAGTGTGTAAAGCAGAAAAAAAGAAAACAAAAACAACCAACAAGCGTAATAATTTTTTCATTTTAAGATTTTTATTATTCGTGCTAAAAATAGGAAATAATTTGCAAACTTATTAAAGAACAAAAAATAGAATTATAACAAGCTGATTGTTAACATGATTACAATTTGACAGACTTAACTGTCTTAATAACTCTACCGGCAATCTTATACGGATCTCCATTAGATGCAGGCCTTCTGTCCTCTAACCAACCTTTCCACCCCTTTTCGACAGTAATAATAGGTATTCTAATTGAAGCCCCTCTATCAGAAATCCCATAACTAAAATCATCAATAGCTGCTGTCTCATGAAGACCTGTTAATCTTTCATCATTATAGGCTCCATATACTTCAATATGTTCTTTAGTAACAGGTCGAAAAGCTTCACAAATCTTCTCATAAGTCTCTTGAGAACCACACTCTCTCAAAGTAGAATTAGAGAAATTAGCATGCATACCTGAGCCATTCCAATCTCCTTTAATTGGCTTAGGATGATACTCAATATAGTAACCATAATCTTCTGTCAGCCTGTCTAATAAATATCTTGCTACCCAAAGCTCATCACCTGCTTTCTTTGCACCCTTAGCAAACAATTGAAACTCCCATTGTCCACAGGCAACCTCTTGGTTGATTCCCTCAAAATTAATACCTGCCTCAATACATAAATCAGCATGTTCTTCTACAAAAGCTCTACCATGAGTATTTTTACCACCTACTGAACAATAATACATTCCCTGAGGACCTGGGTACCCGCCTAAAGGAAAACCTAAAGGAAGTTGAGTTTCAACATCCATAATAAAGTACTCCTGTTCAAAGCCAAACCAAAAATCATTATCATCATCTTGTATCATTGCTCTAGCATTAGATGCATGAGGAGTCCCATCTGCATTTAGAACCTCTGTCATCACCAGATAACCATTGACCCTATTAGGGTCAGGGAAGATGGCGACTGGCTTTAATAAACAATCAGAAGAGTTTCCTTCTGCTTGTTTGGTTGAGCTTCCATCAAAAGCCCAAACAGGACAAGAATCAAGAGAACCATCAAAATCTTCAACCACTTTAGTCTTACTCCTCATGTTTTGTGTTGGAGCGTAACCATCCAGCCAAATATATTCTAACTTAGTTTTCATATGAATTATGTTTTTTAGAATTAACTTTTATATCGATACAAATATAATTGAAAATGACACGGAAAAATAATCAGAAAGACATTGAAAAGACAATGATTTATCAACAAATTGTTAAATAATCTCAAGAAAATCTAAAACTGAACAGGAATTAGACAAGAGAAAAGAAGATTACCAAAGAGAGAATAAAGCAATACTAATTAATTCTTGGAGTCATAATCATCTTCAATAGACTTACTCGTCTCACGAATCTCCTTTTTAATCTCATTGGAAGCGTCTTTTACTTCTCGCATTGCTCTTCCAAGTCCTTTTGCTATTTCTGGAATCTTCTTTGATCCAAAGAAAATCACAACAAAAAGTAATACTACAACAATCTCAGTTCCTCCTATAAATAATAACATAAGACAAAAATAAAAAACCCTTTCAACAAAAAGGGTTTTTAAAATTAAAAGTTAACAACAGAAAAAACTAACTTTTAGATTGCTTTTTAATTGTATCTAACATTATAGGAGAAGCAATAAATAATGAAGAGTAAGTACCTACAAGCACACCAACCATGAGCGCAAACATAAATCCTCTAATAACCTCTCCACCAAATATGAATATTACTAATAAAACAAAGAAAGTAGTTAACGACGTATTAATTGTTCTACTAAGCGTTGAATTTAATGCAGCATTAATAATATCATGCACTTGCTTTTTCTTATTGTTTCTCAAATACTCTCGAACACGATCAAAAACAACCACAGTATCATTTAGAGAATATCCAATAATAGTAAGAATAGCAGCAATAAAGGCCTGATCAATCTCTAAAGAAAAAGGCAATAAACCATATAATATGGAGAAAATAGAAAGCACAATCAATACATCATGAAATGCTGCAAGAACAGCACCCAAACTAAATTGCCATTTTCTAAATCTAACTAAAATATACAAGAAAATCACCAATAAAGAAAAAATTACTGACCATAATGCCGCGTCTTTAATATCATCAGCAATAGTAGGCCCAACTTTCTGTGAACTCATTACCTCATAATTAGAGCTAACAGTTTCCAACCCTTCTGACAATCTTGACTCCACTATTATATCAGTTTCAATTTCATTATTTTCAATCATAAATGAAGTTGTAATCTTAACCTGATTCTCATTACCAAAAGTTTTTACCTGTGGCGTATACGAAAGTCCATCGACATCAACAAATACTTTTGCCAAAGCAGATCGTAACTGCTCATTATCTACAGCTTCATCAAATCGAACAACATAAGTTCTCCCTCCAACAAAATCAACACCATAGTTTAAGCCCTTAGTTGCTAAAGAACCTATTCCTAATAAAATAAGAATAGAAGAGAAGACATAGAATCTTTTTCTTTTCGCAATAAAATCAATGTTAATATTCTTAAATGCTCCATCTGTTAATTTAGTTGCAAAAGCAATAGCTTTTCCTTTACTCAATCTTGCAGAGACAAACAAGCGCGTAATAAATATTGCGGCAAACAAAGATGTTAGAATACCAATCACAAGTGTAGTAGCAAAGCCTTTAATCGGTCCTGTCCCAAAAGTATAAAGAATAATACCAGTTAATAATGTCGTAACATTTGCATCAATAATTGAACTATAAGCACTGTTATATCCATCATTAATCGCTAGTTTTAGACCCTTACCGTTCTTAATTTCTTCACGAATACGCTCATATATAAGCACATTTGCGTCAATTGACATTCCAATAGTAAGAATAATCCCTGCAATACCAGGCAATGTAAGCACAGCTCCTAATGATGAAAGCACGCCAAATATGAAAAAGATATTAACTATAAGAGCAATGTTTGCCGCCAACCCTGCATGACTATAATAGAAAGCTATATAAATCAATACTAATATCAGAGCAAATATAAAAGAAGAGAGCCCCGCATTGATTGCTTCTTTACCAAGTGAAGGGCCTACAATCGCCTCTTCAATAATACGAGCTGGTGCTGGCAATTTACCTGATTTCAGGATATTAGCTAAGTCCTTTGCCTCATCTAAAGTAAAATCACCTGTTATCGATGATCTTCCTCCAGCAATCTCAGCCTGAACAGTTGGATAGGAGTATACATATCCATCTAATACGATAGCTACAGACTTACCAATATTATCTGCAGTTAATCTTTTCCACTGTTTTGCTCCTTCAGCATTCATCTCCATTGAGACCTCTGCAGTTGAACTAAATTGTCCAAATGCCTCATTTGCGTCGGTCACAACATCCCCCTCCATAGATGCAGTCCCTCCTCTATTCGACTTCAATGCTACTAATTGCACATATTTCTTATCAGGATCGTAAGGCTTAACAGTATATGAAAAAACTACATCTAATGGAAACAATTTAATTACAGACTTATCATTTAAATATTTATTCAACTGAGCGGTATCTTTAACAGCGCAAATTCCCACAACAGGACCAGGATTTAACTGGCCACTTTGTTGATCTACATTCGGATATAAAACAGCATATAAAGGATTATCCGCAGCAAATTCCTCGAATGATAAAGCTACATCAGCAGAATCACTAGATAAAGAGTCTTCAGCCAACACATCTGTCAATAAAGCTGGCTCTTCATCATCATTAATATCCTCATCCACAGAAACTACTTCATTGACTATAGCATTGTTCTTTGTAGAATCTGTATCTGACTTAATTCCTCTTAGATAAGCATTAGCTGATTCAAACGCCTGAAATAACTCATTATACTCATAAGTTTCCCAAAACTCTAACTGTGCCGTAGATTGCAATAATTTTCTAGCCCTCTCTGGCTCTTTAATACCAGGAAGTTCAACAAGAATTCTTCCAGCAGTTTCTAATCTCTGAATATTTGGCTGTGTCACACCAAATCGATCAATCCTACTTCTTAAAATATTAAATGACCGAGCAATAGCATCCTCAACCTCATTGGCCAGAACTGATATCACCTCTTCATTGGTAGAATTAATTTTTACTTTATCTCTCAATTGAGACGTAAAAATAACTGCCAAGCCATTATTTGGGGAAAGCTTCTCGTACTCAATTCCAAAAAGAGTTACAAAATCCTCTTGACTATTTTTCTGTGCATTTAAGGCGCTTTTAACAGCAGTGTTAAAAACAGAGTCCTTAGTATTATTTGACAATGCCTTAACCACATCAACAACCATAACCTCAAGAGTAACATTCATTCCTCCTTTAAGGTCAAGACCTAAATTTAGTTCTCTTGCTTTGCAATCAGCGTAAGAATACTCTGTCAAAAAAATATCATAAACAGGCTCAGAATTAACTGAGTCCAAATAAAACTTCACTTTTTCTTCTTGCTCTGAACTAGTATATTGAGCAGCATATTCTAGAGCATCATCTTCTACGCCAGAAGCAACCCAAGTAAATGACAATTGATATAAACTAACAAGTGCAAATAGGATTGCAAAAATTTTAATAGCATTTCTGTTTTGCATAATCTTTACGTTTTTAGTAAATTTTTTAAAAGTCGGCAAATATAAAACTATAAAGTAAATAATGCAATTACTAAATAAGAAACTTACTATCTAATATTAAATCATGTAAGATTTCTTGCTTACAAAAATAATACCGTATTTTGCTAAAAATTTACTTATATGAAACTATCAACAACCATTTTATCTGCTATAATATTTCTTGCTCAATTTGCTTCTGCTCAAATGACATTAAATAGAGATTCGTCATTGCATTTTGAAGAAAACGGAATAGAATTCATAGCGCCACTTTCTGGAGGAATAAATTCAGCACAATTCTCAAATATTGATCTAAACTTAGATGGAATACAAGATATTATTGTTTTTGATAAATCTGGAAATAAATTAAGCCCGTTCATTTACAGCAACGGAAGCTTCATTTACGCACCAGAATACAGGCAATACTTCCCTAGTATGCATGATTGGGCAATTCTAGCAGATTATAACTGTGATGGGAAAAATGACATCTTCACTTATTCAATAGGTGGGATGGCTGTCTATAAAAACATATCTGATACTGAACTTGCCTTTAGTTTAGCCACACCTCCTGACACAAATGGAATCCCTTATATATATTCACAACAAGGATCCTGGTATGGAAATATTTTTATAAGCTCAGTAGATATTCCTGCAATAACCGATATTGATTATGATGGAGATCTAGATATCCTAACATTCTCAATATTAGGTGGATTTATCGAATATCACAAGAATTTATCTATGGAAACCTATGGCCATTGTGATTCACTAAATTTTGAACTCTCAGAAAATTGCTGGGGACTATTCTATGAAGGATTAAATTCTTACATTTTAGACTGTCCAAATTGCCAATGTCCACAAATCACGACCAATAACATATCAAAACAAAAACATGCTGGATCAACACTTCTTGCTATTGATATTGACAATGATAACGATAAAGACTTAATTCTTGGTGACATAAGCTACAAAAACCTTAATCTTCTTGTAAACGGAGGAGATAATCAAAATGCAATTATGATAAGCGTAGACTCTCTTTTCCCTCAAAATCATAACAACACAATAGCAGCTGAAATAGATGTATATCCTGCAGCTTATTACATAGATGTGACAAATGATGGCAATAAAGATCTAGTTGTTACGACTAATAGTCAAAACAACTCAGTAAATTTTGAGAGCTGTTGGGTTTATCAAAATCTAGGACAAAATACTTTACCAAATTTTAATTTCTTACAAAAAGATTTCTTGCAGTCACAGATGCTAGAATTTGGGACTTCCGCCTTTCCTGTTTTCTATGACTACAATGATGATAACTTACAAGATTTAATTATAGGAAACTACGGATATCATAATCCTAATAATGATCCTATTTCATCATTAGCTCTTTTTGAAAACACGGGTAATGACTCTACGCCTACATACAACTTAATTACTAGAGATTGGCTTAACCTTTCTACAACAAATTTAAATACAACCCTAAATAGTCCTGCACTCAATTTAAGCCCAACATTTGGAGACTTAAACGGAGATAATAAGGAGGACTTAATTATTGGAGATATTGAAGGGAAATTACATTTTTTTACAAATACTGGCAATGGAAATTTTCAGCTTATCACTCCAAATTATCAAAATATAGATATAGGACAAATTGCACAACCTCAATTAATAGATGTAAATCGTGATGGATTAAATGATCTGATTATTGGCGAGCAAGATGGAACAATTAATTATTTGCCAAATTCTGGGTCAACAAGCAATGCTGTCTTTGACACCATCATAACAAATTGGGGAGGAGTTGATGTTGACTCTAGCATTTACACGCTAGGACAAAGTAATCCTACACTATATGACAGCAGCGGCACATATCCCCTATTTGTTGGAAGTGCCTCTGGAAAAATTTATCACTTCACCAA
>MDSW01034104.1_pt1 | contig 16089 bp, 15 predicted proteins | sample 811171 | NCBI WGS metagenome assembly MDSW01 (sample SAMN05326641, study PRJNA326480) | marine metagenome | isolation source: seawater | place: Atlantic Ocean: North West | collected 2012
GTTAGAAAGCCAATCTCATAACAATTCAAGCAATCGTTGAAGAAAATCTTCGGTTGGTGACCAACCTATTGATTGACTCAAAGCAATATTTGAGCCGGAACTATGGAGGATATCGCCATCTCTAGGTTGTTCGAAGACTACTTCTGGAGCACTAGGACATGCTGTGCTAAATGCTTCTATAACATCCAATAATGTCAATGATTTCCCAGAACATACATTGAATGTCTCACCGTGAACTTTTGATTTCAAGCCTTTATTTTCGAGATCATTTAGGCATGCTATAAATGCCGAAACAACATCGAAAACATGGATAAAATCTCTAGTTTGCGAACCATCTCCAAAAATAATCAATGGCTCTTCATTCCTTATTCTCTCGGAAAAAATGGTCAATACTCCGCTATATGGAGAGCCTTTTTGTTGACCTGGTCCAAAGACATTGAACAACCTCAATGCACAAATTGGAGTGTTCTCAATAGATAGAAGTGAGGTCTCCGCTCTTTGTTTATCTATCCCATATCTTCCAATGGGTTGAAGCAACGATTTCTCAGTCAAAGGTAATTCTACTGGGACCCCATATAATGCTGAAGTAGACGCATGAATAATTGCTGAAACGCCTCTTTCTGAAGCCTCTTGGAAGAGTTTTTCGGCAGCTCGATGGTTTATCTGGGAACTTAATTCAGGTTTACTTTCACACAAAGGCACTGATGCAATAGCAGCCAAATTGATGACAGACATGACTCCATTCAATGCTGCGTCACGAATTGAAGAATCGGAAATATCTCCCTCAATTACTCTCAATCGAGGATGATTCGGCAAGGGACTGCCAGTTGAAAAATCGTCTAAAACAACGACATTTCTTCCTTGTGATAATAGTTCAATTGTAAGATGTTGTCCGATGAATCCCGCACCACCAGTAACGAGTACTGTATCGGAGGTCATGAAATTCGTCTTTTATGATTCAATATAGTGTTTAACCAATTCAAGTCGAATGAGCGACGATTCAATAGCAAAGATGCAACAGAGAACTTCATGATGCCCGGGATTAAGATGGGGTGCATCATTCTAGGTTCGGGTGGTTTAGTCTCTCAGAGATTTCAACAAAGACTCTCTAATCATCCTTTTTTTGAGATATTGGGGGTTGTTGGTTCACCCACTTCAACCGGAAAACAATTGTCTGAATTACCTTGGCATCTTGATGAAAAGAAACCGATCCTGCCTGATTTGATTGTTATCGGGATGGAAGAAGGCTTGGAATTGGCTAAAAGAAACGATATTCAAGTAATTTTCAGCGCACTTCCTTCTTCAATCGCTGCTGAAAAAGAACCACTTTTTGTCAAGACAGGATGTACTGTTTACTCAAATGCATCCTACCATAGAATGGAGCCGTCAATTCCATTGGTTATTCCAGAAGTGAATGAGAAACATCTAATTTTGTTGGATATTGAAAAACATGGAATTATTTGTTCCACAAACTGTACCGTAATGCCAATTGCATTGACTGTAAATCCAATATTTTCTGAAATGCAAATTAAACGAATATCTATCCAAACAGAGCAATCAGTTTCAGGAGGAGGTATAGAATTATTGAAAGCAACCAAATCAGGAAAAACGCCTTCACCGGAAATACCTGGGGAAGCACAAAAAATTGAGGAAGAACTGATTAGATTATTATCCTCAATGGAGGGAAAAAATGAGATTAAACCTTCTTTCCATGTTGATGTCAATTGTAAAAGAGTTGAACGAGAATTTGGGCATATTGTCCATATCGAAATTGAAACATTAGCTCCTGTCACTCAAGAATGGGTAATGGAAAAATGGACAGATTCAGTAACAAAAAATAGTTCTAAATTACCCTCTTCTCCTAAATCTCATATCATTATCCAAGATACCATTATCCCAGAAACAGATAGATGGGCAGGTTCTTCAGAAATTCAACCAGACCCAGCAAAAAACCTAGATGCAGGAATGGCGATTGTAACAACGATTCCTGAAGTTGAAGATTGTATTATTCGATGGACTTCTTTTTCTGAAAATACTATTCGGGGAGCTGCAGGTGGATGCGTTTTGCTAGCAGAATTGGATTCTATCCGTCGTGGATGGGTAAGCTAACATCTTCGGGTGAGGGCTATAACTATCCTAGATGTCCACGCAATATGGCAGCCCCGAAAATGACGAGAGGGTCTTTTCGGGGACTAGCAGGGACAACCGAAAAAGATGGGCGAACCAGAGTGATGCTCATAATGCCTAGATCACATAGGCCTGAATACGAACAAATTGTAGAATCCGTTCAAAATAACGAACCAGTTTTCTCAACATATCTGCGTCCGCGTACAGACCTTGACGAAATTAAAGAAAACGGTTTTGACGCGTCAGAACACAGTCTTCACCTAATCGATATCGCTACTAAAGATCTAGGAATTTGGATGAAGCCACTGGTTTCCAGTGGTTGGAAAAGAACTGAATTAGAAACCAGCCCCACCTCAAATGCAGATTTTTCTGAAATCTCATGGATGTGTTTTAGACATACTGCGGCCTCAGAATCTCCATCGATTTTACTTCCATTTGACCCTCTAGATGTACAAGGAAAATGTTACACACATCCTTCTCAATCAGGAAATGATGAGATGTTATCTGTAACAGAAATTATAGATGAAATAGCAGAAGATTCACCTGTTGAAGAGGTTATTGCTGAAGAAGAGGATGATGATGATGAAGATTCTGTTGTAGAAATAATCGCTGAAGAGAATACTGAATCGCCATTAAAGGTAGAAGTAAGACAAACCATCGAAATGCTAAGAGCAGATGGATTGGATATGACCGGGATTATGGAGCATCCAAAATTCCTAGATGTTTCAGAACGAGCATCTGTTGCAGGAATTGACGTGTGGACTATGGTTGTTGGAATGTTTCAATGACGAACGTTCATACGCATGGGCTGGTTGTTTGAGGCATGGTGTATTGCACAGAGTGTGGAAGAGAACAAGCCGACGCGGCAAAGTTCTGTCGATACTGTGGAGATCGTATGCCAGGACTTGAATTAACTACTGAACTAAAACGTGAAGCGGCAGCTATTCTGCAATCCAAATCTGGCGCCACAAGTATTCCACAACAACCTCCCTCAAATTCGCAAATTCCTCCAAATGATCAATTTCGCACTGGAAATCGACTTGGTAGCGTTTGATTGATGCATTATAGCGTACACCAACGGTCATGCGGCTACGCCATCTCGCAATGGCTCTGTCCAAATTACCAGCTCACCCATTTAGAGAGCCGTCCCTAGAACAATACGGAACGGACGGGGAAACAGCAGCAAGATGGCTCTATTCAATTAATGCAGAAGAACCATTTGAAGAAACAGATGGAGTGATTGATTTGGGAGCAGGAAATGGAATTCTTGGAATCGGGGCTTTGCTCTTAGGCGCGCCAAATGCAATTTTCGTTGAAATTGATGCAGATGTATGTGAATCACTTAGAAATGCTATTTCTTCATTGAATTTAGATGATAGATGCAGAATACTGAATGGAGATGTATGCGCTCTCGAAGATGGACAATTTATCAGAGATCTAGTCATTATGAATCCTCCCTGGGGACGACAAACACCTCGTGCAGATCGACCTTTTTTGGATGCAGCTACAAAATGTGCAAAAGAATCAATTCATCTCCTACATGGAAGGGGGGCTAGCCACATCGAAACATGGGCGGAAAAAGCAGGATGGGAAGCAAAAAAATGGATGGAGGTGGACCTTCCTATGCCTGCAATATATTCACATCATACCAAGAAAATGAGAACGACTGAGGCAGCAATGTGGTGGATTAAGCGGCCGGCGCGTTGATAGGGAACCGGCCAGTCGCCTGTAACATGAACTCCTTGGATGGGACCTTCGTTACCCCCGGAACAGTTCTAATTCTAGATGACAATACAGTAACCGGTTCAGGTATTGGACGCCATCAAAATCAATGGATAGCACTATGTTCAGGAACACTAGTTATGGAATCTACAACTGACGAAACAGTAGCTATGATTGAATCAGGTTCTCCACAAATTCCTCAAGAAGGAGAAGTAATCATAGGACGAGTATCTCGTTTACATTCCAAAACTGCTGAAATTGAAATTCTCCACATTGAGGGTAGAAATAATCCGGATCGAACATTGGATGCATTACATCGAACTGCAGATATTTTTGTCTCGGAAATTGTCGACCGATTCATGCCCTCTCCTGGAGATGGAATGAGAAGTAGAGACATAGTTAGAGCAAGAGTAATTCAATCAGAACCAATGGTGAAAGCTTCTTGCAAAGGAGATGCCTCCTTGGGAGTCCTGTATTCACTCTGTCCTGTATGTGGAATTTTTCTAGAAATTAGTGATAAAGTTCCTGACCAGAATGTAGCATGTAATCGGTGCGATTACACTGGTTATCGGGCATTATCAAATGGATATGGGCATGGACATATTATTCCTGAGGGAGTAGACCTATCACCTTTGAATCGAGGTGGAGAAAGATGGACTCCTGAAATGGATGGCAGGTTAGGCCACGATGGGGCTAGACCATATCTATCTCCCATGGCAGATTATAGAAGAGGAGAAACTCACAAAATGCCTGAAAGTCAGATTAGAAAACCAACAGGCAGGGATGGTAGACCTCGAAGAGAAATGCATGACGCTACTTGCACACTTTGTGGAACAGCAACAAAAGTACCTTTCCAACCTACACCTGGAAAACCAATTCGATGTCGGGATTGTATGGACAAAGTGAAAAATGGTGAGGCCACAAAAGAAGAATTAGCAAAGGAAAGAGAGGTAATCAACAGCATGCGTAAAGAGGCAGAAAAGGCCGCTGGATTGAAGGTATTCGTGGGCGGTTTGCCTCATGGAGTTACTGAGGAAGAAATCCGAGAGGTAGTAGAACCTCATGGTTCTCTTCGAAAGGTCGATATTGTTACAGATCGAGATGGAAATCCGAAAGGATTTGGGTTCATTGTTTTCGATAATCCAGAACAAGGTCGAACTGCGATCAAAGAAATGAAAGACATCAATTTAGGTGGAAGACGTTTGAGATTTGAAGAAGCTAACTCTGGGGGCGGAGGTAAACGTGGAGGCCGTGGAGATGGTCGAGGACGTAGAGATCGCAATAGAAGAAACTGAATTTACACTTAGAATGAAAGGCTAAACCTTCTCTGAAAGGATGAGGGATACAAATGACTTGGCTAGTCATTGATGGATATGAAGATGAACCAGCCGCCTTTGGAGTTCCCCCCTACATTGGTTTTCATGTGCGCTATATCTGCGGTTTACTCCATTCTAGGAAAATGGAATACGAATACATTACAATAGATCAATGGCGGTTGGGAAATAGACCAGATTGTGTAAAAAATGGAACTATACAAGGTATTGCCCTAATCGCGGGAGCAGTAGTTCCAGGCAAATATTTGAGAGGTACACCAATTTCTCTCAAAGAAACTGATTCACTAATTCGATCATTTCCGAGAGGAACTCCAATTATCGCAGGGGGTTGGGCAATCAGAGGTTGGAGACAGCAAGGCTGGAAACCTCTCAGAAAGGGCTTATTCCTAGCTGTACAAGATACTGATGCAACATTGAATCATTTTCTCGATACAGGAGAATGGACACATAAACGTAGAACAGACAAACAATGGATAACATGGGCTCAAGCGGGCGCTGCAAGCTTTGCAGTTACACAACATCCGGATCTTGGAACTGAGGAAAAGCCAGGCCCTCTTACCTATGAAGTAGAAGTGTACCAAGGGTGTGTTCGTTTCAAAAGAGGGTGCCGTTTCTGTATTGAACCGAAAAAAGGAGTTCCTCTTTGGAGAACGCCTGAAGATGTAATTGAAGAAATTAGAATTGCAGCAGATAATGGGGTCACTCATGTTCGTCTCGGTGGAATGACTGATGTGTATACCTATATGGCTGAAGGTGTTGTTGAACTTGAATACCCAATTCCTAATCCAGAACCTATAGCTAAACTTCTACATGGTATTCGTGAAGATGAAAGAATCAATACTTTACACGTAGACAATGGAAACCCGAGTATAATTGCGGAAAATCTTGAACCTTCTGAAGAGATAACGAGAACACTAGTGGATACTCTGTCTGATGGTGCGGTTCTATCATTTGGACTTGAATCAGCAGACCCTCAAGTGCATGTTGAAAATTGGTTAAATTGTGATTCAAAACAATTGCATACAGCAATAGAATTAATCAATAAATATGGAAAAGAAAGAGGTGAAAGAGGTCTACCTAAACTTCTCCCAGGATTAAATTTCATAGCAGGACTAAGAGGAGAAACTGATGATTCATACAAATATAATCAGAATCTATTGGAATCTCTAAAACGCTCAGGATTATGGATTCGAAGGATCAATATTAGACAGGTAGAAGGGGAAGGATTCCAAGAAGTAAATGAAAAACCGTTTAAGAAATTCAAGGAATGGGTTAGAGAAGAAATTGATACACCTTTACTTCAAGAAATGTTTCCAATTGGCCATAGAATGAATGAGATATATTGGGAGGCCCATGACGGAAGAACTCGATTACCGCGTCACATCCAAAATAAATTACATCAGGACCCCTCAATTTATGGAAAACCTGGATTAACCATGGGAAGACAAATTGGAGCGTATCCTATTCTAATGGGGATAAACTACCATATTCCTCTAGAAACAAGCAGCGATGTTATCGTGACTGGTCACGGCTCCAGAAGCCTCACAGGAGTGGAAATTGGATTAGACCCGAATTCAATGACTGAACGTCAATTTAGATCCATTCCTGGAATAGGTGACAAAGCCGCATGGAAGATTGTTTCAACTAGGGCCAATAGATTGGCCAGAAATCCAGAGATTCAAGCTTTTGAAAATATATCAGATGTATTTGATGCTACAGATCTTCAGATGCCTGAATTTGCAAGTTTAGTTATGGAGGTGAAGAATTGAACACTGTGGAACAACTTTTAGAAAATGCAGATGAACTTAGGAAAGCAGCAAATGAAATCATTCCTAAATTAATCAAAGACTCGTCTAAAATTGAATATGCATACAACCCTTTGGAATATGCATGGAACCCCCATTCAGAATACATTCGTAGACATGGGGGAATGGGGGCTAAGATTCTACTTGTTGGAATGAACCCAGGTCATGGAATGGGCAATACAGGAATTCCATTTGGTTGCCCGAAAATGGTTCGAGAAATATTGGAAATTACAGGATTTGATGTTGGTTCACCAACAATAACTCATCCAAAACGGCCAATAATTGGGCTCGAACATCCAAAACCAGAGGTCTCGGGAACAAGAATCTGGGGGACGTTATCCCAAATCTATGGACCAAGAAATGCTGCAGCATCTGAGGTATTCATTGTAAATCATTGTCCTCTTTGGATGTTTGATCAAAATGGTCGAAATATTACTCCAGACAAACTGACTGGAACTGTATCCAATCAATTAACAAAAATTTGTAATCAACACTTACTAAAAGTTGTAGAAATTCTAGAAATTGAGCGTGTAATTGGAGTTGGGAAATATGCACAAAAAAGAATCGGAGAAATTTTTGAACAAAATGAACAACTAATTTTGGACGGTATTCCTCATCCAAGCCCTGCAAATCCATTTGCTAATCGTAATGGAGGAGAAGACTGGAAAAATGCATTCAAAGAAGCACTAAATCCATTATGAACGATTGCGAATAAATCTCAACCCAATTACGCTCAATATAGTTAGAACAACTAGATTACTCCAATCGAAAACAAACTGCTGTTGTAATGCGGTAATCTCAGAAGATTGCTGTCCTGGGCCACCTCCGCCCCCTCCTCCACATCCGTCTGGAGGTGGGCCTATGCCAGGACCCCAAGTTTCTCCATATCCTGCACAGGGATCACCCTCCCCGTCATCAGGAATTTCTCCATGATAACATATCAAGAAATATGGGAAGCCCATTTCTCCAATTCCATTTTCTATGGTGGAATGATAATGATAAATCCCCTGAGGAAAATCGGGCGTAGGTCCATAATGACCATTACAAACATCCAGATGACCAAGTCCTGCAACATACTCATAATCATCTATTCCATTGTATCCTGTTTCTCCAGCCTTTAAGCGGTATGATGATTTCATTTCAACAATTTGCCCCGTACCATCGTCCCCAAATACACCATAAATCGGATAGCCATCAAAAGCTACTCCAATTACATCTGATGCTTCTCCAGTATTTGTTGAAGATGGAAATGAATAGTCTCTCCAACCTTCGCCAGCCGTTTCATTGGGGTGCCAATGAACACAATTTGCATCAGCATGGTAGTGATAGACTCCACCTTGAGCAGAATGACCGTGACAAAGTCCTAACCAAATATGTTGTCTATTTTCCTCGTAAACTCCTTTATTTGAGGCGACTGCGTCTCCTCCGGGTCCATCTTCAGGGCCAAAAATCGGAACTCCATTGATTGCAATTGCGATATCTCCTCGATCATCTGCACATCGATAATCTCCATTTGCTTCAGGACAATTCGCAGAATTATGTCCACCTGTGGTATCATTGGTAGGAGAACGTGGAACTATCCACGTGTATGATTGAGTAGAGGCACAACAACCCGGACCAGATTCAAGATCATGATTGGGGATTCCATTGGAACTAATTGTTACAGTATCATTTTCCAGTGTGATGGTTACTGAACATATGTGATTGTCATCGCCAGAGGTGTTGTAATCATCAATTCCTACTCCTGTTCCATTCTGACAAAGGAATTTGTCTACCCAAAATAGACCAAGGTCAGACGGATCGTATACGTTACCATTTACTGCATCACAATCATCTGGAATCCCATCTCCATCAGAATCTATATTGTCATCAAAACCGGGGCACTGATCGTTGTCGTCATTCACGCCATCTCCATCATCATCATCATCACATCCATCTGGATTTCCATCATTATCCCAATCCGTGTTGTCGTCATGGCCTTCACAAACATCTGAACCATCATCTACGCCATCTCCATCAGAATCAGGTAATGCATCATCAAATACAACATCAATAGAAATGCCATCTTCAAAGATAACTTCCTCCATTCCCACTGTTTGTTCTACTCCATCAATAGTGATTGTAACATTATCCATATCTAGAAACAACGGATCGAATGAAGTATCGCCCAATTGCGAAATATTCCATACTGCAAAAAATAGAGACAGATTAACTGTAATTGGTTCATAGGTTTCAATGTGCAATTTTCCTGTATCATCATGAGTATGCAAAACATGCATCGCATTAGGGCATACAGAGGTATCAATTCCCATACTACTTGGAATCGGAATATCTGAACCCCTTACCGTCAACTTAAGCCATGGATGAATATGCATTTCCAAATTGGAATGCCCGTCCAAACACTGCTCTGCAAGAGGAATTGGTTCATCAGAAGTATCTGTAGAAACATTCGTCCCATTATCTGAATTCGAATTTTCCGTGGAATTATCTCCATTATCGATGATGTCTGATTGAGTTTCATTTGATTCAGTAGAATTTGATGAATTATTGTCTTCTGTTTCATTAGCTATTTCTTCAGATGAGGAATTATCATCAATGATTTCTCCTGAATTTAGATCTTCTTCTGAATTATCAATAGGTGAATCACTGTCTGAAAAAAGTATGACCGCCCCCCCGCCGGCAAATAAACCAAAAAGAAAGATAATTCCAATCAGCAAAGCGGTTGTGTTGTTGGACATTGTTCACTAGCACAAGACTGTGGCATATAATAAATGGAGTGGAAATGTGTCTTTTTTGAATAAAAAGTAGACTTTTGTTAGGCGCATCCTTCATGTGTATCCCCCCTCTGTGATGGAAGAGTGAACCCCATGTGGAACCCCCCTCCAGAAGCACTGAAGCCTGTACCCCTTGATCGAGATTGGTCCAAACCAGATGACAAATATGGTGACCCAAAGACCCTTTACGACATGGTGCGAAAATCTGTAGATCTTTGGGGTGCAGATACTATTCAATGTACATATATTCCAAGCGAAGGAATGGAAAGAGTCCCGATTACAAGAGGGCAATTTCACGATAATGTTCAGGCTCTAGCTGCTGGAATGAGAGCGGCAGGAGTGAATGAAGATGACAGAGTTATGCAAATTGTTGACACTAGTCCTCAATTTGCAATGATTTTCTATGCAGCAAATATGCTTGGAGCAGCAGCATCTGCAGTATATACAAACATGAAAATGAAGGAATCTGTCTATTGTTATGAGTTAGCTGCACCTTCGATTCTGTTCGTTGCAAACCCATCGCTTCTAACTAATTTTGCTGAAAGCAAAGGTGATGCAGAATGGCCCAAGGGTGGTGTTGTAATTCTTGATAATGAGATGCCAGAAACAATGCCAGAAGGAGTCAACGTTTCCACATGGATGGATTTCATCAATGCTGGACGTGCGGCAGAACCAGTCAATGACCCATGTATGGATCACACAAAACTTGCAAGTCTAATCTTTACTTCAGGAACAAGTGGTTTCCCGAAGGCTGTAATGTTATCAAATTGGAATGTATTGCACAACATCTTGGCTATACAAGGTAGAGCCCCAATCTGGCCAGGAAGAAGGACTGCTTGTTTCCTACCATTTGCCCATTCTCTAGCACAAGCCGGAGACATGAGTGCAATGATTTACTTTGGAGCAGAAGTACACTTTGTTTCTGATTTGTTGAATTTAGTGAATGAAGTTCAGGTAATCAAACCTCACATTATGCTTTGTGTACCAAGAGTTCTAAATCGATTCCATAGTAGAATAATGGCTGGAATTGAAGAAGGTTCTGGACTGAAGAAAAAGTTAGCCAAATCAGCTCTTGCTACTGCTAGAAAGCGGACTCTCGCAGCACCTACTGAGATGCTAGCAGTTCCGCCAAAGGGAATGAAAGACAAGATTCTCACTAAACTTGCAATCACAAAAATTCGAGAACGTCTTGGTGGGGAACTTGATTTGATGATTAGTGGAGGAGCACCTCTCGATCCAGAAATTGCTCTCTTCGTTAACTGTCTTGGAATTAGTGTTCTAGAAGGATATGGGCTTTCAGAAACTGCACCTCTAGTTACATTAAACGGATGGGAAGACGATTATGCTTCAATGTCTGGAACTGTTGGAAGAGCAATTCCTGGTGTAGAAGTAATCATTGACCAAGATGCATGGGACGATCCAGATTCAGAAGATGGTGAAATCGTAGTTCGAGGTCCAAACGTAATGATGGGGTATTGGAACAATATTGAGGCAACTAACGAAGTTATCATGGAAGATGGAACCTTCAGAACAGGTGATTTAGGCCGATTAGTTGATGGATTCCTCAAAATTACTGGTAGAGTAAAGGAGCAATTCAAATTACAAAATGGAAAATATGTTGCTCCTTCTCCATTAGAAGAGCAGTTGAAACTCTCTCCATTAATTGAACAAGCATCGATTGATGGAAGAGGAAAGGTCTCCACATACGTAATTATTCAGCCAAATGAGCAAGCAATGATGGATGCAATGACGGCAGATGGCATGTCTAAGAGCGATTACGAAGCAGCTTGTTCCGACCCTGCCGTTGGCGAATGGATGCTTGGTAAGCTAACCAGCGAAGTCATGGAACCTCAAAAATGGAAAGGTTTTGAGAAGCCTAAGACAATCATCATTGATCACAGAGAATGGACAACTGAAGATGTTCTAACTCCAAAGATGTCTGTAAAACGACGAGTACTTGAAGATCGATTCAAGGATGAAATCGCTCAGATTCCTTGAAGGGGCTCAAACTGAATGACTCCTGAGGAATGGGTAGGCTTAGCCATAGTGTGTGCTCTAGGAGCAATGTCTCCTGGCCCGTCACTTGCTTTCGTCCTAAGAAATACGATTAATGGAGGGAGAAGACGAGGGCTAACTACAGCAGTAGGCCATGGAATCGGCATTGGAGTGTATGCGTTTGCATTTGTGGCGGTACTTTCTGGAATACTGGTTTCATTTCCAAGCGTCGAACAAGCCCTAAGATGGATGGGGGTCATTCTATTGCTTCTTTTTGGGGTATTGATGTTAATTTCCAAACAAAATGGAGAAATTGAACCACAAGATAGTCTTGGAGAAAATGCGTTTTTAGCAGGTTTTAGCCTTGCATTCTTTAATCCAAAAATTGCTGCTTGGATGGTCGCAGTATACAGCCAATTTGTTCAAGCAAATGCGACATTAGTTACTAAATTTGGAATGGGAGTTCTAGCATTTGGAATTGATGCAGGATGGTATGCGATTGTAGCAGTTTTCTTCGGAGGGAGTATAGCAAAACATCTCCAATCAAAATCAGAAATGATTGATCGTCTTGTGGGAGGACTTCTTATTGGATTTGGATTGTACCTAGCATTTTGGTAACTAATAATCCAAATCCTCTGATGCACCTTCACGAGTTAACCAATAAATTTGGAAATATGTTCCTGCTGCCGCAGCTACGAACAAAATAGTTCGATTAACACTAGAGGTAATATCTACCATCAAGGGGCTTGTAGAATCTCCTAATAGAACAGATAACCCCATCATTACACCAATTGCACCTGCGCCAGATGATGCAAGATATGAGATAATATTTGACTGACTGCGAAGCATTCTAGCTCCTAAAAGGAATCCTACATCTGCAATGATAGCTTTCATGATCATTGTGGTTGGATAATATGGTTCGACTACAGTAAGTGCCATCATGGTTACCAATAATCCTACTAATCCTCCAACGAGCATGTGAATCCTTTTGGTAAATCGGAAAACTATGGCTCCTGCAATCAAACCAATAACAACTGAAATTCCGAGTACTTCGTCACCACCAACGGGAGCGGATTCCATAGTAGAGACTATTCCAAAAATTGTAATTCCGACTACTCCCCCGATGCTTAATCCAACTATCCAAGCAAGCATTCGATGCCCAAAAAGACAACAAATTAAGCCTGCAAGAACTAAGAAAATCGACGCTTCATAAGCATAGGTCTCAGCTGCTGAATTAAGTCCAGACATGTCGACCATGAAGCCTCCAGTTCAATGAAGGCCATATCCTCTTCGGCTCAAAACTCAATTAAAAATCAAAATCTTCTCTTTAATTAATTAGTCAATGGGGCATCGTTTCCGCAAGATACACAAACGATTCTATGGATTATATTAGGCGGAAATTTTCTTCCCGAATTAAATGAAGAGTCTCCACACCATTTACACACTGCCCAATGATAATCAGTAGCTAAATCCCAAATGTTTACCTCATGAATTAGCATCATCAAAATAGTATTCAATGACGTAGGGATAATTCCTGAAGAATTGGGTTCGAGACATAAACTCTGTAAATGATCTGGAACCCACTTACAGGAAGAATGATTTTCATATTTCTCGAATAGAATCTTGACTACAGAATTAGGTGGAGTCTCTGAAAGAGAAATGTTACCCCATCCAATATCTACTCCTAAGAATTCAAGAAAGAATTCGGTACCATGATCTCCATTCACGCTTAACAAATTTTGACTTACAGATATTTGTTCATTCTCATGAATAAATTGCAACAAATCTAGCCAAGCTTGGTGATGTTCTTCTTTCGCATCTTGTGGCATATCCATAGGCCAATCAGGCCAAACTGTCCATTGATTTCCTCCATCAAGATGCCTATTATTTATTTCACATAAATGCAAGAACCATTCAAAGGTCTCAAAATCGAGATCCCAATCAACAAGGTCCCAAACATCAATTTCATTCACAATTTTTTCATTATCTTTCATTTCTATTCCTCCATATTCAAAGTGGTGGGGACACCAGGATTCGAACCCGGACTAACAACTCCGCAGAATGTCGTGCTATCCATTACACCATGCCCCCAAATGGTGGAGGTACCCGGAATCGAACCGGGATCATAGGGTTCGAAACCCCCCATGCTATCCATTACACCATACCTCCAGTTTGACTTGCCCGAAACGGTACAAGCTAATTGTACGAAAATGTACAATTTACATTCGCCGTAAACAGCGAAAACGACCCCCCCTAGAAAATAGGGGTAGGGGGGGTTTCCAATTCATTTTCATATCTCCACCAGCCGCTCTTAATTCGTCGCGACAAAATCCAATATATGTGAGATTATTTAAAATATACCCTATAATGCTCACAAAAAATGTAATTAAATTCAATTTCTTTAGTTTTTGAATTCGTGAATTTCTTCTGAAATTCATAAAAAAAATATCGTAAAAAAGGTTCTAAAACGCCGGTGGACTCTTGACGGGGCAGAGAGTCGACAGTCCATGGCAACTAGCACAGGAGACTCGTCCGGCGAAGATGCCGTTCGTGTATCTGATGAGAAGATGCCTTTGCGAATCATCACTGCAGCAGCAATTTTCGACGGGCATGATGCTGCGATTGGGATCTTTCGTAGAATATTTCAATCAATGGGTTGCGAAGTAATTCATCTCGGCCATGATCGAGGAGCAGACGAAGTCGCAAGAGCGGCAATCCAAGAAGACGCGCACGCAATTGCAATTACTTCTTATCAAGGAGGAGCGGTGGAAATGTTCACCCATACAAAAGAAATTCTGGACGAGGCAGGATTCGACCATATTTTCCTCTGCGGAGGCGGAGGAGGAACCATCCTTCCTTGGGAAATAAAGAAACTAAGAGATGAAGGAATTGCCCGCATCTATTCTCCAGACGATGGCAGAGATATGGGGCTAACCGGCATGGTTGGGAACGCTATTGAAGAAGCGAGAAAAAACAACCTACTCGAAAAATCTAGATTCGATTCACTCAGTGAAGCAATAAGTGCCGGAGATCATGGTTCTGTCTCCAAATTACTTACATTAGCTGAAAATGCAAATGATTCGGAATTTCAGACGGTTTTGCAAAGGGTTCGCTCAGTTGATGCAGACGCAGGATGTCCGGTTGTTGGATTGACAGGAACTGGTGGCGCAGGTAAATCGAGTTTGACTGACGAATTGATGCTGCGAATTCAGCGCGATAATCCGGGAGCAAAAATCGCGCTACTCGCAACAGATCCAACTCGTAAGCGAACAGGAGGTGCTTTACTCGGTGACCGAATTCGAATGAATAGTCTTGCAGATGATAATCTATTCATGCGTTCATTTGCCAGCAGATCTAGTGGAAGAGAAATTGCTGACTGCATAGGTAGGGCAATAGAAGCATGCCAAGCAGTCGGCTTTGACTTAATTCTGGTCGAAACTAGTGGTATCGGGCAAGGAAATGATGCCATTACTGAAGTAGCCGACCTTTCGATGTACGTAACTACGAGAGAATATGGCGCCCCATCACAATTAGAAAAACTTGCAGCGCTTGATTTTGCAGACTTAGTGGTGCTAAACAAATTTGATCGGCCTGGAGCTGAAGATGCGCTTACCGAGATTCGAAAACAATTCAAACGCAATCGAGAAATGTGGGACGCAAAGAATGAGGATTTGGCAGTAGTTCCAACGATTGCCAGCCAATTTGCTGATGCAGGTGTAGATTTACTATGGCAAAAATTGGCCACATTGCTTAACGAAGAACATGGACAATCATTCGATGCATCTCAAGCAAGACTTGGTAGTGACGGACTTCCTCATCGTTCTGCACCAATTCCATCCGAAAGGCAAGGATATCTTGCCGAGGTTTCTGCATCAGTCAGAGATTACCATGCTAGAACTGAAGAGACTGCTAGAAATGTGAGATTAGTTCAGCAATTGGAGGTCGCTTCTAAACAAATGCGTAAGTCAAACAAATCAACATCTGCAGATGACCTTACTGCAGAAGCAGAGGAAATCCGTAAACGAGTACCAGATTCAGCATGGGAGATGTTGAAAGAATTCGATGAACGCGCAAATGCCTACCGTTCGGGCAATGCATCATACACAGTAAGAGGCAAGGAGATTCCAGTTGAGACTACTACTGAAACCCTCAGTGGACTTGACCTGCCACGTGTAGCCCTTCCAGATACTGATGACTGGGGAGAGAAGATGGAGTGGATTCGCTCAGAAAATGTTCCAGGAGCATTTCCGTTCACAGCAGGAGTGTTTCCGTTCAAGAGAGAGGACGAAATTCCCCTACGGATGTTTGCGGGTGAAGGCAGCGCTGAACGGA
>MDSW01129898.1_pt1 | contig 16082 bp, 14 predicted proteins | sample 811171 | NCBI WGS metagenome assembly MDSW01 (sample SAMN05326641, study PRJNA326480) | marine metagenome | isolation source: seawater | place: Atlantic Ocean: North West | collected 2012
AGCTTTCAAGAGAAATAATGTTGATTTCTCAGGAAGCGATTGGGATCCTGTTGCATCTTTAGTATTTTGCGGTCCAGGGAAGGCAAATTATACGATCATCAATGGAAAAATAATAGTTAGTGAAGGGCAATTGACCACTGTCCCTATGGAAAAACTTATCCATGAGCACAACAAGCTATCACATAATTTGATTAATCTACAGACGTAGAGTTTATTAAGTTTGCTGGTCCTAGTGTGCAACTCATTCCCTACGCCCGATAAAGGGGGGTTTGTCATTTCTGTCATTGGGGTTCGGGACTGAATTAAAAACTTTGATACTAGAACACACCATACTTCTTATAAGCATCAACCGGATCCATACCATCCATGAGAGCGGAGCGCATTTCAGTTTCAGTACTGGCCTTCACTTCAGTCGCCGTAATCGCTTCTTCTGCCAAGGATCTTGGAATGATAACTGCACCATCAATGTCAGCAAGAACGTAATCTCCACTGACAATTCTGACTCCTCCAATCTCTATTGGTTCACCCATACTTTTTGCAACCCAGCGCCCAACAATATCTTTTGGTGTATTAAATCTACAAAAGGTTGGAAATTCATTTTCTAACAAGAATGAAACGTCACGCGAAGCCCCGTCGACAATGTAGCCGAGAACACCTTTTCTCTTCAGCACCTCCGAGGATAACTCACCCATCAATGCAACTTCATGGGTATTTGGCTGACAAATTAGGACTTTCCCAGAGGGTGCTTTCGATAGAACTGTTGACCATTCAAGCAGGGTTTTATTAGCGTCTTGTCCAACTTCGAAATGTCCATCAATAGTGAATATCTCACCAGCCAATTTTTGGTTAGGAATAAGCGCCGAGATACCTGGCGGGAGTACACAATTATCGTGTCCCATTGAGCGAAGTGCATCATATACAGCACTGGCATAAAGTTGCCCTAGGCGTTCAGTTAAATTATTCATTATTAAACTCCTTAAAATTTGGGTTACAAAGTTTTGCTTGTAAGTTTCATATTTTAATCTGGTAAGGCACCCCCCCTTCTAGAGTCACATTCAAGTCTTTGCAAAGAATTCGGTTAACCTATTGCCGGCGTCTTTTAAGATTTTGTGGTCAACTCCAAAACAAACCCTGAGGTAACTTTCAGCACCTAATCCAAAACCAGCGCCTGGTGCGACACCAACATTTGCTTCGCGAAGAATTTGCTTCGCTGACTCCAATCCATCAGTCATTCCGTCAACTGAAAACATTGCGTAAAAAGTAGCTTCAGGTCGGACTATTCTCACTCGTGACACCGTTTCTAAAGAGGAACAAATAATGTCGCGACCAATTTTTGAACGTTGAACAAATTGTTGGATAAACTCGTCGCCCTCATCTAGTGCAGCAATGGCACCATATTGGAGAAATGTGGCTACACTGGTGGTGTTAAACTGGCCCAGATTGTCAAAAACACCTTGCATGCCTTGTGGATAGATCATCCAGCCCAAACGCCAGCCCGTCATACACCAATTTTTTGAAAAAGTATTGGTCACAATCAAACGGTCATTAGGCTCCGACAACTGCAAAAATGAAGGAGTGATTTTATCGCTATAGGTAAAGTGGTTGTAAACTTCATCAGAAACCAACCATAAGCCATGCTGACGTGTAAGTTTTAAGAGATATTCCATCTCTTCTAGTGACAAAACACATCCTGTCGGATTATGGGGAGAGTTAATGTAAATAGCTCGCGTTTTAGGCGTAATCGCAGATGCTATTTTTTCAAGATCCAGTGAAAACCCCTTGGTTTCATCAAAGTCTAGTAAAACATATTTAACTTTACCCCCAACGATCCTAACGGTTTCCCAAACATTCGGCCAAACAGGGCATGGAACGATTACCTCTTCATCAGGCTCTAGTATAGCCTGAAATGCCTGCATGACAGCGCCCATACCTCCGCAAGTTACACTGAACCTGTCAGTAGAAATATTAACGCCCCAATGACGTTTATGATAACGTTGTAGCGCTTCATGCAGCGCTGGAATGCCACGCGAAAACGTGTAACGCGTATAGCCCTGTTCAAGCGCTTTGGTTGCGGCTCTACTAATTACCTCAGGAGTTTTTAAATCACCCTCTCCAATCCACAGCTTTATAACTTTGGGGTTATCACGACCCAGGTCAGCGACCTCTGTAATCTTACTATCCGAAATTGAAATAATGCGCTTAGGGGCATCATTCATCGACCATCTTTCTTTTGCATTTTTCATTATTTTTAGTCCTCTCCCGAGCTCAAACTACAGAATTAATGGCAAAAATTATTGCACTTTGGATGGAGGCCGCAGCAGATCTTGGTCCCATAATTCGATATTGCTGTCCTTCTTTTTTACAAACTAAAAAGCAACTCAAATGTTCCATTCGTGTTGCAGAAATATCACCTTTTTTCATCTTTGAGGTATCCACATTGCAAAGCCTTGTTAGAACTTCAATGCAGTGGAAACCTTCAAGGTCAAACAAACAAAAAGCATCACTTTGCTCGACGACGGTGGCGGTATGACCAAAAAGATTTTTCATCTCTGTTTCAAACTGTCCGTCCCGAGTATAGGGAGACTCAATTATCCAGGTATCTGGTCGGATCCACCTTATAGTTCGTTTACCATGTGCTGAGGATTTAGAAATTTCAGGAAGATCTACCTTCAGAATATTTTTTGCTAATTTATAAAAATCTTTTTGAGGCTCTAAACGCTTCATTAATATAACAAGTGAAAGGTCATTAACTTCTGAGATAGTAATACCATCAAAACGATTAAAGGCCGGATAGTCTTTATTTAGTGGGGTTAATGCATGGATTTTATACACGAAGACGCTCCCCTTCAGTATCAACAAAAACCGGGTTGGTGACTTCAACTTGGACCTCTTCGCCTTGTAATGGGTTAACAGCCCAGATAATTTCGCCTTTTCGACTTTCGCCATTTTTTAGAAACCCGAGCCCAATCGTACTTTCTAAGTTGGGCGAATAGGCAACAGAAGTAACGTGTCCTTGACTTTCCGCTTCGCCAGTTTTTTCTTGCAGATTGACCAGATGGGATCCGGCTACTAATGAAACCTTCTCTTCCAATTGCCTTAGCCCAACTAACATCGGACCGCTGGGATCACTTAAAACATCTCTTTCGCTGAGTACGTTTCCGATACTGTCTTTCGTTTTGCTGACCATACGTCCAAGTCCCAGGCTCAGCGCAGTAGTCTGCCCATTGATTTCAGCACCCGTTGCATGACCTTTTTCAATTCGCATTACGTTCATGGCCTCGATACCATAAGGAACTGCATTTAATGGCTCTCCTAGTTCTATCAAGATGCGCATCACTGAATCACAGAACCTTGGTGGAAGCGCGAGCTCGTATGCAAGGTGGCCAGAGAACGAGATTCGAAACAAGCGCGCAGGCAATCCATCACAAATGGTAAGCTCACTATTGGCCATGAATGGAAATGCATCATTCGAAATATTAAAACCAGGGTCGATAATTTTTTCCAGTAGCCGCCGTGAATTTGGGCCGGCTATGGCAATTTGTCCCCAGGCTTCGGTTATCGATTGTACTTGAACATCGAGTTCGGGCCACAAGCACTGGCGGACAAATTGCATGTTCTGATAAACGAGCGCCGCATTCATTGTCGTAGTAGTTACTATGAAACGGTCATCAGCCAGCCGAGCAACGGTACCATCGTCATAGGCAATACCGTCTTCACGTAACATTAATCCATATCGACATTTGCCAACAGACAATTTGGCCATGGCATTAGTATAGATCTTATTGAGAAATTCAGCAGCTCCCGAGCCCTGAACGTCAATTTTTCCAAGCGTGGATACATCCGCAATACCGACCGAGTTGCCGATTGCCAAGACCTCTCGATCTACCGACTGACGCCAGCGAGTTTCGCCAGGCAAAGCATACCACTGTGCTCTAAGCCAATTCCCAACTTCAGTGAATACGGCCCCATTTTCTTCATTCCATTTGTGGAAAGGAGTTTTTCGTACAGGCCTGTAGTGCATTCCTATCGAACGACCGGCCATAGCCCCAAGTGCCACAGGCGTGTAGGGCGGACGAAAACTTATACTGCCGGTATCTGGGATTGTTCGTCCCGTCAATTCTGCAGCAATTGCTAGCCCAAGAACATTGCCAGTTTTGCCTTGATCTGTTGCCATTCCAAGCGTGGTGTAGCGCTTTATATGTTCAGAAGCGCTAAAATTCTCCTGAATAGATTGTTCGATATCTTTGACGGTCACATCGTTTTGCTGGTCGATCCAGGCACGACCTTTCCCCTCACCAACATACCAAAATGGTGATAGATTTAGCGCCGCATCTTCTGCCGTGGGCAGATTTTCGAATTTTGCGTCAATGCCAAGATCATCCAAGGCAGAAATTGCCTGCTTCGCCCCACCATTTAGTGCCGCCGCGGTTGAGAAATCTCCCCTAGCAGCGCCTGCGCAGGATTGACCCGGAGAAATATTATTACCAGGAACAAACGACATTAACCCTTCGTCCCAAACTGGGCGGTTGTTCTGATGACAAGTCACTGCAACATTGGCATTCCATCCCCCTGACACCGCAAGTGCGCCACATGGGATTTGCCGCAATTGTCCATTTTGTAGCCTGACAGAGACTGATCTCAGACCTTTACGCCCCTTGCTATTAACAACTTTGGCGCCAGCTAACAACTCTGCGCCATCCACCTTAGGGGCATTTAAACGCGTGTCGATAACCGCCGATACTGTTACACCCTTGGCGATCAAATCGTAGGCTGTCCGATGCCCATTGTCGTTATTCGTAAATACCGCCACGGTGTCTGCCGGGACCACCGCCCAGCGGTTGGCATAAGCCCGTATGGCGCTTGAAAGCATAATCCCTGGGCGATCGTTATTTTCAAAGGCTATTGGACGTTCGATGGCACCTGCGCAGACTATAGCCCGTTTAGAGTAAATCCGCCAAAATATCTGCCTTGGTTTACCCTGTGGCGTCTTAGGTAGATGATCTGAAACGCGTTCAACGGCAGTATAGATACCGTGATCATAAGAGGAGACTACAGAGGTGCGGGACATCACCCGTACATTGGGCATACTTTCCAATTCCGCTGCTGCATCCTGCGCATATTTGGATGCAGAAAGCTCATCAATCTCAAAAGTTTCTGAATTAAGTCGTCCCCCCAACCGGAAATCTTCATCGGCTAAAATGACACTGGCTCCCGCTCTTCCCGCTGTTAGTGCCGCCGATAACCCAGCAGGCCCACCACCAATAACGAGAACGTCACAATGCAAAAATCCTCTGTCATAATGATCAGGATCCTCCAGGAATGAGATGTTGCCAAGGCCAGCTGCCCGTCTAATAATCGGCTCGTAGACTTTTTCCCAGAATGACGCCGGCCACATGAAGGTTTTGTAATAAAAACCGGCGCCCAAGAAGCTACTTAATCTATCATTGATAGCCAGAAGATCAAACTTCAGTGACGGCCAACGATTTTGAGACTTAGCCTCCAATCCATCAAACAGCTCAGCTACTGTAGCACGTGTATTAGGCTCTTGTCTTGCATACCGGCGCAGTTCTACTAGCGCATTTGGTTCTTCAGAGCCGGCCGTGAAGATGCCACGAGGACGGTGATATTTAAAAGAGCGCCCAACTAACCTAACTCCATTAGCTAAGAGCGCCGAAGCGAGTGTATCACCCTTATATCCTTGAAAGCTTTGATTATCGAAGGTGAAGTTCAAAAGGGTTTGCCGCTCGACCAATCCCCCGTTCAGACGGTTTATTTGGCTCATGCCCCTTTTCCTCTTTTACGTTTGAAATCATTAGCCAATTCAACATGAGATATTTCATGAGTGACTGTATCGCGCGTCACAATTAGCCAGGACTGGTCTCCATAGGTGTGGTACCAAAGTTCACGATGTGGGCCGGCAGGATTATCCCTCAAATATAAATACTCAAAGAATTCATTAGATGAATTTTCGCTCTTCCAATCAGGTCTATTCAGGAGGGTTGCATCTCCCAAGTACGTAAATTCCTGTGAGTCACGAGGACCTAAAAGTGGATGGTCAATGATCATATTTAGATCTCCCTTATAACATTCCAGGCGTTGGGCCGACCCCAGCTTCGTCAATCAAATAGCCCCGCGAAAAACGATCAAGTCGAAAGGAAGTCGCTTTTTCATGCGGAGTGTCTGTTGCTAAAAGATGGGCAAAGCACATCCCAGATGCCGGTGTGGCTTTAAACCCACCCCAACACCAACCACCATTGAAATAAAGTCCATCTATGTGAGTTCGATCAATTATTGGAGAACCGTCCATGCTCATATCCATGATGCCGCCCCAGGATCGCAACATCCGCACACGACCAAGCGCCGGGATCAGTGCCATGCACCCTTCAAGTGCGTCTTCTAGAACAGGTAGATACCCTCGTTGCGCATAAGTATTATACCCATCCAGATAGCCCCCAAAAACCAAGCCACCTTTATCAGATTGGTTCATATAAAAATGACCCATTCCAAATACTATGATGCCAGGAATGATTGGCTTAAGCCCTTCCGATACATAGGCATTATAAACATGGCTTTCTATTGGTAAACGCAATCCCGCCTTCGCCATCACTCTGCTGGAAGAACCAGCGACAGCACATCCAATTTTTTTCGCTCCAATGAAACCGCGGGTTGTTTCAACGCCAAGGCATTTACCATGCTCTATCCGGAAGCCAGTGACTTCGCAATTTTGAATTATATCCACTCCTTTGCGGTCAGCTCCTCGTGCATATCCCCACGCAACCGCATCATGGCGTACTGTTCCGGCTCGACGTTGATATAAACCTCCATGTATTGGAAATCTTGCGTTGTTAAAATTTAGGAAAGGGTACAGATCACGAACGCCATCGACATCTAGCATTTCTGCGTCAGCACCGTGTAGGCGCATGATGTTACCCATACGACGCATAGCGTCCCGTTGCCCGTCGTTGTGAAACAATACAAGTTGACCGCGCTGGCTTACCATCGCGTTGTAGTTAAAATCTTGCTCAAGACCTTCCCAGAGCTTTAACGAGTACTCATAAAAACCAGTATTGTCGGGGAGCAGATAATTGGAACGAATATTTGTGGTATTCCGCCCAACGCTGCCACTCCCAATCAGACCCTTTTCAAGAACCGCTACATTACACTCTTTATACTTACTGGCTAGATAATAAGCAGTTGCCAAGCCATGCCCGCCCCCTCCAACAATAACTATATCATATTCTGGCTTTGGATCTGGATTTCTCCAGAGAGGTTTCCATCCTTTATTCCCCGAGAAGCCTTCCTTCAAAATACCAAACGCTGAGTACCTCATAAGATTTCCAAACCCTTTTTCATCGTCTACAAGAGCTCTTTAATTTTGGCGACCAAGTTTGAATCGATGGAACGCTCAGCTTTGTCATTGCGGTTGTTGTGGCGCCTCGCACCTGGGAGACGAGCACCCGGAATAGACTCATATTTGTCAAAAAACTTTTCGCAGTGGTCCTCCCAACCTTCTTCTGCAATTAGAGTTGGAGAAAACGCTAAAAAAAACTCACCCCCACGAGGAGGTCCACCATCACCGTTATCGGCTTTTTTAGCTTCAAAGCTAAATCCTTCACCCGTCGTGCCAGCAGCTAGGAGTTCAACCATGGTTGCGACAACAGAACCTTTATACCCTCCGAAAGGTAGTAACACACCTTTCAAGATCGCTGCCGGATCAGTAGTTTCATTACCATCTTCATCTAAACCGGTTCCCAGAGGTACCGAAAAACTATCTCTTGCTGCAATTGAGACTTCACCATGAGCCATCGCAGACGTCGCCATATCGAATACGAATGGTGGTTTGTTCTTTCGTGGCCATGCAAATGCAAGCGGGTTGGTACCAAACAGAGGTATGTTCGAACCAAAAGGAGCTACTACTGGCATAGATCTTACACATGCCATCCCTACTAAATTTTTTTCCGCCAACGCCTCTACTTCTGGCCAAAGGGCTGCAAAATGATGCGTATTTGTAACTGTCATTGCTGCAATACCAAATTCAGTGGCTGATTTCGCCAGAGCTGGAATACCTCGTTCAATGGCCAAGGGAGCATACCCGCCGTCCCCATTCACATTTATAATAACCGGTGATTTGTGCGAAATCTTTGGATTCGCGACACCGTTAACCTTACCACTTCGCAGAGATGCTACATATCCAGGCACCCTAAATAACCCGTGAGAATGAGAACCATCTCGCTCAGCATTAACAACGGTGCGGGTTAGAGCGCTAGCATTTTCAGAATCGCATCCATTTTTAGAGAATACCTCTAGTGCGAGATTTTGTATTTTATTCAGTGATAGTTTTACTACGGTCATTGGAAAAGCCTCGACTTTCGAACGCAAAAGAAATTCAAATTGTGCATTGCTGATGATCTCATTATCTTCTCCTTTTGATATTAGAACTATCTTTTATGATGGGTGATATTGTGGTCCATTTTAGTTCAACGGTCCCAAGCGTTTAGCGAAGCGCCTAACACATGCTTTTCCAAATTCAGTCGCAGCCAAAGCAGTTTCTCGGCTGCCACCAAGTTCAATCCTTAAACGCTCTGCGGCTAGCATTTTTCCGTAGGTCAGAAAATGTGGAATACCTTGCATTAAAAAGCAGAGTACCGGCAACAACTCGGCATAAAGTTCATCTGCCCACTCTTCGTTCCCCGAATTGAATTCGACAAAGATCTCACTGGTCTTGTCAACCGTATCAATTGCTGGGATCAGCCCACTGGCACCAGCGCGCAAGTTATCGGGTAATTCCAATCCGCAACGGCCATTGAAAATCATAACACTATCCCCAATTTCTGACGCAACAGACGCCAAATTGACAGCATTGCATTCAAGTTTAGCTATCTTGAAATTTTCATGTTCATTCGCAATTTGGATTAAATTTTTGTTGCTAAGCCCGAAACCAAGAAACTCTGGAGCATTCTGAACCCCTATTGGGCAATCGACCGCCTCAATAATTTTCGAGAAAAAGTCTATTAAAGTTAATTCGTCCATTTTATGTGAAGGAGGCTGAAGCAAAAGCGCCGACGCACCGTTTTGGATTGCTAGTTTAGAAAATTCTATTTGCTCAGTGATCGTATCTCCATAAATGGTCACCAATAATGGCTTACGTCCATCAATCCGCTTAGCAACGACTTCAAGCACTTCCTGACGCTCTTCGAATGTAAGTTTTGATACTTCTGTACCCAACCCCAAAATCGCCACACCAGCCGCATGCGTGCTGAGCGACGCATCCACCTGAACCCGAAACGGATCTTTTCGCAAGCGGCCTCTTTGATCAAAAAAAGCATAAAGCATTGGATAAATGCCCGGATCAGCCATTCCAGATGAATTTTTTTGTTTACCCGTCATGCGATTTCCAAATAATTTTTATTGCTATACGCTTCCGCGGCGCGAGCAACTGCATCTTTATTCAGGGAAAACCCAAGACCAGGGCCAGACATAACTGCAATTTTTCCAGCATTAGGCGTCAGATCTGGGCTTTCTACGATATCCTCTTGCAGGAGTTGCCACATGATCTGGTTGCCGTCATCCATATTCGAAACACCCGACGCAGCTTGTATTGAGGCGCAGGTGGTGATGCCAGTTTCCCACACACCATGAATACACACGTTGATGTCAAATACCTGCGCTATTGCCGCAGTACGGCGAAATCCAAGAATGCCTCCTGTTTCGTGCAAACCTACCGTCAGCAAGCTTGCCGCACCGCTAGAGCACATAGCGTGAGCTTCTTCCGGTGTAAACACGGACTGGTCAGCGGCAATTGGGACTGAGCAGGATTGTTTCAATGCCTTTAATGCCGGAACACCAGCAATCGCTGATACCGGCTGTTCAACCATCTCAAGATCAAACCGGGCGAGCTTATTGATCATCACTTGCGCCTCCATCAGGTCCCAAGCCTCATTCGGGTCGATGCGCAGCCGCTTTTTACCAATTGCCTTTCTGACAGCTTCGACGTTGGCCATATCTTTATCGTTGGTGTATCCAGCCTTAAGGTAAATCACTTCAAATCCACCCTGCGCCAACTGGCCAGCATGTGCTGCAACTTCTTCCGTACTGTCTCCCTGAACAAACCCCATAAAACTCACAGTATCGTGAATCTTCCCACCCAACAGGGCATGGACCGGAAGACCCACCGTTTTACCAAGCGCATCCCAAAGGGCCAATTCAACACCTGCAAATGCAATATTACCAAGTCGTGGATGCGATTGACTGGCATTATGATGTCCAAAACTTTGCGTAAAGAGCTGTTTCATCAAATCCAAGATTTGGGTAACGGACTGCCCCAGCAAGACCGTTTTAGCGGTTAGTAAAAGGGCATGGATCGCCTCTGGGGACGTCATCGTGGGGGCAGTTTCGCCGTAGCCGACTACACCCGCATCCGTTTCGACCTCAATCAGGATTGTTGTTTGGCCAAGGTTCTTGCCCATAGCCCAGACGTAGGGCGTCTTGAACTCGGAAAAGAGCCGCGTGAGCCGAATATCCTTTATTTTCATCATCTTGTCCTCCATTAGATATACCTTCTGCCTAGTGTGGTCGATTTATTGCATAGCTGGATGTGTCCAAGGCTGTTGGCTTGCCCATGATGAGGTCAGCAAGCAACTCTGCCGACCCAGTGGCAAGGGTCCAACCCAGATGGCCGTGCCCGGTATTGATCCAAAGCCCCTTGCTGGATGTTTCTCCGATATAGGGCAGACCGCCAGCACTCATAGGGCGGAATCCGGTCCACGGCTCACGCTTGCAGCCGTCAATCATCTGCGCAAGGTTGGGGTAAACGGATTTGCTCAGGCGATCTAGTTGCTCGACTATTTTGGGGCTTAGAGTGTCGTCATACCCGGCGAACTCAGCAATTCCAACTGCGCGCAATTTGCCATTTATTGGAACAATCCCGACATGCATCCCTTCGTCGATAACAGGATACGAAGGCAGGTCGTTGACGCTGGTTGTATCGTATGTAACCGAGTACCCTTTCACGGGGCGCACCAAGATTAATCTTGCGTATTTTGCAGCAAATTTGTGTGTATTAGCGCCAAGAGCCAGAATGGTATTATTCGCCCAAATATCTCCAGTTGTTGTTCGCGCGCCGATGACACTGTCACCTGACATCAGCAGTTCCTTGGCTTGGCAATTAACCTGTATTATCTGACCAGAAGCGACGAGGTCATCGCGGAGGATTTGGCAGAATTTTTGCGAGTCTGCCACCACATCAGCAGAAAAAAGAATTCCTCCTGCAAGCTGCGGTGCCAACGCTTGAAGGTGGGGTTCAGCCTCAACACATTGATCAGGTGTTAGTGCTTCCCATTCTAGCCCAACCTCACTAAGATGACGATTGGAACTTATCTGGGCTTCCAGATTTGGTTGGTCGCGGTAGATTTTGATGGTGCCACATTTTTTGGCGGCAAATTGGTCTGCATATTCTTTATAGTATTCTTCAAAGACATCCATTGAGAAGAGCGCGAGTTCGAGTAATCGACGCGTATGGAGTTCGTGCAGATTCGGCTTTGAGTTCTTGTAAAAGTGCAGACCCCATCTAAAAAGAGATAAGATAGCTTTTGGCTTGATCCGTACTGCAGAATTTTGTGTCACGAGTGATCTCAAAAGTGTGGACAATATCCCTGGCGAATTCCACGGCATTGTCTGTGAAGGCACTAGCATCGCACCATTTGCAAAGTTGGCACCAAGGCCAACGTCCTCATTGGCCTCCACCAGCACGACCGAGCAGCCGCGTTTGGCCAATCGGTGGGCCGTTGTGATGCCAATCAACCCACCGCCAACTATGAGCGCGTCCGCCTTCACGACTTATCCGCGATATGATCATGGGCAGCGAAGTTAAAATTGGCTTTTGGAGCCAGAATTTCAGCCGGGACGAAAGTAGCCCAGTTTAAAGAAACAGAGTTTTGCATACCAACTTCTTTCTATTCTATGCGATGTTCCTTTTTGCTAGGAGCCGAAGACCATGTTCGGCAACCAAAGAGCGATCTGTGGAAAAAATGTTGTGAGTATCAGTGTAGGCATCCACGCAAACAGAATAAATATCATTGTTGGCCCGATTAGCTTTCGAACTGGAACATCGGTTACTTGGGCCCCAAGATAAAGCAGCGGAGCAGTTGGCGGCGTTATGTTGCCCATTCCCAAATTAACACCAAGAACTGCGGCAAAGTGAATTGGATCCATACCAGCATTTTGAGCAATTGGAAGTAGAAGGGAGGCGCTAAGGAGAATACCACTGATATCGTCCATCAACATACCGATCAAAAGCATAACCAAATTTAACATCAGAAAAATTACCAGCGGATCGTCAGATATAGAATATATAAAATCTTCAGCTATTCCGGGGATATCTTCAAAAATCAAAAAGCGACTTGCTACCAGAACAGTAAAAATCATAACCATTACTACGCCAATGGTAATTGAGGATTCCCTCAAACTTTCGTAGAAAAGTTGAAGCGTAAGCCCGCGGTACACAAAAAAGCCTACAGGTATAGCGTAGATTACCGCTACGCCAGCAGCCTCTGTCGGCGTCATTATGCCTCCATAGATCCCCCCAAGGATAATCATGGGCATCAGTAATGCAGGAGTTGCAATCGCTGACTTGCGGGCCAACACGTTGAAGAAGCGATCTGGAACTTCTGTGATTTGAATATCTTTATCTTTACGAAGAATTACGAAATTCACAATAATCAGCATAATCATAAGAATGATGCCTGGAATTACTGTAGCAAGGAAGCACTTTAAAACAGATAGCTGCCCAATCCACGCATAGAGCAATTGTGCTCCACTGGGTGGGATTAGCAATCCAAGAGGACTAGCGCTAATCACGATTGCACCAGAAATGCCGGCAGGGTATTTCGCCTTGCGCAAATGTGGCATAATAATCGACCCGATGCATGTCAATGTCGCTGCACCACTGCCAGAGATTGCTCCAAACAGCCCGCTTGCTACTACCGAGGCTGCACTTAGCCCACCACGAAGATGACCAAAAAGTAATTCGGCGATCTCAACAATGGGTTTGGCAATTTTGCCCCTTTGCATAATATCGCCAGCCATAATGAAGAGAGGGATGGCTAGTAAAATTACCGAATTCAACTTCCAATGACCAGTTGCAAAGAAACCTGACGGGTCATAACCTCCGGTGTACACAAGAAGGATTAATACACCCCCAAATGCCAAGGGGACGGAAACTCCAATTGTTAGTAAAACGCAGATTAGTATAATTGCTATTAGAATAATCATTATGCGCTCACCTGTTGTTCAGCTTTTAATTCCTTTTTGGTTTTTAATGCCTCTGCGTACCCTTTAGGACCTGCCCTTAACATCAAGAAAACAGATAGCGCGTTATAAAACCCCATGAATGCAAAGCCCGCAAAAATGCCTAGCCGCGGATAAAAAAAAGGAATTTTGAGTGCGATGGTAGTTTTCCATTTGGGATAAGCAGCGATCTCATCTGAAATCATCAGCCAGGCCCAATAGATAAGAACAAGAGTTATAAACAACTCAATAATTTGGATTATGAGCTTACGAAGCCATAACAGGGTAAGATTATCAGTGATTGTATCAAGAAGATCAGCGTTGATTTGTCTGTCATAGTATGTGCCAAGCGCGCTTCCTAAAAAGAAGATCCAAAAGCAAATTGGCATTAGCCATTCTTCATAGGCAAATAGATCCCAATGTAAAATATAACGAAATATGACAACGAAGAAAAAAGTGATCGGCAAAATTGGAAGAGTTATAGCAACAAGTAGTGATTTTATTAGCACCATGGCCCTAATAAATCGAACCATCCAATTAGGCAAACCGTTTTCAATTAAAAGCATCGAAGTTCCAATTTTAATTTTAAGTTGGGATGCCTGACAGTGCAGGCATCCACGAAGGAAGTTCACAAGGCAAAGAGACTAATTACTCTGTAAGTGCGTCCATAATATCTTGCCCAATCATATCTGCCAAATCGGGCCATACTTTTTCCTGAATATGAGCAACCAAAGCGGCACGCTCTTCAGGGGAATATTCAAGAATTTCCCAGCCTGCCTCTTTCAGCTTTTCGATAAAACCGTCGGTGCGATCCCATGATTGATCGATAGCAGTCAAGGCCGCCTTCTCCGCGGCAGCTCTTATAACGTCTCGCTGTTCTTGATTTAGCTTTTCCCAGGATTTGCCACTGGCGTAAAAAGAAGAAGCTTCGATAGCTGTATTCACTGGAATGTAGTATTTTCCAATTCCAGCGGTAGCAAAGGTTGAGTAAGCCCATTCTGGTGTGCAGCATATAGCACCGTCAATAACGCCCGCCTGCAGCGCTGGTAGAACCTCCGCCCAATTCATCGTCGTTGTTCGGTATCCTAAACTTTCAGTAGTTTTCTTAGCAACCTCAGAACTCCAAACGCGAATATTCATGCCTTTATCACCAAAACCATTTGGGTCATTAGGCATTTTATTTGCGACAATACCAACAAGGCCCTCACCAGTGTTACCTAGGTAAACCAGTCCAAGGTCATCCATTATCTCAGCCAGAATTTTATTCATTTTAGACTCGGGGTTTGCATAAACTGATTTTAGCTCGTCAAAAGTAGTTACCAACCCAGGTAAGTTCATCATTTCCAAACGAGGATCAGTCTGTGCATATATGAAGGCTTGGACCATATCGACATTACCTCGCATCGCATCTTCCACAAGTTCCTCTCCCGATCCCAATTGAGATGCGGCAAAATAAGTTATCTTTATTCCTACGCCTGCATCCTCAATTTCTTTGATCATGTTTAACACGATCTCATGGCCAAAGTGATTTACAGGATAGGTGCCTGCCATTTTTAACCTCACCGTGTCTGCAATAGATGCAGTAACCATCAGGCCCGATAGTGCTAGCCCAGAAATCATACTAATTGCGTATTTTTTAAGTTTCATAATTTTCCTCCATACTGTTTGGCGCATCACGTTAAACCAGCACGAGAGCGCAGTTTTTTTTATGGTATTAAACCGTTCGTCATAACATAACATATGTTATGTTGTTTAAAACGTTAGGATGGAAATCTTGATTCTGTCAAGCTTTGAGCTATTTTCAAAGGATGAATGTTTTCAAATCACACCAAAAGTCACCAGCCGCTTTGCGTCGATTAGACTGGGTAAATGCCGCAAGGTTTGAGCTATTAGAACGGGGTATACAAAGCGTAAAAGTACGTAAAATATCAAATAAACTAGGCGTTACAACTGGCGCTTTTTATCATGTATACAAAAACTTAGCGGAACTGCACAACGATTTGGTCAATGATTGGAAAGCCCGAAACACAGAACCTTTGTTAAAGGCCATTTTAGAAGCTGCTCCTAACGGCCGGAAGCAATTGGTAGCGTGGGACACAGTGATACAATTCGAGCAGAACTATAATCCCATATATGATAACGTTATTCGCGATTGGGCAAGAATTTCACCACCCGTTAAAGAAGCGGTAAAAAAAATAGACACCAAACGAATTGATGTTCTACAAGACATATACATGAACCTTGGGTATGATGAAAAAACCGCAGAGTTTCGTGCTAAGATTATGTATTATCATCAAATTGGTTATCAAACGCTAGCGGTTGAAGAAAGTTTAGATCAAAGATTGATGAATGCGGCTTACTATGCTGAAATTATTTCAGAAAATCCTCAAGAATACCCTTATAACGACCCAGACGGTGTTCGCAGGATTATGGACAGTAACCTCGGCAAGAATAAGTAAGCTAAAAAAATCGGAATGACTACAGTTCGATTCAATTCAGACCCTGACTGTAATGAAGCAGACTTTAAAGTGGATAATTTTGGTGACCTGCTCAATCTTGAGCTTTTAAAAGTTTGACCCCTTTCACACAAAAAGGCACAGGTAGCGCGCGGGCGCGCGCGCGTTGCAAATGTGGTGTTGTAAATCAAGTAGCCAATAACGTTAAATAACGTAATTAGAACATCTTTTGTCTGGCTCTGTGTCTGGCTGAAAAAAGTAAAAAAGAGGCCGCTATTAAGCTAAACCTCTTCTTTATATGGCTCCGGCGGTAGGGATCGAACCTACGACCAATTGATTAAC
>MDSW01082814.1_pt1 | contig 16079 bp, 9 predicted proteins | sample 811171 | NCBI WGS metagenome assembly MDSW01 (sample SAMN05326641, study PRJNA326480) | marine metagenome | isolation source: seawater | place: Atlantic Ocean: North West | collected 2012
ACAGCCGCCTTTGCCCTCCCCTCCCCCTCTCACCACCCACCCCTCGCGCGCGAAACGAGATAAAAAGATGGCGCGCGTGATGCACACGCTCGGCACGATGCTCCGCGAGACGGGCCAGGTGCTCGACCGCATCGGCTGCAACCTGCAGGGCTCGAACGCGTTTCGCGAGGCCATCAGCAAGCACCGCACCGTGCAGGGCATCTACGACAAGGTCCCCTCTCTCCCGCGCCAGGGGTTCATCGCCCCCAGCGCGAGCGTCATGGGCGACGTCACGATCGGCGAGAAGTCCTCGATCTGGTACGGCGCGGTGCTGCGCGGCGACGTCAACGGCATCGTCGTCGGCTCGCACACGAACATCCAAGACAACGCCGTCGTGCACGTGGCCAAGACCAACGTCGGCGGTCGCGAGTCCCCGACGATCATCGGCGACCGCGTGACGGTGGGCCACAACGCCATCCTCCACGCGTGCACCATCTCCGACGACGCGTTCGTCGGCATGGGCGCGACGGTGATGGACGGCGCGACGCTGGAGAAGGGGTCCATGGTGGCGGCGGGCGCGCTCGTCACGCCGGGGACCGTGATCCCCTCGGGGCAGCTCTGGGCGGGCGCGCCCGCGCGGTTCATGCGGGACATGACCGCGGAGGAGAAGGCGTTCACGACCACGAGCGCGGAGACGTACGCGGAGGTGGGCGCGGTCCACGCGGCCGAGTGCGGGAAGTCGCACGAGGAGATCATGCGCGACGTCGCCGTGAGGGCCATGGCGAGGGAGCGAGACGCGGATTACGACTCGCACCTCGGCATCAGCAGGGACCAGGTCAAGGTGCAGGCGTGAGTGTCTCGCGCGACGCCGCCGAGAGAAGACGGACTTTTTTTTTTTCGGCGAGAGAGGGGGAAGGGGAGTGTGCGGGAGAGGAACGATTTCACGCGGCCGGAGTGCGGACGGCGCGTCGAGTGTAGGGAGTGATCGAAGGGGGGGTTCGCTTCGCGTCTCTGAAATCCACATCCACCTCCGTCGCGCGCGTCGGGCCCGTCGGGTCTTCGGGCGCTTCCCTCTCGCTCACTCCTCCGCGTCTGGGTTTTGGATGACGATGAGCGTGAACTCCGGGTCGCTGTGCACCATGATCTCGTGGTTCTTGCTCCGGATCCTCAGGAACTGCAGGTCGTTGAGCGGGTCGAGGTCCCTCACCATGCTCCGCGCGATGCCCGCGAGCTGCGGCACCAGCTCGGCGTACCGGCTCACCATGTCCCGGTCCAAGCCCTCGGGGAGCCATCGCTTGGCCTCGCCCTCGTTGTCCACGATGATCGTGCCCATCACCCCCTGGGCGTTCCGACGGAGAGAGCGCGGACGAGACGGATGCGGAGGCGGATGCGGATGCGGGGGGGGAAACGGCGGCGAGGGTGAGACCGAGACGGGACCGAGGAGGCTACGGAGACGGGACGGATCGACGACGAACGTTCCGCATTTGGGTTCGCGCGCGTCGGGGAGGGGTGAAGGGTCCCCCGGGGTCGGTCGCGCGGGAAGCGCCGCGCGCGAGAACGCGCGGCGCGGGAGGGTCCGCGGCGCGTACCTTGTGGTCTCGAATGCGCAGCAGCGTGGCCTCCACCTCGGACTGCGAGGAGAGGGGGGGGGGCGGGCGCGGAAAGACAGGGCAGTCAGCGAGAGAAGGTGGGCGCGTGCGATGGATTTCGCGCGCGAGGGGTGGTGCACGCGCGCGACGTCCGGGCGTCCCCTCGGATCGCGCCGGGGCGAGGCGGGGGTTCGCGCGAGGGGTTCCGCGAGGGGATCGGCGTGGGGGCGCACCATCTTCGCCGGGGTTCCCTGCGTTCGCCGGGGCGGGCGCGAGAGGGTGTGCGTGGCCGAGCGCGCGATGCCCCTCGAACGGGCACTTCGCGGCGATTTTCCAAGGTTCCACTGTTTCCTCTCCAGTCTTAGCGCGCGAGACGGACTGCGCCGGGGTCGAGGACGCGGGCAGATTCGTCGCGGGCGCACTGTCGCGGCTGCTGACATTCCCCAGAAGTTCCTTCGGGCTCCTTCGGGCGCGTCGTCTGGATAACGGCGTCCTCCACCCTCGCCTTCGGCACGTCGACCCCGCGCGCGGTCGGGCACCGGGCCGATGTCGTCCTCGATCTCGCGCGCGCCCCTCCCGCGCGCGATCGCGCCCCCTCGCGGGGCGCTCGCGTCGCGCGACGTCTCCGCTCGCGGCGCCCGCGCGCGCCTCCTCCCAGATCTCCGTCTCGGACGTCCCCCCCCGTCGCCGACCCCGCGTCGTCCCCCCCCCCCGCCGCGGCCCTCCCTCGCGCCTTCGCCTCGGGGAGGCCGCCGCCGCCGCCTCGCCCCGCTCGCGCCGGGCGCGTCCGACCCGGACGCCGCCCCCTCGTCGTCGTTCACGGACGCGAACTTCCCCGTGGACGGCGAGGGCCGCGTGTACCACCTCGGGATCCGGCGCGGGGACGTCGCGGCGCGCGTCGTCAGCGTGGGCGACCGCGGGCGCGCGACGCTCGTCGCGAGCTTCCTCTCCCCGCTCCCCGGCGAGTCCGCGGTCCGGCGCGTCGAGTCCAAGCGCGGCTTCGTCGTGCACACCGGCTCGTTCGAGGGCGTCCCCGTGAGCGTCGTCGCCACGGGCATGGGCGCGCCGATGATGGATTTCGTCGTCCGCGAGTGTCGCGCGTGCGTCGACCCGGATCGCCAGATGGCCTTCGCCAGGCTCGGCACGTGCGGCCTCCTCCGCCCGGACCTCCCCGTCGGCGCGATGGTCGTCGCCTCCCCGGGCGCCGTCTTCGTGCGAAGAAACCCGGACGCGTGGGCGGAGGAGGAGGAGGAGGAGGAGGAGGAGGAGACCCCGGGGACGACGACCGCGGCGCCGCGGGGTGCCGACGGAGACGATTTCGAGCCGTCGTCGCCGCCGTACGCGCTGACGAAGCCGGCGCCCGCGGACCCGGAACTCACCCGCGTCCTCCTCGAGCGCCTCCGCGCGAACCTCGCCGACGCGGCGAAAGCGGCGGAGGCGCGTGATGATGATGATGATGAGGGTCGCGAGGGGTACTCGGGTCGCGAGGTAGTATACTCGGTTCACGAGGGGCTCGACGTGACGGCGGATTCTTTTTACTCCTCCCAGGGCCGCGTCGGGACGAGCTTCGACGACCGGAACGCGGACCTGCTCGACCGCGTCGTCGGCGAGGCGCCCGACGCGGCGTCGCTTCAGATGGAGACGTTCCACCTCCTCGACCTCGCGAGGGCGAGCGGAGGGTCGGTGGTCGCCGCGGCGTGCGCCATCGGCCTGGCGAACCGGAGGAGCAACGAGTTCATCGCCGCCGACCGGGTCGAGGCGCTGGAGCGAATCGGAGGCGCGAGCGTCCTGGAGGCGCTCGCGAGGATACGACTGAGAGGGGAGGAGAACGGGCGGGCGCTCGCGTTCGACGTGGTGAGAGCGAGCGAACCCGCGCCCGAATCCGAACCCGAATCCGAATCCGAGGAGGCGGCGGCGGGGGAACGGGAGACGACCGACGCGAAGAAACAAAGCGCGACGCGCGCGCGCGCGTCGACGTTCAGGATCGGGCTCGGGGGGAAGAATCAGCCTCGGCGCCCGTACGCCTACGCGTTCACGGACGAGAGCGCGACGTCGGAGTCGGCGAGCGGCGGATCGGCGAGCGGCGGATCGGCGAGCGGCGGTTCGGCGAGCGGCGGATCGGCTTCGGAGCCTTCTTCCGCTTCGGTTTCGGCTCCTTCGACCGGTCCCGCTCCCTCCGCAGCTTCTTCTTCTCGGATGAAACCTTTCGCGTACGTCGCGTCTCTCGTCTCGGCGTACTCTTCGCGTTCCCGCGAGTTGGCCGCTCGGATGAAATCGCTCGGCCTCGCCGGTTTCACCGCGTACGGCATCAACAACACGGTCTACTACACCCTCGCCTTCACCGCGGCGTGGACGCTTCGCGGGATCCCTCCCGAGTCGGCGGCGACGCTCGGCGCGACGTTCAGGGCGGCGGGGGAGGTGATGGCGTTGGTTTGGGCCGGTTCGCAGGTGACGAAGCTCGCGAGGTTCGCGCTGGCGATCGCGATGGCGCCGAAAATCGACGAGCGGATGGAGGCGTGGGGGCGCGAGACGGGGTGGGGGAAGGAACGCACGTTCGCGACGGTGACGTTCGGGTGCTTCCTAGGATCGGCCGCGTTCTTCGCGGCGCTCATCGTCGCGAAGGGCCTCGCCGCGAGGTGAGAAAACCTACGCCATGCTCGAAAACGCACGGCGAGGGGTACCGCCCGTCACGCGCGCTCGACGCGCGTCGTCTCTTCGCTCGCGAAACACGAAACGATCGCGTCTTCACACGTCGCTCGCGTCTCTTTCTCCCCACGCCTTCCCGAGCTCTTCCGCCCGTACGCCCCTCTCCCTCTCCTCCTCCGCCCTCAGCTCGTCCTCGTCGACGAGCCCTTTCCTCCGCACGAGCCGCGCGAGGAACCCCCGCCGCTCGCGAATCGGACGCATCCGCTCCGCGTACGCGGCGTTGAACGCCCGCCGCCTCGAGGGCGCGAGCGCGGGAAACTCGTCGCGAACGACGCGCTCGCGATCCGACCGCGCCGCATCGGCCTCCGCCTCCCACTTCTCGAGCTCCGCCTCCCACGCGCGCACGCGCGCCGCCGCGCGCTCGATCGCCTCGGCGTCCGTCGTAGTACCCCCCGAGAGGAGGCCGAGGCCGCCGCCGCCGCTCGCCAGGAAAAGACTCTTGAGCGTCGCGAGCTCGGCGGCGGACCCGCCGGGATCGCCGCCGTCGCCGCTCAGGCCGCTCAGCGCGAGCGCGACGCGCTCGCGGGAGACGCCGCCGGAACCGCCCAGAGCGGCGACGAACGCCGACGCGGGGAGCGCGTCGCGAAGGCCCGCCGCGCCGGGGCCCACCGCGGGGACGACGCCGCGGTCGGCGTCCAACCAGTGCCGGTCGTCGCCAGCGGAGGGGACGAACGTGAGGCGGATCGCGCCGTCGTCGCCGCCGTACGCCAACAGAAGCGAGGCAGAAGCGGAGGTGGAGGAGGAGGAGGGGCGACGCCGCCGAACGGGAGGACTTGAAGAAGGGGAGGGAGGGGCGGAACGGGTCGTGTCGGAGACGTCGGAGACGACGTCGGATGTGTCGGACGAGTCGGAGTCGTCGGAGTCGTCGGAGTCGTCGGAGTCGTCGGAGTCGTCGGACGAGTCGTCGTCCGACGCGCCCGCGTCGTCGTCCGACCCTCGGCGTCCGCGTCGGCGTCGGCGTCGGCGTCCGCGCGTTTCGCCGCCCTCCTCCCCCTCGCCCTTCGCGCGACGCGCCCGTCCCGGGGCCCACGCGAGGGCGCGCGCGGCGCCGCGGCCGAGCCTCCGCTCGAGCTCGGCGTCGAACGTCCGCGCCGCGAGCACGGCCACCTCGCCCGTCCCGCGCGCGATCGCGATCTTCCCGCCGCCGGGGCTGTGCGCCGCGGCGAGCACCGCGACGGCGCCGCCCGGCGTCCTCGCCGACGACGCGCGTCGAGAAACCCACCCGTCGGACGACGGGTCCTCTTCCCCCTCGCCGTCGCTCTCGTCGTCGGACGCCTCCTCCTCCTCCTCCTCCTCCTCATCCTCCTCCTCCGTCTCCTCGCCTCCGCCCCACCGCTCGTGCGCGGGCTTGCCCTCTCCCTGCGGCGACGCGCACACGAACCAGAGCCTGACCGCGCCGTCCTCGCACCCGGTCACGAGCGCGTTCTCCTCGAGCCGCGGCGCCGCGGCGTTTCCCCCCGTCGAAGAAAAACCCTCCGTCGCGCGACATTTCGGCGCCCAGCTCCGCGCGGTGACGGCGCCTCGGTGCGCGTCGTACCACCGGCACAGGCGCCCGCTCACCGCCGACCACACGAGCACTCGGTGCGCGCCGTCGGGCCCGCTTCGGTCGTTCGAGCACGCGAGCACGATGAGCCGCCCGCACGGCGAGTACGACGCGTCGGTCACGGCGCCCATGTCCCACTTGAGCGCGTGCTGCGCGCTCCCGGGCGGCCGCCCGGTCATCCCCGCGAGGTCCCAGCAGTACGCCACGCCGTCCCTCGCGCCGCCGCCGGTGACGCACTGCCACCCCGCGGGGTGGCACGCGACGCACGCGACCGCCGACGCGTGCCGCGGGGTATTGGCCACGGACGCGGAGTCGACCGAGGGCGGGATCGAGATCGAGACGACGCCCTCTCCGACGCGCGCGAGGGCGTCGCCATCGCCGTCGCCGTCCAAATCCAAATCCAAATCCAAATCGTACGCGACGACGGCGCCGTCGGCGTCGCCGGCGACGACGCGCGACGCGCACGCCGGGTAGAACGCGAACGCGGTGTGGCGACGGGGGGGAGAGGCCGCCGGAATCGTCGCCGCCGCCGCTCGAGCGCGAACCGCGCCGGAGTGCTCGGAGGACGATTCATCATCCGCGCTCAAAATCGAGGGAGGCCCGAACCGTCGCTCCGCGATCGCGAGGCCGCCGCCCGTCGTCGACTTGCCGAGGTCGAGGCCACCGCGGGTCGTCTTCACCTTCCTCTCCGAGTCGTCGTCTCGGCGGTCCTCGTCTTCTTCTCGGCGGTCCTCGTCTTCTTCCGCGACGATCCACGCGGTGAGGGCGCCGTCGTCGGCGAGCGCGGCGAGAACCGCCGCGCCGTCCGCGCGCGTCGCCTCGCTCCACGCGAGGGAAACCAGCGAGGCGCCGCGCGGCGACGCGGCGAGCGTCGCCGCGAGCGCGTAGCCGGCACCGCTCGTCACTGCGCGTTCGACGCGACGCCACAGACGAACAGTGCCGTCGAGGGACGCCGACGCTAAGATCGTCCAGGCGTCCGAACCGGCGTCGTCGTCGTCGTCGTTGTCGTCTTCTTCCGCGGTTTGATCGTCGTCGGCGCGATCGCGCTTCGCGTCGCGTCGCCGCCCTCGCGAGATGGGCGCGAAGGCGAGCGCGACGACGGCGTCGCGGTGGCCCTCGAGGACCTCGACCCCCGCCTCGGTCTCCGCGCGGCGCGTCGCGCGCCGAACGCCCTCCCTCGCGAGCGCCGCGAGCCGCGACGCGGAGGTGGGGGAGGCGGCGGCGTCGTTTTGACGGGACTCGGCGGCGGACTGTTTTTTCGCGAACGCGAGGGCTTCGCGGTACGCGCGCGCGGCGGCGTTCCACTTTTCGAGCGCCTCGAGCGCCTCCGCGCGGAGGACGCGAGGGGGGAGCCACACGTGTCTCTCGGCGGAGGCGTTACGGGCGTGGCGCGCGGCGTCGCGGTAGAGGCCGGCGGCGAACGCGGCGCGCGCGGCGCCGAAGTACAGCGCCGCGACGGAGCGATCGCGTTTGGCGTCATCGGCAGCGTCCTCGGGACTCGGAGGCGTCTCGTTCGACTCGGGCTCGGACTCGGACGCGCGCGCGGCCTCGATGGCGGCGGCGTAGATGGCGGCGGCGCGCGCGAACTCGCCCGCGGCGAGCGCGGCGTCGGCGAGCGCCGGGAGATCCGGCGCTCGCGCGACGACGCCGCGTCGTTCGGGGCGGTCGGGATCGGGGCGGGACGCGTCCGGGGGTTCGGGCGTCGTCGGCCCCCGGGCGGCGCGGGGGGGGGCGCGGCGCGCGGGGGCCTCGGGGCGCGCGCGGTGACGCGCGCGCGTCCGCGCCTCGCCCGCCTCGAGGCGCTCGTGCGCCCTCTGCACCGCCTGGAACCGCGCGACGTCCCCGCCCTTGTCGGGGTGAAACGCCCGCGCGAGCGATCGGTACGCGCGGCGAGCCTCCGCGGCGGTCGCGGTCGCACGGACGCCGAGGATCGCGCACGCCTCCTCGCGTGTCATCGCGACGCGCGGTGGGGGGAGGGGCGCGGATCGGCGGTCGCGAGCGGGCATCGAGGACGCGAGCGACGCGCGCGGGGGGGGTATGACGTCGCGTCGGAGTGTCGTCGTCAAGACCGAGGCGCTAGCGTGTGGGAAAGAAACGCTTCGCCTCCCAGCCCAGGCGATGATTGGACGCACCGCGCTCGGAACTGACCGAGCGCGCGCCGCGGCCCCCCGGCGCGGACCTCGGGCAGATCGAGTGCTCCCTGCTCGCGGGGGGCGCGGGTCATCTCGTCCGGATCTTCTGTCCGGCCGCGTCTCGCCCCCCCTCCTCCAGAGATCGGCGCGCGATGCCTCGTTCTCTCGCGTTCCTCCTCGCTGCGCTCGCGCTCTCGCACCCCCCCCCGGGCGCGGACGCGACCCCCCGCGTGTACGCCGGCTCGGACCCCCGCCGCGGGATCGCGTGCGCGAACGCGGTGGAGAACGCGCACCTCGTCGCGGACAGCCGCGGGGCGACGTGCGTCCCCCTCGCCCTCGACGCGACGACGGGGTGCTGCCTGGAGCCGCGGACCGTCGCGAGCGCCGAGGTGTGCGCCGAATCGTGCACCCCGAGCGCGTGCTGCGACTCGTACGCCCAGTGCGTGACGTGCTGCCACCGCGCGGTCCGCGCGGACGCGCACGCGACCGTGGTGTCGCGCCCCGAGCTCGCGCCCGTGAGCCGCATGCACCCGAGCATGTGGCGCGCGTGGCTGCTCGGCCGCGACCCTAAGAAGCGCGCGGGCGCGGGCTCGCTCAGGGGCGAGACATTCAACCCCAAGCGCGACGGCAGGGACGACTACGACGTGCCCCCGTTCGAGTACTGCGCGCACAGGTGCCGCACCAACGCGGAGGCGACGAGGTACGAGAACGAGTTCCAGGACCCCAGGCACCACTGCTTCGCCGACGCGTACGTCGAGACCCAGGGCGCGAAGGACACCCTGAGCCCGGGGAGGGATCAACTCCACGAGCAAAACGGCGATTTCAAGCTCGTCGGCGGCGTGAGCGTGCCGTTGGGCCTCGTCCCGAGGCTTCGGAGGCCCTCGGACGCGGCGAACGACGAGACGGGCGCCGAGACGACGACGACGCCGCCTCGCAAGGCGGCGGCGTTTTTCGGGAAGAAGCGCCGATTGGAAGCCGACGTGGCGTCCGGCGGGGACCCGACGTTTTCGACGACGACGACGCTTCACTCCGACGGGGCGTTCCGGAATCGGGCGCCGGCGGTGGCGGCGGAGGTGGGCGCGGTCGCGCTCGCCGTCCTCGCGGGCGCGCGGGCGAGGCGCGCGAGAAGGAGAAGGGCGAGAGCGAAGGCGGAGGAGCGATGACGACGCGACGCTACGCTTGATAAAATACCGCTATGATCTACGACTATTCCTAAAACGCATCATCACGTCACTCACCCCTCGCGAGTACGCTTCGTATTTCAGTCTCGGTTCCCGCGGGCGACGCGTGCGCTTCGCGCTCGCCTCTCCCCCGTCGCGAGCTCCAGGAGCGTCTCCGCCTCGTCCACCGCGACGTGGTACTCGTTCGACGCGCCGGCGACGCCGGCGACGCGCGCGACGCATCCCCCCGCGCACGCGTCCATGCACCGCGTCTTCCGCACCACCGCGCATCTCACACTAGAGGCGTCGCCGCCTTTTCCGTCCGCCTCCGCCTTTTCCGCCGTGAGCTCCGTCAGGCGCTTCAGGAGCGCGTCCCCGCCGCGCTTCGCGCACGCCGCGTTGACGCACACGAGGATCGTCGGCGGCGGGGCGGCGTTCCTCGTCGTTTTCGGTTCGCGCGCGTCGTCGCGTTCGGTCGCGAAGGCGGCGACGGCGCGGTCGGCGGCGTCCGCGCGTCGGCGTCGCGCGGCGTCGGCCGCGAGGGCTCGCTCCTCGCTCGTCATCGGCGCGAGCGCGCGCGTCGTTCGAGGAGGGTTTCCGGTCGAAGGGGGAGGAGGAGGCGAGGGGAGGGGCGAGAGGGAGACTCCCGACTCCCGTTTCGAAGGAGCGGTCGTAGACGCGTCGTCGGCGGCGGCGGCGGATCGCGCGGCGGCGGATCGGGCGGCGTCTCGGCGCGCGCGCCATCCTCTGCTCGCCTCGACGCTCTCCCACGAGTGGCCGAGGACGAGGACGCCGCCGATGGCGAGCGCGGCGAGGGCGGGCGGGGAGAGGTCGACGTCGACGGAGGGGGTCATGAGCGCGACGACGTCGTCCCAGTACCCCGGGTCGCTCATCCCCGCGGCGGCGGCGACGACGACGCGCCGGTGGTGGCCCCGGCGCGGGGGGCTCCGCCGAGGCATCGCGCGGGGGCGATGAGCCGGCGGGACGAGCGCGAGGCGGGCGACGCGCGGCGACGTCGCGGCGGGGGGGAGGGGGCGCGAGGCGCCGCGGGGGGACGCGAGGCGCGGGGAGGGCGCGGCGGGGGGGAGGGGGCGCGAGGCGCCGCGGGGGGGCGCGAGGCGCGGGGACCGCGCGGCGGGGGAGGGCGCGAGCGCGGCGCCCGAGGGCGCGAGCGACGTCCACATCGCGCACCGCGCGCGGACCAACGCGCAGGGACGACCGGCGCGGCCACGCTTTGGCGTCGTCGTCGCCAGTTGGCGCACTCGTGTCGTTAAATATTGGCGACGACGTCGTAGTCGTCGTCGTCACGATCGATGCCGTCGGCACCGGTCGTCTCACTCCGCCCCCGCGCGGCGGTCGCGGCGATGGCGTCGGAGGCTGAGCCCTCCGGGGACGTCGCCGCGCGCCTGACCGCGCTCGTGCTCGCGGCGGCGTCCGAGGTCGTCGGCGCGTCGCTCGCGTCGGACGTCCTCCGCCTCCCGAAGGAGCGCCCCCGCCGCGCCCGCCGCGCGTCGCGCGGGTGGGATTTCGCCTGCCACGCGCCCGCGACGTTGTTCCACCGCCTCGTCGCCCTGGCCGCCGCGAACGCGTCGCGCGATCGCCCCGCGAACGCCTCCGTCGACGCGCTCGACGCCGCGATGGCGCCCGGGGACGTTCGCGCGGAGCGCGTCCGCGACGGCGGGCCGGGCGTGGACGTCACGCGCGTCTCCCCGCTCGGCCTCGCGCGCCGCCGACGCTATCGCGACGCCGCCGACCTCGCCGACGCCGTCGTGGAGGCGATGGAACCCGCCGCCCTCGCCGAGCTCGTCGCGGACGTCCGAGTCGACGCCGGGAGAGACGGCGTATCCGGCGGCGAAGACGACGACGACGACGCGACGCGACGAGAAGACGTTCCCGGCGTCGCCTCGTCCGCCCCGGCGGCGCGGCCCCCGCGCGACGGAGTCCGCGATGCTCGCGGACTCGGTGTCCTCCGCGTCACGACCCGGCGGCACCTCCTCGCGGCGGCGGCGCGCGGCCTCCTCCTCTGCCGCGCGTGCGGGCGCATGTTCGCGGGGGACAAAGGCCTTCGCGAGCACAGGCAGGTGAAACACCGCGACGCGTACGGCGACGCCAAGTCCGCCGTCAGAGACGCGCGCGCGGCGCTCGTGGCGTGGACGCCGCCGGATACGCCGGAGTCGCCGGATGCGCCGCCGCGCGAGCGTCGAGGCGAGCGGAGGGCCCCCCCGGGGGCGGCCGCCGAGGAAGTATTCTTCGACGCGACGAAAGCATCCGTCGTGGACGTGAGCGTCGCCGCCGCCGCCGTCCCCCTTGGGTCCGCTCCTCCTCCGCTCCCCCCCGGCCTCGCGGCGGCGCGCGACGGCGATTTGGCGACGCTTCGCCGCCTCGTCGCGAGCGGGTGGGACGCGCGCTCGTGCGTCGATCGCCACGGCTCCGGCGCGATGCACTGGGCGGCGGGCGGCGGGCGCCTGGACGTCTGCCGCTACCTCGCCGACGAGCTCGGCCTGGACCCGCGCGCCGCGCAGCCCGGGGACGGGCGCACGGCGATGCACTGGGCGGCGCGGAACGGCGAGACGGCGACGTGCGAGTGGCTTTGGCGGGAGCGGGGCGTGGACGCCGACGCGACGACCCGGGACGGCACGCCGCCGTTCCACTGGGCGGTGTGGCGAAGTCGGTTCGAGACGTGCGCGTGGCTCGTCGAGACGGCGGGGGTGAACTGGCGCGCGAAGAACGCGTACGGGTGCAACGCCGCGCAGTGGGCGGCGCAGAGCGGGGACGTGGCGATGCTCGAGTGGCTCCGGCGGCTCGGGCTGGACTTTTCGGCGCTCAACGCGAACGGGCACTCGGCGATGCACAAGGCGGCGACGCGGGGGCACGCGGCGGCGTGTCGGTGGCTCGCGACGCGCGCGGGGCTGGGCTCGGAGCACATGCGAGCGGACGGGGACGGGAACACGCCCGCGGTGATGGCGCGGCTGGAGGGGTTCGATGAATTAGCCGACGAGCTCGAGGAGACGGCGAGGAGGGCGGCGGAGGAGGAGGAGCGACGAGGGACGACGAGGGACGACGAGGGGCGACGAGCGACGAGCGAAGAGGGGCGAGCGACGAGCGACGAGCGACGAGCGACGAGCGACGAGCGCCTGGGTAAGTGAACCTCGCGCGTCCTCCTCGCGCCTTGGGCGTCGTACTCAGAAGCGCCTCCGTCGTACTCAGAAGTGCCTCCGCGTCGTCGCGTTCATTCTGGTGGTTTGCCGAAAGACACGCACGAGCCATTCCCTCCGTCCGCGGGATTCCGGTTTTGGGATCCGCCCGTGCAGGCTTTTCGCGCGAAACCTGGGGGCGCATCGGCACTCTCCCCCCCCGCGCTCCGACACCCGCCTCGAGACGCGCGATGGCTGACGTCAAATCCGTCGACGTGGGCGGCGCTCTCTTCGTCGACAAGTGCGTCCCCTCCCGCGCCCGAACCCCGCGCTCGCGGTCGTTTCGCGCCGCAGCCCCGCGCCTCGCTCGGTCTTTCCCCGATCGTCCCGCGCTTCCCCTCGGCGAATGCAGCTAGGGCTGACGCGTCCCGACGCCTCCCCGAACCGCGGCCTGACCCGACCTCGTCCCCCTCCTCCGCCCGGACCCCTCGTGTCGCAGGTACTGCGACGTGAAGATCAAAGGCGTGGCCGTCGAGAAGCCCTCGACGCAGTCCGGCTCGGTGCGTCCCGCCCTCCCCCCGCGTCGCGACGAATCCCAGCGCGCGCGACGGTCCGCGAGATGCCAAATCCGGGACGGACACTCGACGGGGCCCCGAAAGCGACCTCACGTCGGCGATCCGATCTCGCCGACGCGGCCGACTCCCGGCGACCACTGATCCCGACGCTCCGCCCTCGCCTCCCCTCACCTCGCAGTGCTTCGACCAGACGGGCTCGACGTTCGGCCGCCGCGCGGGCGCGCATCGCGTCAGCGCCGCGAAGCTCCCTAAATTCTCCGCCGCCACCGTCGCGCACCGCTGGCCCACCGCCGAACCCTCCACGGACCGATTCTTGCGCAAGGGCGACGGCGCGAAGATCCGCCAGGGGACGTTGAAGCCGCCCGAGCCCGCTCTCGGACCGCCGAAGGCGCGCGCGTTCGAGAGGCGGGATAACCCCCCGAACACGCAGTTTCGCAAGTTTTACGAGCGCGGCGATTTACCCGTCGCGGTGATGAGCTCAAGTAAGAACGTCATCGCGTGGAAGGTCGACGTGGATAAGCTGGACTACCACCACTACCTCCCGATCTTCTTCGACGGCGTCCGCGAGAAGGAGGAGCCCTACAGGTTCTTGGCCGTCAAGGGCGTGGAGGACATGCTCCGCGCGGGGGGCGCGAAGATCCTGCCCGTTATCCCTCAGCTCATCATTCCCATCAAGACGGCGCTCAACACGCGCGACCTCTCCGTCGTGTGCATCGTGTGCCAGCTGCTGCAGAAGATGGTCGTGAGCGCGGAGCTCGTCGGCGAGGCCCTGGTGCCGTACTACCGGCAGATCCTTCCCATCTTGAACCTGTTCAAGAACCGAAACGTCAACATCGGCGACGGCATCGATTACGGGCAGAGGAAGAAAACGTGCGCGGGGGAGCTCATCTTGGAGACGTTGCAGCTCATGGAGACGTACGGGGGCGAGGACGCGTTCATCAACATCAAGTACATGGTGCCCACGTACGAGAGCTGCATCAACCTGTGAGAGACGAGAGGAGGCGAGGAAGACGGAGGAGAGGAGACGCGCCAGGCGAGTCCACTTTTGTGAGGCAAAAAAGGAGTCAAAAACAAGAGGCCCGCACGTCTCGTCCCTCGTTATTTCCGGACTATAATAACCGCGTCGCTAGAGCTAGTTGGCTCCAGAGCTGGTAGTCATCTCTACTAGAGCTATCTTAGCTCAGCCCGCATCCGCAACGGGGAAAAAAAAAAAATTTGGAGCCGCGGGGTATCGATCCCCGTACCTCTCGCATGCTAAGCGAGCGCTCTACCACTTGAGCTACGGCCCCGATTCCGCGTGAATCGGGATGCGACCGTGTCGGTCGCGTAGTGTGGTAAACTGACCCGCTATTCCGCGGGGCAGCTCCGAGTGACATGTGTCTTTGGGCGGAAGGAGGGATAATGAACGGCGCGAGCGGGGTCGGACGGAAGTCTGCGCGCGGGTCGGACACCTCCGCCCCGAGGACCCGCGCGTCGTGGTTGTCGGCGTCGGCGGGCGCCTCCGCGCACATTCACTTTTCAGCCCGCGCGCTTCGGCGTTCGCGGCGGCGCGGGGGCGGAATGTTCGACGCGCGATCCGTCGCGCGCGCGTCCCGAGGCGGAGGCTGATCTCGCGGTGCGCGCGCGCTCCCCGTTCCCCGAACCCGGCGCGTCGAAGCGCGCGCGGGGCGGCGTCCGCGTGCGCGGGAGCATTTGACGGCGCGCGTCGCGGCGGATCGAGGGATCGGTCCGCCACGCGTCCTCTCCGTCTCCGTCCCGTCCCTCCCCGCGAGCCTGTGAAGAGAACCTTCAACGCTTGGCTACTGACGTCCCTCGAGGGGCCGGAGTAGTTACCGGATCAACCCTTCGTGCGGCCATGACGCCAACCGCGAACACGTCCGACGGCTCGCGGCGACGGCGACGAGGATCCTCGGAGAGGGTTCCGTTCGTTGGTGTTTTTCGCGCCGCGCGAATCATCATCCGACGGAACCGGCGCGCGTATTCCGAAGACGACGACCGACCGACCGACCGACCGACCGATCGATCTCGTCCTCGTCCTCGATCGCTCACCCGTCTCCTTCGCGACTAAACCCCACCCTCTCCATCGCGCGCAGTGCGTCTCGCGGCGCGCCGGATGCCTCCCGACGAAAGCGTCGCCGTCTCGCGGGCCGAAACGGAACGGTACGCCTCTCGCTCTCGCCGCGCCGCGCGGGTTTCGAACCCAAGACCCCCGTATCTTGAGGCACGAGTGTGTACGGAGTCGCGGGCGCTTGATAACCGCTCTGCGCGACCCCGAAGGTTGTACTTTCCGTGCCGAGATCGACACGAGGCGAAATCTACGGTTATCCGGCGCTCGCAATCGCCGGATGCATAACCTAATTCGTCTGAAAGTTTGGATTTTCCACCCCCGCCCGACGCTCGCCCCGCGGACGGCCGGCGCCCCGTTCGGGACCTCGATCGCGGGGCGACCCCCCGAACCCCGGTCGCTCTCGATTGATGCATAACTTGATCCCAATGACTGATGCCCAGTGAGGATCAACAATCAATACATTCACCATCTTTCGACTGACGAGCGCGACCGCGTCGGTTTCGCGTGGGCACTCGTTCTCCCCGGATGCGTCTCCGATTTTTTTTTTCGCCGCGCGTTCGTCATCCGCCCGCGCCCGCCCTCTCGCAGAACGTCGCCTGGGAAAGCGGAACGTAGAACACTCCGCAATCGGTCGTTCGTTTTGAGAGAGGGCCACATGCACGGGGTGTTCCTCTCCGGGGTCTCGAAGTCACGCATGCAGATGAACCTCGAAAGGAGCATCAACATTTCTTTTTTCTTTTTCACGGCATCGCGCGGAAGACGTTCCGGCGACGACGCGACGCTCGCGGTCGGAGTGATGAAGAAACCACGCGACCCGCCCGGCCACGGCCGCGGCGGGGAGGCGCCGAGCGTTACTTCCCGGGGTGAACACGGGTGACGCCCGGTCGTTACGCGGCCCGTGAGATCGTTTCTGCACTGACCGATCGCGAGCGACTCGAAGCGTCGCGTCGCGCGTTCGCCGCCTCGCCCGCCGCTCACCTCTCCCAGCGTCTCCCCCTCCGAATCGATCCTTCGCGCAGGCGTCGGCTCCGGGCTCCGGAAGGTGCGCGCTCGCGCGCCGTGCGCGGACCCTCACCACGCCCCGCGCGCCTCTCGCGCCGGACGGAATGATCGAAGAAACCACGCGACCCGCCCGGCCACGGCCGCGGCGGGGAGGCGCCGAGCGTTACTTCCCGGGGTGAACACGGGTGACG
>MDSW01022981.1_pt1 | contig 16076 bp, 19 predicted proteins | sample 811171 | NCBI WGS metagenome assembly MDSW01 (sample SAMN05326641, study PRJNA326480) | marine metagenome | isolation source: seawater | place: Atlantic Ocean: North West | collected 2012
AATCTTGTTTTTAGTCATATTTTTTTATAATTTCTTTCCATTATCTACAAAATAGTTAATATCAATTAATTTTATGGGCAAAGTAATAGCATTTTCTAATCAGAAGGGTGGTTCCGGAAAATCCACTCTATCAGCTAATCTTTCTGTTTTATGGAGTAATAGTGGTTATAAAGTAGCAGTTATTGATGCTGATGCTCAAAAAAGTTTAACTTATTGGCTTGATGCAAGAAAAAATTATTATGGTGAAGATGATGTAGGAATTACAAAGCTTGATTTTGATATTAGGAATCTTATTGAAGAGATTAAAGCCATCAAAAGAAAATATGATTTCATTATCATTGATAGCCCACCATCTATAACTTTTGAAACTATGCAAGTTGTTAAAGCTTCAGATAGGGTTTTTGTTCCAGTTCAACCAAGTCCAGTAGATTTAATGGCCACACTGCCATTTTTAAAAATTGCAAAGCAAGAAAGAAAAAATCCAATAATAATTTTAAATAGGGTTATGCCTAGAGCAAAACTTACAGAAGCAATGATTTTAAGATTAAGATATGCAGGAGCTAAAATTGCGCGCTCAAGAATATCAAGCAAAGTATTATTTGCTGAGACGTTTTCAGTTGGCAGGGGAGTTGTTGATATAAGTATAACATCTGATGCTTCAAAAGAAATCATTAATGTAGGTAACGAAATACTAAGAAATTTCTAAATTGATGGCTAACACAACTACTGTTATACTTGCTGCTGGTAATAGTACACGATTTAAATCAATTACTTCAAAATTAATTTATCCATTATGTGGCCTGCCAATTATATTACATGTTTTCTCTATAGCTAAAAAAATATCTGGAAAAAATATAATTGTAGTTTGTAACAAAGATAATGTTAATGAATTAAGATCAATTCTTAAAAATTGCAAATTTGTTATTCAAAAAAAACAAAAAGGCACTGCTGATGCAATTGAACAAGCAAAGAATAAAATTAAATCTAAGAATGTATTAATTTTATTTGGAGATACTCCTTTAATTACTGTTTCTAGTATTAATAAATTAAAAAAGAAGTATATTACTTCAAAAGTAAAAGCTTCTTTAATTGCTTTTAGATCTAAAAACCCTTTTGGGTATGGCAGACTAATTATAAACAAAAACTCTTTACAAGAAATAATTGAACAAATTAATTTAAATTCATATCAAAAAAAAATAGATTTATGTAACTCTGGAATATTAATAGCAAATAAAAAAATTTTATTTGATAATCTTAAAAAAGTTAGAGAACATAAATATAAAAAGGAGAGATACTTACCTGATATATTCAATATTTTTTATAACAAAAATATTAAAACTAATTTTATTGAATGTAGTGAAGATGAAATGCTTGGTATAAATACACTTGAAGATTATAATAAAGTTAATAACATCCTTCAAAAAAAATATATTAATAAATTTATCAAAATTGGTGTTAATTTTATTAAACCCGAGTCTTGTTACCTGAGTTATGATACGAAAATTGATCCTAAAGTTACTATTGAGAGTAATGTAACAATTAAAGAAAAAACTATTATTAAAAGAGGAACTATAATTAGAAGTAACTCTTATTTAGAAGGAGCTACTATAACCGAAAATTGTAACATTGGTCCTAGCGCCAGAATAAGACCAAGTTCGATTATTGGTCAAAATTCTAAAGTAGGAAATTTTGTTGAAATTAAAAATTCTAAAATTGGAAAGCATGTTTCTATCGCACATTTATCTTATATTGGTGATACTATAGTAGGAAATAGAGTTAATATTGGTGCAGGAACAATTACTTGTAATTATGATGGTAAGAAAAAACACCAAACAGTGATTAAAGATAATGTATTTATTGGTTCCAATTCATCTCTTATTGCACCATTAACTATAGAATCAAAATCTAAAATTGGAGCTGGAAGTGTTATTACAAAAAATATACCAAAAGCTTCTCTTGCTTTAGAAAGATCAGATCTAAAAATTCTAAGGAATAAGAAGATAAAATAATATATCTTGTTTCCATACAAATTAGTGTTTATTAGCCTTTTTTAATTATGGAAAAAAATTGGTCACCATCAAGTTGGAGAAATAAAGAAGCTCTTCATATGCCGAAATATATTGATGAAAAGCATCTCAATAAAACTCTTTCTGAAATTTCTAAATTTCCGCCTTTAGTTTTTGCAGGTGAGGCAAGGTTATTGAAGGAAAAGTTAAAAGATGTTTCGGAAGGTAATTCTTTCTTACTTCAAGGAGGTGATTGTGCTGAAAGTTTTGCTGATTTTCACCCTGATAATATAAGAGATACATTTAAAGTAATATTACAAATGGCAGTAGTGCTAACATTTGGAGCATCCTGCCCAATTGTCAAAGTTGGAAGAATTGCAGGTCAGTTTGCCAAACCTAGATCTTCTAAAACAGAAACCATTAATGATTTAGAATTAGAGTCATACAAGGGAGATATTATTAATGGAATAGATTTTAGTGAAAAAGACAGAAATCCTAACCCAGATAGATTAATACAAGCTTATAATCAATCTGCAGCAACTTTAAATTTACTAAGAGCTTTTTCCCAAGGAGGTTTTGCAAATTTAAATAAAATTCATCAATGGAATCTTAATTTTGTTAAAGATGAAAATGCAAGAAAATTTAGAGAAATATCAAATAGAATTGATGAATGTTTAAGTTTTATGGAAGCTTGTGGGATTAATGGTAATAGTGTTAGACAATTAAATGAAACCGATTTCTTTACAAGTCATGAAGCACTACTTCTCCAATATGAAGAGGCATTAACAAGAATTGATAGTACTTCTGGTAAATGGTACGATGTTTCTGCTCATATGCTTTGGGTGGGTGATAGAACTCGACAAATAGACGGTGCGCACATAGAATTTTTAAGGGGAATAGAAAACCCCATAGGTATTAAAGTTGGGCCTAGCACAAATACTGATGAGTTATTAAAAATTATAGATATTCTTAATCCAAAGAATGATGGAGGTAAAATCACTCTAATTTGTAGAATGGGTCACGATAAAATAGGAAGTATTCTTCCTAGTATAATCAAATCAGTTCATAAAGCAGGCAAAAATGTTGTTTGGACTTGTGATCCAATGCATGGAAATACCATGAAATCAAATACAGGATATAAAACTAGACCTCTAAAAGATATTATATCTGAAATACATCAGTTTTTTCAAATTCATAGAAGTCAAGGAACTTATCCTGGAGGGGTTCATTTAGAAATGACAGGACAGGATGTTACTGAATGTATGGGCGGACTTCAAGAAATAACTGATCAAGATTTAAAAAATAGATACCATACCTATTGCGATCCGAGACTAAATGCCTCTCAGTCTTTAGAATTAGCTTTTTTGTTATCTGATTTCTTAAAAGAAGAAAAATTACTTTCAAAGCAATCTTCTAATCTATAAATTTAAATTTATATATGAATTATGAACTCTAAAGATAAAATTGAATTTATTACAAATTGGATTAAAAATTATACCCGGTCAGTAAAAAAACAACCTGTCTCACTTATTATAGGTGTTTCAGGAGGTGTAGACTCTGCTTTGACAAGCACTTTATGCGCTCTCACAGGTCTTAATACCATAGCCATTTCTATGCCAATTAAACAAAATCCATCTTTGCATGATTTAAGTCTTAGGCATTTAAGCTATCTAAAAAATAATTTTAATAATGTTAAGGCTAAAACTATTAATTTAGACAATGTTTTTAAAAGTTTTCAAAATACTCTAAAAGATTTTGACAATGAGCTAGCATTTGCAAATTCTAGATCAAGACTAAGAATGGTAACATTGTATCAAGTAGCTCAAAGCAATAATGGTATCGTAGTTGGCACGGGCAATAAGGTTGAAGATTTTGGTGTTGGATTCTATACTAAATATGGAGATGGAGGTGTTGATATATCTCCAATAGCTGATTGCACTAAATCAGATGTATGGGAATTAGCCCAGGAAATAGGTGTTATAAAAGATATTATCAATGCAGAACCAACAGATGGATTATGGGATGATGGGAGAAATGATGAAAATCAACTCGGTTTAACATATAAGCAACTAGAAGAAGCAATGGAAAGTAAAAAAAGTCAATATTATAAAAGATATGAGGAAATTCGAACTCCCAATCTTCACAAAATGAAACCAATTCCAGTTTGCGAATTTCCAAGAGATTAATATGAAATGTAGGTTTGCTCCTAGCCCTACAGGAAAAATTCACATTGGAAATGCTAGATCAGCAATATTAAATTGGGTTTATTGCAAACAAAATAAAGGTGAGTTCATTTTAAGAATTGACGACACTGATCAAAATAGAAGCTCTAAAGAGTTCGAAAATAATATTAAATCTGATCTACAATGGTTAGGAATTGAGTGGAGTTATAGTTTTAATCAATCTTCTAGATCAAATGTTTATAATGATAAAATTGAATTTCTAAAAAATAAAAAAAGACTTTATCCTTGTTTCGAAACTGCAGAAGAATTAGCTCTAAAGAAAAAATCATTATTGTCCTCAGGTAAACCGCCGATATATGATAGATCATCATTGAATTTATCAGAGGAAGAAATTAATCAAAAAATTAATTCTGGAAAAAAACCTCACTGGCGATTTAAATTAGAAACTGATCAAATATTTTGGAATGACTTAATTAAAGGTGATGTATCTTTTGATCCCAAAAATTTGAGTGATCCAATATTAATTCGTGAAGATGGTACTTTATTATACCACTTGCCTTCAGTAATTGATGATATTCAAGAAAATATAACCCATATAATCCGTGGAGAAGATCATATCGCTAATACTGCTTATCATATTCAAATTTTTAAAGCATTGAAATCAACTATTCCAATTTTTGCACATCACCCTTTTCTTATTGATGATAAAGGAAAGGGTTTTAGTAAAAGAATGGGCAGTTTAACTATTGAAAATTTTAAAACTGAAGGTTTCGAAAATATTACATTACTAAATTATTTTCTTTTTATCGGATCTAGTAAGAATATTGATCCAATTAAAGATTTAAATAAAATAATTAATAAATTTGATATTAATAATTTATCTAAATCATCTGCAAAATATTCTAAAGACTCTCTTGTGTCTCTTAATAAAGATACAATAAAATTATTTAGTTTTGATGAAATCAAATATAAATTAAACAATATTAAAAATAATTTACAAAATGAAAATTTTTGGTGTTTTGTAAAAAATAATATTACCTTTATTAATCAGATTAGTAATTGGGAAAAAGTAATTACAACAATAAATAGTTATAAAGATTTAAATATTGATAAAAATTTTATAGATATAGCTGCAGATCAATTACCAGATGAGCCTTTTGATGAAAAAACATGGGATATCTGGACTTCAAAAATAAAGGAAAAAACAGGCCTTAAAGGTAAGGATTTATTTATGCCATTAAGGCTTATGCTTACTGGAAAAACGCATGGCCCTGAACTAAAATATTTTATGCCATTATTTGATAAAAACGGAATTTTGGAAAAACTTGGAAAAATCTAGTAAATTTTAATTAATACTCTATTAGCATTCTGATAATTATGGAAGACAAAGTTTACTTATTCGATACCACTCTAAGGGATGGTCAACAAACTACTGGAGTAAATTTTTCAGTTAGTGATAAGATGATTATATCTCAATATTTAAATGATATTGGAATTGATTATATTGAAGGGGGATGGCCTGGAGCTAATCCTACTGATAATGACTTTTTTTCTAGGAATATAAATTTTAATACTAGTAAACTAACTGCTTTTGGAATGACAAGAAGACCAGGAAGAAGTGCGGAAAATGACCCTGGATTAAATTCTCTAATAAACTCAAGTGCTAGTTGCGTATGTATTGTCGGTAAATCTTCTTATTTTCAAATTAAAAATGCACTAGAAATATCTAAAGAAGAAAACTTAAAAATGATTAGTGAGAGTATTGAATATATAAAGAATAAAAACAAAGAGCCAATTTTTGATGCGGAACATTTTTTTGATGGATTTAAAGAAGATAAAGAGTTTGCAATTAGTTGCATTTTAACAGCTTACAATGCTGGAGCTAAATGGGTTGTTCTATGTGATACAAATGGTGGCACATTACCTAACGAAATTTATAATATTGTAAGTGAAGTAGTCAAAGTTATTCCAGGAAAAAATGTTGGGATACACGCACATAATGACACTGACAATGCCGTCGCTAATGCATTGGCAGCAGTGAACGCTGGAGCCAGACAAATACAGGGAACAATTAATGGCTTAGGTGAAAGATGTGGAAATACAAATTTAATTTCATTAATTCCATCACTTGTTTTAAAAACAAATTATAAAACAAGTGTAACCAAAGATAAGCTTAAAGATTTGATAAATTTATCTAAATCCCTCAATGATATTCTTAATATACAACCAAGAAAAAATGCACCTTATGTTGGAGAGCATGCATTTTCACATAAAGGAGGACTTCATGCTTCAGCAGTTGAAAAAAATTCATCCACATATGAACATATCAAACCTGAACTTGTTGGAAATTCTAGAAATGTAGTTATTTCAAATCAAGCAGGGAGATCAAATATTCTAAATCAACTTAACAAATTGAATATTAAATTAAAAAAAGATGAAATAAACAACATCTTGGACATTATTAAAGATAAAGAAGCTGAAGGCTATTCATTTGATACAGCTTTAGCTAGTTTTGAACTATTGGTGAGACGTCAACTTGGTCATTTTGAGGATTTTTATAAATTAGAAAAATTTAGAGTTACTGATGAAAGAAGATGGAATGCAAAAGGATCACTTGTAACAGAAGCAGAAGCAACAATTTATATAAAAGTTAAAGATGCCAATATAATGACTGTTGGAATTGGTAATGGTCCTGTTAATGCAATAGATAGCGCACTTAGAAAAGCATTAATTTCTCATTATCCTTCATTAAGTGATTTAAAATTAACTGACTACAAGGTAATGATACTTTCGTCTGATAAAGGTACTGGCGCCATTACCAGAGTATTAATTGAGTCATCAGATTCTACTAATCAACATTGGACAACTATTGGAGTATCTCCAAATATAATTGATGCATCTTATAGTGCGATTTTTGATAGTATAACTTTTAAATTATTTAACGATCTTAAGAAAAAGACTTGATAACAAATAGACCGAGTATTGTTCTTGTAAGACCTCAATTACCAGAAAATATTGGTATGGTGGCTAGAGTAATGAGTAATTTTTCATTAAAAGATTTAATAATTGTTAAACCAAGAGAAAATTGGCTTAATAAACAAACAATAAATGTGGCAAAAAAAGCAAAGAATATTTTAAATAATGCAAAGGTCTATAAAAATTTGGATGAAGCATTGAAAAATTATACATATGTAATATCTACTACAAACAGAAAAAGATATTTAGATAAGCCTGTAACAAATAATTTTAAAAAAATTGATAAAGCAATTAATAATTCAAAAAAGGTAGCTATTTTATTTGGTCCAGAGAATTCCGGACTATCAAATAAAGATTTAAGACTTTCAGATTTAATATTTTCTATTGATACAAATAAAATTAGTAATTCTCTTAATTTATCTCATGCTGTTACAATAATTTGTTACAAATTTTATGAATTTAACCAATCTGAAATACCAAAAAAAAATAAAATTAATCATGCTAATAAAGGTCAATTAACAAAATATTTTGATTTTTTATTTGAATGTCTATCTAATAAAAATTTTTTTGTACCAATAGAAAAAACAGAAACTATGAAGGACAACATCTTTAATATTTATATGAAATCTAATCTTACTAAAAAGGAACTCCAAACTTTGTGGGGCATCACCAAAAAACTTACTAAATAAGCCAAATTTTGATCATATAAAATTTGACATAAATATTTAAACCTCTATATACGCCAATAATTAATGACAAAAAGACATAATTCAAAATATAAAATTGATAGAAGACTTGGTGTGAATCTATGGGGTAGACCAAAAAGTCCCTTTAATAGACGTAATTCTAAGCCCGGTCAGCATGGTGTAGTTGGGCAGAGAAAAAAATTATCAGATTATGGAAATCAGCTTTTTGCTAAACAAAAATTAAAGTTTTATTATGGAGATTTAACTGAACGCCAGTTTAGAAATATTTTTAAAAAAGCTTCCAATACTAAAGGAGATACCAGTCAAATACTTATAGAATTACTAGAAAGAAGACTGGATGCTACAGTCTATAGAATGAAATTTGTTCCAACAATATTTGCTGCCAGACAACTTGTTAATCATGGTCATGTAAAAGTTAATGGCAAAAGAGTAAATATACCATCATTTAGCGTTACTGATGGAGATGAAATTTCAATTAAAGATTCAAGTAAAGAAATAAATATAGTTCAAGAATCAATTGTTTCTCAAGAAAGAGAGATACCAGAATATTTAGAAGTTGATATTAAAGAATTTAAAGGCCGTTTTTTAAGAGCTCCATTAATTCATGATGTTCCATATCCAGTTACAATGGAACCAAATTTAGTTATCGAATACTATTCTAGATAGTCTTTTTTTTCAAAGTTTCATATATATATAATATTATCGCTATCCAAATTATTACGAACGAAACAAATTTCGCTATGATAATATCTTCTTGAAGAATAAAAATGGAAGTTATAAAGTGAAAAGAAGGTGCTAAATAAAATAATACACCAGCAAGACCTAATTGAATATATTTTAATCCTAAATTAAAAAAAAATAATGGAAATATTGTAACAGCTCCTGTTAAAATTAAAAATATTGTAGTTTTTATGTTAACATTTAAAAAACTACTTTCTTCGTATTGAAAAATGTAAATTAGGTATGGTATTGATATTAAAGTTATTATAAATGACTCATAAAGTAGTCCTATTGAGGGACTAACATTGACTTGTTTTCTTAATAATCCATAAATTGCCCAAGTTGATCCGATTAAAATTACCAAGTAAGGTATTTCATTTAAATTAAAAAATAAAAAAAATATTGCAAAAAACATCAAAGTTACAGAAAAAAAAATCAATCGAGTTATTTTTTCTTTTAAAAATAAATATCCTAAAATAATACTTATCATAGGGGTGATAAAGTAACCCATGGATGCGTCTTGAACTCTCTCTTCTCCAACAGCAAAAATAAAACCACCCCAATTTAAAGCAATCAAGCTTGCAGTTATAGTAAGAATTAAAATATTTTTTTTTGATCTGAAAATACTAAAAAACTCACTGATATTTGAAATTAATAAAAGTATTAAAAATAAAAAAATAAAAGACCAAAGACCTCTGTGAAGTACTACCTCAAGTGTGTTTACATGCTTTAATTCTTTGAAATACAAAGGTTGAGGCAAACCCCAAAATATAGATGCAATACAAGTAAATATTACACCTTTAGAAAAATTATTTTTAAACAATTTAAGATGGATTAACTTCTATTCCTTTAGTATTAAGTAATTCTAACAATTCTCCACTTTCAAACATTTCAGAAACAATATCACAGCCCCCAATAAATTCATTTTTTACATATAGCTGAGGTATCGTTGGCCAGTTTGAATATTGTTTTATTCCCTCTCTCATTTCATCACTTTCTAAAACATTCACACTACCAAATTTGACACCTACCTTTGTTAAAATATCCACAACCCTTGCTGAAAAACCACATTGAGGAAATACAGGTGTTCCTTTCATAAATAGAACTACATTATTTGAATTTATTTCATTTTCTATAATTTGAGAAACATGGTCTGTATTATTCATTTATTACTCCGATATTGTTTTAAGTTTAAGAGCGTGTAATTCACTACCCATTTTACCTTTAAAGGCATCATATACCATTTTATGTTGTTCTACTCTAGTTTTTCCAGAAAAAGATTTGGATTTAACGGTAGCACTATAATGATCCCCGTCTCCTTGCAGATCTTCAATTTCAACACTACAATCAGGAATTGCATTTTTAATAAATTTTTTTATTTCTTTTTCTGACATAGGCATAACTAATACATAGTTTAGTTATACATAAAAATAAAGACTATTTAATCTTATTTTTGTAAATCCAATTAATATTTTTAAGTTCATTATTATCTTTAATTATCTCTTTGATGTCTTTATTTTTAAATAATTTATTTAATTCTTTATTTTTAAGTAAAACTTCTGAAAATTGTTTTCTACTTTTCCATGTTTCCATTGCAGTATTTTGAACTATTTTATAAGCTAGTTGTCTCTCAAGACCTTTTTCTATTAATTTAAGCATAATATTATGAGTATTATGCAAGCCGCTTAATAAATTTAAGTTTTTCTTCATATTATTTGGATAAACTTTTAAATTTTTAATAATTCCGTTTAAGCGTACTAGAGCAAAATCAGTTGCAATTGTAATGTCTGGTGCCATAATTCTTTCTACACTTGAATGACTAATATCCCTTTCATGCCAAAGAACAATATTTTCTAATGATGGAATTACTGCGCTTCTTATATATCTTGATATACCTGTTAAATTCTCACTTAAAACAGGATTACGCTTATGAGGCATAGCAGAGGAACCTTTTTGATTTGTTGAAAAACTTTCTTCTACTTCCAATACCTCTGTTTTTTGTAAATTTCTTATTTCAACAGCAAATCTTTCAATTGATGATGCTAAGATTCCTAATACAGAAAAAAAATAAGCGTGCCTATCTCTTGGAATTATTTGTGTTGAAATATCTTCAGAGTTAAGTTGCAGTTTTCTTGCTACATAATCTTGCACTCTTGGATCAATAGAGTTAAATGTTCCAACAGGTCCTGATATTGCACAAACAGATATTTCCTTAATAGCTTGATCAAATCTTTCTAGGTTTCTTTTAAACTCAAAATAAAATGAAGATAATTTCAATCCAAATGTAATTGGTTCAGCATGAATTCCATGACTTCTACCAATCATTATTGTATTTTTATATTTTTTTGATTTTATTTTTAAATTTTTAACAAATTCACTTAAATTTTTTTTTATTATTACTGCAGTTTGTTTTAATTGAACTGAGAATGCTGTGTCTATAATATCGCTAGAAGTGACACCAAAATGAAAATATTTTGCTGAAGGACCAATATATTTACTTACGTTGTTTATATAAGCAACAACATCATGTTTTGTTTGATTTTCAATTTTTTCAATCTCTTTGACATTAAATTTTGCTTTTTTTCTTATATCCAAAGCAGCTTTTTTTGGAATAATTTTAAGAGAAGCCTGCTTTTCGGCAATTAAACATTCTATTTCAGTCCAAATATTAAACTTGTTTTCTAAAGACCATATTTTTTCAATATTTGGCCTATTGTATCTTGGTATCATTTATTGTTCTTATATATGTTTTATAGGGAAATCTGTATTATTTTTAGATAAAGTAAATATTTCATTCCCATCTTCAGTTATTCCAATTGTGTGTTCAAATTGGGCAGATAATGATTTATCTTTAGTAACAGCAGTCCAGCCATCATTAAGTATTTTAGTTTGCCAACCACCTAAATTGATCATAGGCTCTATTGTTAAAAACATACCAGGTTCAAGTTTTGGCCCCTCACCAGGTTCTCCAAAGTGTAAAACACTCGGTGGTGTATGAAATTGTTTACCAATTCCATGACCACAAAAATCTCTTACAACAGAATAACCATTACTTTCAGCAAGTGTTTGAATTTTATGTCCAATATCTCCAATATGATTTCCTGGTTTTGCTTCTTCAATTCCTGCTAAGAGAGATTCGTATGTTAGTTTTAAAAAATTATAATTTTTTTTATTTGTTTTTCCTGCAACAAACATTCTTGAACTATCTCCGTACCAACCATTTAAAATAACTGTGACATCAACATTAACCATATCACCTTCTTCTAATATTTTTCTTTCTGAGGGAATGCCATGACAAACTACATGATTTACAGAAGTGCATACTGACTTTGGAAAACCTTTATAATTAAGAGGTGCAGGTGTAGCATTATTACTAATTATAATTTCATGACAAATGTTATTAATTTCTAATGTGCTTATGCCTGGTTGAATTTTTTCATATAATGTATCAAGAACATGCGCGGCAAGTGAACCAGATTGCCTCATATTTTCAAAATCATTTTTTGAATAAATAGGAATATTATTGTGTCTCATCTAAAAAATATTTATTTTTAACTAATAAATAATATATAAAAAATATCAATTAAACTTATGAATTCTTATACAGCTGCAATAATAGTTATAGGTGATGAAATTCTTTCAGGAAGAACAAAAGATACAAATTCAAATTTTATTGCAAAAAAATTGCTACAAGAAGGTATAAAATTACAAGAAGTTATTATAATTAAAGATGATAAAAAAACAATTATTGATAAAGTAATATACTATAGTAAAAAATGTAGTTATGTTTTTACAACTGGAGGAATAGGTCCAACTCACGATGATATTACTTCTCAAAGTATTTCAGAAGCTTTTAATTTAAAATATCAAATTAATGAAGAAGCTTTTAAAATATTAGAGGATTATTATCCAAAGGGAGATTTTAATAAAAGTAGGCAAAGAATGGCAAAAATGCCTTATGGTTCTGAATTAATTTTGAATCCAATGACTGCTGCTCCTGGTTTTAAAATTTATAATGTTTACGTTTTGCCAGGAGTTCCAGAAATAATGGAAAAGATGTTTTTAGAGCTTATAAAAAAGCTAAAAAAAGGTAATCCCAAACTTGTAACTACTATAAACACAAATCTTTATGAAAGTAAAATTGCATTTTTTTTAAATGATATTCAACAAAAATACAAAGAAGTGTCAATAGGCAGTTATCCTTATTTTAATCTCGCGGCAAAAACAGGAGGGGTTAACATTGTTGTATCTTCTTGGAATATGTCTTCAGTTCAACCAATAGTAGATGATATAGTTGCTATGATTAAATTAAATGGTGGAAAAAGTTCGATAGTTTGATAATAGACAAAAATTGGCCTCGTGGTGGAATGGTAGACACAAAGGACTTAAAATCCTTGCCCTTTTGGGAGTGCCGGTTCAAGTCCGGCCGAGGCTACCAAATTAAAGCTTTATGTTTGCCTTTATAACTATTGGAACTAATAATTTAAGAAAATCAGGTAATTTTTATAACAAAGTTTTAAAAACTTTAAATATTAAAAAAGTATTAATTCATAATCGTTACTATGGTTATGCAAATATTAAAACACCAAATAAAATTGAACTCTATTTAATCAAACCTCACAATAAAAAAAAGGCAACTTTCGGCAATGGCACCATGATTACATTTAATGCAAAATCTAAGAAAGCTGTTGAAGAGTTTTACAATGTAGGAATTAAACTTGGCGCTATGAATGAAGGTCCTCCAGGACCAAGACATGGTAAAGATTATTACGCATACATTCGGGATCTAGATGGAAATAAAATATGTGTTTTTAAGAAAATTTAATTTTTTTAAAAATTAAATTGTTCGTTTAAAATTTTATCTTCAATTGAGTGTTTACTATCAAATAAAACGGTACATTTATTTTCATTCGATGATACAATGTTTACTTTATCGATATTTCTAAACTCAACATTATCAGCGGTTACACTAGATGAGCGATCTTTATTATCTATAACATTAAATTCAATATTATTTGTCTCAGATAATAAAGCTCCTCTCCATCTTCTAGGTCTAAATGCACTAATAGGAGTCAATGCTAATATATTAGAGTCTAAAGGTAAAATGCTTCCATGTGCCGATAAATTATATGCAGTACTGCCTGCAGAAGTTGATACTAAAACACCATCACAAATTAGCTCTTCCATTTTGATTATATTATTAATTTTAATTTTTATTTTAGAAGCTAAATGTGTTTGTCTCATTATTGATACTTCATTGTATGCATATGCTTCAAATTTTTTATTATCTATACTTATGGCTGTCATTTTAAGCGGTTTTAAATATGATTTTTTAGAATTGGAAATTGTTTCATTTAAATCTTTATTAATAATATTGTTCATTAAAAAGCCTATTGAGCCATAATTAATCCCAAAAAAAGGCTTATTTAATTTGTTAAGATTGTGCAGTGTTTTTAATAGTAAACCATCTCCACCAATTGGAACAATGTAGTCTGAATTTTCAGCTGAATTTCGACCGTACATCGACACAAGTTTTTTTTTAGCTTCTTTTGCTTCTGGATTTTCAGATGATAAAAAATGAAATTTCATTATCCTCCCGTAACATTCATATGTCTTTTCATATATTTATTTATTTTAGTGCCAATCATAAAATCATGTTTTTTTGGTTTAATCTTTAATGCAAACTTTATTTTTTCTTTTATGTAATCATTACTATAATCATTTCTCATTATGTGTCTAAAATCAACATATTCATTTTGACCAAGACACATAAATAATTTTCCAGTACTAGATATTCTTACACGATTACAACTAGAGCAAAAATTATTTGTTAAAGGACTAATAAATCCTATTTTGGTTCTTAAATTATTACTTGTGTAATATCTTGCTGGACCTCCTGTACTATGATTACTTTGCTTAAAATTATATTTAATGTTTAGATTTTCAAATATATCAGAAAGTGAAGTAAATTGATATTCTCTTGAAATATCTGTTTCTTCCATAGGCATAACTTCTATAAAAGTTAAATCAATTTTTTTTGAGTCGGTCCAACTTATTAATTTTTCTATTTCATTTTCGTTAAAATTTTTAATTACAACAGTGTTTATTTTTATTTTTATACCTACATCTAATGACGCATCTATACCTTCAATTACCTTCTCGATATTACCAAATCTAGTTATTTGATTATATTTTTTGGAATCAATAGTATCTAATGAAACGTTAATTCTTTCTATTCCATTATTTTTTAATTGTTTAGCATAATTTTTTAACAAAGTTCCGTTTGTAGTAATAGTGATTTCTTTTAAATTTGTTTTATTTTTTTTATAATTTAATTTTTCAATTAACTTAATAATGTCTTTTCTTACTAAGGGTTCACCACCAGTTAATCTAATTTTTTCAATACCTAAATCAATAAAGTTATCACAAAGCCTTTCGATCTCCTCTAAAGTTAAAATATCTTTTCTAGGCAAGAATTGCATTTTTTCTTTCATACAATACACACATCTTAAATCACACCTATCAGTAACTGAAACGCGAAGATAATTTACTTTTCTTAAATGTTGATCAATTAATTGCATTTATATTTATTATTTTTAAGTCAACTTCCTCTGGGTTAATAGTTTTTTTTCCAACATTTTCGAAGTTTATAGTTATTTTATTATTAATTGATGACTGAACTTGCCCTAAACCCCATTCTTTTTCTTTTTTAACATTTACTACAAATGTACCAGGAGTTAGATCGCCAATAAATGTATCAGGCATAATTAATTTTTATAAATTAATTTTTTTTTTCAGCTCTTTCATGCATCTCCTGAGCCTCTATACTTAAGGTTGCAACGGGTCTTGCCTCTAATCTTTTTATACTTATGGGCTCTCCTGTTTCTTCACAGTATCCGTAAGATCCATCTTCTATTCTTTTAATAGCTTCATCTATTTTATTTATTAATTTTCTTTCCCTATCTCTTGTTCTTAGTTCAAAAGATCTATCTATTTCCTCAGAAGCTCTATCAGTTAAATCTGGTTTTGCTTCATTCTCAATTTGAAGATTACTTAGAGTTTGTGATGATTCCTTCAAAAGATCATTTTTCCAATTAACTAGTTTTTGTCTAAAATATTCTTTCATTTTAGCATTCATGAATTTTTCTTTTTTGGTAGGTTTATAATTTTTGCTTAATTTACTCATATTTTTAAAAAAACGCTGATTTATCAAATGATGTCATTTATTCAAGTAATATTGAAATATTATTAAATTATAAAAAATACTATTTTTCAATCAGTTAAATTGATTTATTTAAAAGAACAAAAATAGAACTTTTAAAAAGAGAACAAAACGTGTACAAGAAAAACATGATTTGCAAGAATCTTAATAAAAACTTAGGAAATTAATGGAGAAATAAGATGTCTCAAGCTAAATTAAAAGTAGTAAATAACGAGAATTCAATGGATAAAGAAAATAGAAGTAAATCTCTAGAAGCTGCAGT
>MDSW01189765.1_pt1 | contig 16075 bp, 8 predicted proteins | sample 811171 | NCBI WGS metagenome assembly MDSW01 (sample SAMN05326641, study PRJNA326480) | marine metagenome | isolation source: seawater | place: Atlantic Ocean: North West | collected 2012
GCATGCTCGCGTTCTTTGTCTTCTGCATTTTCATCATATCTCCAAATTCAGTTCAGAGAACCCGCTGTTCTCTCTTTCCGGAAACAGCTAGCGCTGGGGTGTTATTCGCTAGGTTGTTTCCGGGAGGTCCGGAAATTCTATTCGAACAAGAACAATTAGTATCAAAAATACTGAAAAACGCTCTACTAAGCGCCATTTTACTACTCCAGTAATTATTGTAATTTCGTTCTTGTTCCTCCATTATCGTCATCCGGTCTCACGGGCTTTCATAGGGAACCCACTGTTCCCTCTACATTCTCAGAGTCATGAATGATATTTCAATGGTTCCCGTGGTAGATTCACGGAGTCAGTCTAGATAAGTCCGCCTTAAATCTAGCTGAGCCGAGGAAATGAAGCACCGGAGTCGCAAGCGTAGCGACAAGGAGAGTACCAAAGAAAACCCCTGACCACAGCTCTATTCCTCTTCCCAATGTTAGAAATAATATCCATCCAGCACTAGTGAACGCAAGTGGACGATATCTCTTGCTGTATAGAACCAGCCTGGATCTTGCAAGCTCGTTACTGTAGAATTGTGGAGCCTCCTCAAGAGTTACTAATCCCGACTCAACTGCACACCGGCCACAAATCAGGTAACGAGGACCATTGCCACTAACGAAATGTGACTGGTGGTAAGTCTGATTACATTTCCTGCACGTCGGCATGTATCTCGTCATTTCCAGTGGGCCTATGTCCTTCAACACTACGGTTGTCTAACCTGCCTCTCGATTTGATGATTAGATATTACGGGCTTTCTTTTTAGGAATTCAGACAGCAAATCACGGCCACCGGGGCTACCGACAGATTCCGGATGGAATTGAACGCCATCAATCGGTAATGTTCGATGGGTTAACCCCATTACAAGCTCTCCCGTATAGTCCCAAGAATTTGGAAATAAATCACCATCTTTGGGCAAGAGAATCAAACTGTTATACCTCATCATAATAGATTTTCTAGGTATTTCTTGAAATATGCCAGTACAGTCACTTATGATGACACTCGGAGTTCCATGGACAGGGCCCTTGGGAGATTCGACCAATTCCCATCCATCTGCCAACCCCAATGCTTGATGACCGAGACATAATCCTAGGACCGGTATGTGCTTATCGTCGATCACTAACTTTCCTGAGATACTCCTCCTAGCCAGCTCCATCGTAATTGGGTATGATTCAGGTCTCGAAGGTCCCGGGCCTAGAATTATCCTATCGGGGCTAGTATTGTATAGTAAGTGATCAACAGCATTGGAAACAGATGCACTACTGTTCTTCCTGCCTTCTGCTATTACCACATTAGAACCCAAAGAGGACATTACCTCGGCAATATTTCTAGTGAAAGAATCCAAGTTATCAATTATTAGTGTGCAATTCCCTATTTTGTTACATGGATAATTCTGAATAGAACCAGATCCGACTTCCTTTGTCCCAATACCCGGCGTAAGATGATCAATTATTCCGCCTTTACTTGGGACTGGGTAGATATCCACCCCTCTTTCTGGCAGATCATTGTTGGAGAAGCCAGTTCTGAAGCCCCATGCTGACTCGGTTACCGCGGCGGCCTTCCATCGTGCCTCCTCAACCTCCTCGGCTGGAGACGAACCAATTACTATCCCTCCTCCCGCTTGTACGGTTCCATGCCAGTTTTCAGGGCCAGAGTGAGCCTCCAAGGTTCTAATGAGAATATTCCAGTCGGCTATTCCATGCCCTCTGTGAATATGACCAATAGAGCCAGTCCAAGCTCCTCTTGGGCTTTCCTCAAGCTCATCTATCGCAGCTATAGTGACTGTTTTTGGACAACCAGTGACCGATCCTCCTGGGAACATCAGAGAAGTGACCTCGGAGGTAGTGAAGCCAGATGCTAACTCTCCCTCTACTCCACTAACAAGGTGCTGAACATTAGAGAGAGCCTCTATCCTCCAACCAGACCAATGAACAGTTCCAGGTTTGCACACCTTACTCAAGTCGTGCCTTTCCAAGTCCACTAGCATCAGGTGTTCTGAAACCTCTTTCTCACTGGAAACCATCTGTTCTCTGAGCCTTAGATCTTCTTCCTCGCTCCAACCTCTCTTTCTGGTACCCTTTATCGGCCTAGTTCTAACCTGTCCTTGTTCTAGCTCAACTAGTCTTTCCGGACTAGAGGAAGCCACTGACCATCCCAGATCAGATATCATCATCCAGGATGAGAAGGGAGCAGGATTAGAGCGAGAGAGAAGCAGAAAAGAGTCCCATGGATGGCCCGGCATTTCCCCCTTCCACTTTCTTCCATAATTAAGCTGATACAGATTTCCGCCAGTGATACTTTCCCTTACTCTAGATACCTTTCTTGCATGGTCCAAATCACTCTCACTATGAGGTATGGAATCTATTTTTGGTATCTCTGGGATGACGAATCTGTCTGTCTCTGGCAACTCTAGGTCCAGCCATGGGTGGCCTTCTAGACCCACGACACCAACTTCGCCACTATTTCTATCATGAATGATCCATGCATCTGCTCTCCAAAGAACGCCCAAGACAGAACCAGGTACGGGAGTATTTGTGAGTCTTATGGGTACAGTCCATCTTGAGAGATCGTATCCTAGTATTCCAGTGAAGCCCCCCGGATGAAATGTCATATCAGTATTGCAATCTACAGTAATCTCAAACTCACTAACACGATCTAAAGCCTCCCTCAGGCTAGAGCAATATATTTCCTCATGGGTACTCCACTTGCTCCCCTCTCTTTTCTGAATAATCAGATTTAGTGGAGACGGTGGTCCCAATGATACTTCTCCACTCAGGGCTGAAGATAATCCCTCTACTAACTCTCCTTCTGGTTCAACCATCAATATTCTGATACTATCAAGAGAGGGTAGTAAAGATCTCTTTGAGAGATCAGTAACAGGTCCCCCGGAGTGCAGTAGCAACTCATCATCAATAGGGTCACTACCGTCCCTGAGGTGAATCAGTAGGTCTATGAGTAAATCCTCATTATCGGAAAATCCTAATGATTTCCACCTAGATGACATCATATTACTCTCTCCCCTGTTTGTTTAGAGGATTTCAATCTTCTTGACCATCCCTCCGAAGCTAAAGAGTATAATCGTCCCCTAGGATTCCCTATCTTCCTGCCATCTATGGTCCCTAGTGATTTTATTCCCATCCCACTGCCACAGACAATCATCTCAGAAGATCTTGTAATCATTCCCAGAGTTATCTTGGCTCCTCTGACAGGTATCCCAGAACTCTCTAAGAACGGTTTGATTACCTGCAGGGAAACTGAGTCTAACGCCCCATCACTATGTCTAGGGTGGTAAGCCACTCCATCATTATCCAGAAGCAAAGGAGCGCATCTATCTCCATCAATCAGATTCCCATCCTCAAAGAGAAGGCCGATATCAGCACCATTGCTGATGGCTACCTCTCTAGCATCACGATAAGGCTGATAGTCGCCATGTTTTGTTCCTCTAATGCCATCATTCCATACAGGGGCACTTAGAGAGATAGCAGATAGCGGCTTTTCCGGCCATGCTCTATTTACCGCCCCCTCCAAAATGATATCCCCCTCCGAGGATACCTTCACTATCAGCAGATATGGATCTTGATCATTACTTTCATTCCGCTCTTCCGGAGGCTTCACTCCGATTAACTTTGAGAATACCCTGTCTGATAGGTCATCAGGGCATTCCAGGCCCAGCTTCTCTGCATGCCTAATCATCCTCTCAAAGTGAAGTTCTGAGGAGATTAGGTTATTTCCTCCATCCCAACCAATTGCAGACCAAACAGACGAGTCTGGACCATCGGAGGCAATCATGGCAGTCGAGAGTGGGCAGCGGATTCAAGCTCTTCGATAGATCATATCATTTCATCGACAAAGGATGGATCCAAGTCATCATCATCGTCAAGCCCTTCAGCGAGATCATCCAGATCTTCAAAATCCAAGTCATCAGCTAAATCATCAAGATCATCAATATCCAAATCGTCGTCATCTTCTACTCCTAGAAGCTCATTTGATACATCCGCCGAGGTTTGCCTCGAGGTTCCTGTGTATTCTCCTCCTATGGGCTGCACCATGGCATCCTCGCCCATTCCATCATAACTTACTGAGGGAGCGTCAGGCTCTCCTCCGAAATTATCGGAAGAAATCTCCAACTCATCCAGTCCAAACTCTTCCTCTTCGGTTAAGCCGGAAGACTCTCTCATCATCTGTTCTTCAAGCTCTACTTCTATGGCACCCATCTCCCAAGGCTGGGGAGCTGAGTCTTTTCTGGGTCTGATGAATAGTACAGCTCCCGCTAGAATCATCAGAGCCGATAGTAGCGCAATCAGGGTATTCATATCCCCATTCATTAGTTGATCAATCCAAGATGCGCCCTCCTCTCCTTCCCCATCTTCAGAGGAACCGAATGAGCTCTCTGACCACGGTAGTATCTGCAAAGGATCCACTGCCAACCTGTTGACCTCACCATCGAATGCCACTACCACAACCCAGTAAGACAAGGTGTTGTCTAGGAGAGTCCCATCCAATTCATTCAGTATCAGAAGATTGCCAATCACCTCTTTGGACTCCCCATCTATCATTGAGCTCACTTGGGTTGCGTTTCTGACATCTTCAAATGGATCAAGACTTACGAATACTCGATACGACTCCACTTGGGGATCTTGACTGAGGTCCCAAGTAATATCGATTTGTGAACCAGAGCTATCCCAGTATCCTCGAACTCCGGTAACCTCAGGCAGATGCAATCCAGGGTCAAGACTGTTCTCATCTATCAGGGCTATTGATGAGGTCCTAAGATTGGTTAGCCAAGCATTTCCTGAAGAGTCTACGGGAACCACTGATACCCATGTCATTATCGATGGAGCCAGACTCCTTCCGTCAGATAGCTCCTCAATTGTGATTGGAAGTTGCGAATTCCTCTCAACCACAACTACTGGATCCATATTGCTTGCATCAGAGAAAGGAACCACATCAGCGAAAACTAGGTATTGATACAAGTCTGAAGCTACACTCTCTTGGAATGTGACAAACATCCCATCTCCATCATCTCCGAGCCTTTCTTCCAATACAGGGGGAATCAGCCTATCAGGAGGAGTAATATCCCCTCTATTATCCACAGGAGTGACAATTGAGATGTGTTGATCAAGACCGGTTAGGAAGACATTCCCTTTGATATCGTGAATGGTGACTGCGACATATAGTGGGATATCGGGCACTATTGGGGATATTTCTAGTGTGTCCACGGAATTTCCGTACATAGCTTCTTCAATGGTCATCTGTAACTGAAGTATGCCTCCAATTTGCCTCTGATCGACTGCTATTAGATTGCATGAAGAAGGATCATCGGAGCATACTTGACTCAATTCAGTCAAATCATTCAATGGGTAATCAGACACCCACACTGTGTAGTAGCTGAAGTCTGGAGCCGTAGATCTATTCCAAACTATGTCGATCTTGGTACCATCGTCTTCTGGATGATCCCAGGCAATCAAGCCTTCTACTCTTTCAGGAGCACTGGCGGATCCCTCTTGATCGGCCTCTGGAGTAGCCTCGACAACCAGCACCGCATCTACGTTTGAGTTCCCCCAATCGTCAGATGCAACCACTCCAATCCAGTATGTGACTCCATCTTTCAGAGGGGATGAACCCAGTGAGTCAATAACCACCTGACTAGTGCTACAATCTGGAATAAATTCAGCAACTGGCCATCCGTCTACTGTACTTGGAGGTTGCCAGCCCGATGCCGGAAGGGCGTAAACCGTGTAGAAAGAGCAGTCCACCTCCTCATTTATTGACCAAGTTACCTCAATCCTACCTCCTTCATCTTCAGGAACGTCCTCAGCCGTAGTCCCTAGTATCATCGAGGGAGCAATACCATCGTTAAGGCCACCTGCGGTAGTGACTGGTCCGAAGATAGTGACGTTCGTTGGATCAAATTGTCCCGATGCATCAACACATGCCGCTGCGAACCAGTACACCCTCTGAGGCGTCAGCTCCATGACAGTAGAATTGCCTGATGAGAATGGTATATCTATTTCTCCAGTGAGGGCAATAGCATTATTGATGTCCTGTTCAGACGCCCAAATTCTAGTAGTCCCTGGATCAAGCTCTTCGCACATCGACCACTCTAAGACAAGACTTCCCGCTGTACCTCCAGATATCGCCTCTGCAACTAGCCACTCGGGAGGATTAGGCATCTCGTCAGTTGGAGTAACGCTTCCCGGCCATGCGATCGCATCTCCCAATGTTCCATCTGGATATTCTATTGCTATAGCCGCCCTGTATAATCTGTCATCAGACAATGTTTCAGCGACCCCATCATTATCTGCTTCGGTTACCATTACTGATGTCTGTGACCAGAAAGGAACGGTGATGTAAGTAGAGAAGTCATCTAACTCATCCTCACTTGGATTCCAGCTCTCTCTCCCGGTGGCGTCCCAGACGAAAATCCTGTATCCGTTCCATGCGGCATCTTCAGCTGGTAGCCAAGTTACTTCCAGAACTCCTCCGCCATCATTTGGCCTATCTGTGATATTGACAATATTTGTGGGAACCTCGATTCTCTCCCAATCGTAAGTGATCCTCACCTTCATCTTACCATCACTAGGTGATTGTAACTGGACATGCGTCTCCGCGGAAGAATAACCAGGTCCAACCTGAGAGATTGCAGACTGGAAGGCCGACTGTATCCCTGGATTCATCATCTGCATGTCCCAGCTTCCAGAATAGTTGAGAATTGATGATCTTGCCCAGACCCAAGCCCCAGCTTCTGGGGATGACATAGTCATTGCTAGAGGATTCATAGGGAGCCTACCGGGAAGAACAGATCCAGATGTAATTGGGATGTCAATGGGTTGCTCGTCATCAACTAGAACAGTACTCATGCCAGGTCTAGCTGTTTCATTCACTTCCTCCCATGTCCTGTCCCCGATAATGATATTCAAGGGGCTTGCACTTCTTTGTCCACTGGTGTCTGACTCTACAAGGCCATCTACTGGTGTGAAGTGATGTAGTCCATCATCGGATACGAGATACAGGCCATCATCGCTAACATGGGCGCCCCTCGGGTCGGAGAACAGTCCTGATTGTGATTTTACTAGATGGTCTCCTGTACTACTTATCACATCTATTCCGCCCGGACTGATCATGACTAGATTACCTCCGTGGGAAACTAATTCACTCGGAGGCCATGACATCAATGAATTGGTAGGTGCCCCGACCTCCATGTCTAGCGAAGAAGAGTTCCAGTGAACAATTGGAGATATATCGGTCGCTATGTGGACCCCCCAGTCATCAGCGGCTATTGAGCGAACATCGTTACTGGGTATCTTGTCAATCTGATAAGTTCCATTCACCATATCCGTAGCTATATCCCAAGCTACAACTCCTGGTCTGGTAGCTCCTTGTCCATTATGAGATATGAACACTGACTCATCATGATATTCAGTAATTGTTACCCCATTCTCATCTGTTACTTGTCTACTGATGCTATCTGCATAGATGAGTCCGGAAACAGTGTTTCCTGCTAGGCCATCTGAGGCTCCTCGAGTCGCCCCTACTGCTAAGTTAGAATCTAGTATTGTCACCCCACTCGGTCCCCCAGCCAGAATTGTTTCTCCTTGTATCGGATGGTTCACTACTAGGAGGTGATCGTATATCGAACCAGGTAGCCCGTCAAACGTAGTAATTGGGTCTTCCCACTCGTCTAGTGTGGTGTTGAATACCGCTATCCCCCCCCATGTTGCTGTCAGAATCTTGTCTCCTATTCCAACGAAGTCCTTCACTATGTCATTTGGAAGTCCAGCCAGAAGACTCCCGTCTCCCCAGTTACCTGTTGTAGTATCAAATGTTTGGAAGCCAGCCGCCGACCCCTGGTTACCCATTAGTCCGACATATAGCATACCATCATCATCATCGAGAATCATCCCATCCATCTGTCCATGAAGAGCTGGAGAAATGGAGGAGTAAGATCTCTGCAATAGGTCGATTGAATACAGTCCCCTACCAGCTGTGGTTACCCATAACGTATCGCCATCGAGATACATGCTGTTGATTATATCGTCATCGAGAAGATTGTATCCATACTCCCATCTTACAGATCCATTGAGTAAAATCTCTCCTTGGAGTATGGATGTTGCGAAGAAGGAGTTACTATCGAACGTTGATGCTACCCAAACGTGAGTTGAGTTTGAAGCAAACTCAACAACCCGTCCGCTAGACAGTCCAGCAAGTTCATCGAACCCTGAAGATATTAGCCCAGTGCTATCTAACTTATCTACTCGATTCAGACCAGTAGTCTGCCCTGATCTTCCGATAGCGTATGTAGGGGTGTTAGCAGGAACTCTGACAATAGAGCATCCATCCATGCCCGGGCTTAGTACCTGTCCGCTAGATACAGAGGTTCCCGATGTCACAATTCTCGAGATTCCACCTGAGTTATCGTATTGATGAGCAGACAGGAGTACATTCCCATCATGAAGCATACCTCCCGGGAATATAAGATCTTCAGATATCCCATCCGATGAAGTCAGAGTAGTTAGGAAGCTCTCTGTGTTGTAGTTGAATCTATCGATTCCTACTCCAGTGGTATCGAATCCTATGTAGAGAATCCTGTTAGCATCATCACAAGCGAGTGCTCGAGGGTCATTGTCAGAGAGTCCATTGTTCCCCCCTTCTGTCAAGGCATCAATCCACTCTCCGGTGATGCCATCATTGTCATGATCGGCTAAGTCGAATCTAGCTACTCCGCCTTGATTACCGAACCAAGAAAGCCTACCTATTGCGAAGTGAATTATCTCATCACACATGAGAATATCAGCCCCATATCCTCCCGGGATATCTCCCGAGCCAAGGTCCCAAGTGGTCCAGTTTCCACTTGTTCCATTCTTGGTAAGTATCTGCGCGTTGGAATTCCAGCTCCCTTGACGATGCGAAGCTACCCACAGATCATCCCCTACTATCTCCATGGAGAAGAATTCGTCTTCTATATTGTTAGGGAGGCCATCATTCTCTGTCCATTCGTTTTCGAATGTCTCATTGATTGGATCCCATCTGTATATCCCTTCCATCGTCGCAAACAGGTATTCTCCTTGGAACTCCTCCATTCCCCTCACTGGACCGGGGAAGTCCGACCACTCATTCAGGAGTGTCATTGTGGAGTATTGGAACCTCCTCAGAATATTATCTCCATATGCTACCCACATCTCACAGGATGAAGAATTCAGTGGGAAACAGTCTCCCAGAAGACGCGCATTCACCCTCTGTACATTTCCTATGGTCTCTAGGTCGTCCTGCCACGTCTCATTTACGGTGTTCCATCTGACAATAGTGCCCTCTCCATCGTTCCAGGACTGAGTCGGCCTGACTCCAATCCAGAGCTCATCTCCTACCTCTCCCATGCCGTATACCTTTGCATTGGTGCCAATCTGGTTGCCGGCATCGAGAGTAGTCAACGATGTATTGTTGTTGAGTGCAATTCTGAAAATCTCATCGTTCGAATTCCACCATTGATTGCTCCTTTGAGTGGAGTAGTGGAGAACATCTCCTATGATGATCATTTCAGCTGGACTACTCGATGGAATTGAAGGCCCGTTGGTATTGACGCCCCTATCCCAGTCAATGAGCACCGTGTTATTTATCACATCAATTAGAGTAAGTCCGAAGTCTCCTCCTGCCCAAATTGTCCCGCTTTGTCTTCCAGGTATCAGAGTAGTGACATCATCATCATCGATGTAACCCTGTGTACTATCCCAAGTGGTAAGCCACTCTTCATTGGCTAAGTCATATCTGGCGATTCCAGTGTTTTCGAATCCAATGTAGAGTATCTCACCTATCTTCACTGTTCTTGCACGCTGAGTGTCATCACCAGCAGTCCAAACATCAATGATTTCAAATCCGTCTACTCCTCCAAGTTCGCTGGTATCAACTACCACAGCGCCCCCCTCTGTCCCCGCGTAAAGTATTGGGTAACCATCTGAGTCGTTACCGATTAGATCGACAGAATTTACCTGTCTAGATGGCATTTCAGAACCACCACCAGTGGTAAGACACTCAAGTAAATCAAGAGTTCCCTGACCCGTGTCTCCCCATGCGCAGGCTCCTCTGTTTGTAGCAGCGTATATGTCCGCCCCATCACTTGTGATATCATTGAATTCCCATGGATCGTTGTTCCAACCAGGAATATTTGTCTCAAGCTGATCCCATGATGCTCCATCCCATATAGCAATCCCTCCATTGGACTGGGCACCTGTATTTGCTACTCTGGAACCAACAACCAAATCTCCCCCGTAGATATATAGAGAGAGAACATCATTATCTGGCAGGCCACTATTATCAACTGTTATGAGGTTTCTAATGTCACCATTAATCCTGTCTAGGACCATAATCCCGAATCCAGTAAGACCCAGATAAACAGTGTCTCCATCCACGGCTATGGGCGCTTCTTCTAGGTTATCCGCTCCCAGAGACTGCCATGAGCCTAGGATTTGTAGTTCTGCTAGATCCAACCTCATTAGCCCACTATCAGGAGTGGCAATGTACGCTATCCCATATCTGGTAGCAACATCTTTGACCAGGTCCGAGTCTAAACCATCACTAGTATCAAATGTATCAATCAAACTGATTGTGGAGGAATTGATAAGAGATATTCCATTATTAGGATGTCCGACTACTAGTACTTCTGTGTATTCATCATAGGACATTGAGATAATACTGTCCGAGCCAAGACCTCCAACACTTCCAATATATGCCCCGTTATCGTTTCTGAATCTAAGTATACCAGAATCTGAAGTTCCAACCCATACCCATCCATTACTGTCTTGGACAATTGAAGTTACTGCCTGCATCTGCTGGCCAGCGTAATCAGTCACGTCGATAGGACTAGACCACCTTCTTCCAGAGTTATTGAATCTGTCAATGGTTGTATCGCCTGCTACCCAAACCTGTCCGTCTTCACTATCTTCAATGCTCACTGCCAGTCTCATTGCTTCTGTGACCGGGCTACTGACTAGATACTCTACCCCAACCGACGAATCTTGATGTTGCATAGCCATAACTCCTGTTGAGTCAATGAGAACTGATAATCCGTTAGAGGGACTTCTAGCGCCAATACCAGACGGCCAAGAAGAAATTGAAACAGCATTGTCTAGCATACCAAGGCCTTGGAGAGTTTCTTGTGCTCTGAATACTCCAGCAGATATCTCGTATGACTGTAGGGTACTCCCCGCAAGAACATGTAGCCACCCATCCGATACTGAAGTCCCAAGGACGTTATTGGATGCGAGCGTATTCCCAGTAGACCATCTTGAAAGCCATGTAGAAGTTGCTAGATCCCTTCTGCTAATTCCCGCATTCTCTGTAGAGATTAGTAGCTGATTACCCATCAACTGCAAGTCTGTGATTCTGTTGCTTGCAAGGAAGTTACCACTATCCCACCTATTATTATTCTGAATTCCTACTATGGATTGGTTACTACTGAGATTGTAATCGATAACGTAGACGCCGTTCGCTCCAGTAGAAATCATCACATTACCAGAGTTAACCAATATGTCTGTAGCCTTATCAGAGGAAGAAGAACAGAATTGATACCAATCCCAGTTGGTTGGAATTCCACTTCCGTCTCCAGGGGGCAAGAACATCAAATCACAGCCAGTTACTGCCCAGATTACTCCATCGGTGCCTGTAGTGATAGCTGAGACTTCAAAAACTTCGGTTGGGTCGGGTTGTAACTCAGTACCCTCGGAGGAATCTATCAACGACTGAGTCATTATTGTCCCGTTTGCAGTTCCAACAAGGAGTCTGTTCTCCGAGGAATCGATTGAAATGCTTCTGCCATAGACAAGCTCGTCTATGTGAACAATTCCCGGACATCTCCACTGACAAGCCTCAGAAGCACTACTATCAAGATGTATCAAGTCGTCCCCAAGAAGGACGTAGAGCCTTCCATCAATGGGATTCACAGCGCTACCGTATACTTCCACCTCCGTCGAAGAGAACGAAATTCTAGGGTCGGAAGGAGTCAATGCCTCTATCACCAAATCAGAGATAGAGATTCCAGCCGGAAGGACCCAAGCGGCATCACTGACGGAATTCGGTTGCAAGGATGTGGAAAGCTCCCCCCCAACCAGACTTGGAGGATTATCATTGAAGTCGTACTGGCACCCAAGCCAATCGTTCCCCCTCCAGTCTAGAATAGGTGTTTGACTATTGATAAGAGTTAGCTGAGGCTCTTCAACGCAGTATCCTTCTGCTCCGTCGACAGCTATCTCAAAGGTCAGGTTAGATATCTCCGCTCCAGGGGCGAAATCCAGAAACATATCGCCATAGGCATAAGTCTGGTTCGAGGTATCGGCTCCTGATGCGACAAGATCAACCCAACCAGTATCATTGTAACCAGAAGACCCCCAAGATCTTGAGGTCGTGTATGAGGGCTCATCTGAATCGACTAATTCATGGTCTCCGAATGAAGACCATGGTAGCATTATCATCAGCCCTACAAGCAATAGAGCACTCCTCTTGGGAGCTGTCCCAGAGTCAGAACCTAGTGTATGCACGGAGGTTCGGCATTCTATCACTATATTGAATGGTGTGGGTCGTTGAGCAATACATGCTTACATCCACCGTAGGTGGAAAAATAGTAAACTATCTCTTTGAACTATCTGAATAAACGCTTACTAATCGGCTGATAATAAAATTGAGCAGGTTAGGATAGCATCAAAGAGGGGTGGGTAGGACGGGATTACGGGTTGTTGGTATGTCAGATGACAGGCTCCGCAAGGAAGCATTGGACTATCATGCCGCTAATCCTCCCGGAAAGCTAACTGTTGTTCCAACAAAACCACATGGTACTTCCCATGAATTATCTCTGGCGTACTCACCTGGAGTAGCATTCCCCTGCAAAGAGATAGAGAGTGATCCTGACAGTGCTTACAAATACACCTCAAAGGGAAATCTTGTTGCGGTTGTAAGTAATGGAACCGCCGTTCTCGGACTCGGTGATATAGGGCCTCTTGCAGGTAAGCCGGTTATGGAAGGAAAGGGCCTATTGTTCAAGGCCTTCGCGGATATCGATGTCTTCGATATCGAGGTGGACAAGACCGATGTTGAGGGATTCGTAGATACTGTCAAGGCTATCGCACCTACTTTCGGAGGAATTAATCTGGAAGATATCAAAGCCCCTGAGTGTTTTGAGATTGAGAAGAGATTAGTGGAAGAGTTGGATATTCCAGTTATGCACGACGATCAGCATGGGACCGCTATAATCTCTGGAGCCGCACTGCTGAATGGTCTTGAATTAGTAGATAAGGGAATCTCAGAAGTCAGAATAGTCATTTCCGGAGCCGGAGCTTCAGCGATATCCTGCGCCAGGCACTATGTCAGACTGGGAGTGGATAAGGCTAACATTGTGATGGTCGACTCAAAAGGAATCCTAACCAAAGCTAGGCTAGATTCTGGAGACTTGAATGAATACAAAGCCGAATTTGCTAGAAATTTGCCAGAAGGAAGTATTTCTGATGCTATGATCGGGTGTGATGTTTTCTTAGGCTTGTCCAAAGGCGGACTAGTATCGCCAGAAATGGTCAAGTCAATGGCAGAAAGACCGCTTATCTTCGCTCTAGCCAACCCAGATCCCGAGATTCTACCAGAGGATGTTATGTCAGTTAGGGATGATGCAATTATAGCTACAGGTAGGTCAGACTACCCTAACCAGATTAACAATGTTCTAGGATTTCCCTACATATTCAGAGGCGCTCTAGATGTAAGGGCCACACGAATCACTGAGGGCATGAAGATGGCGGCTACAAAGGCAATCGCCGAACTAGCCAGGGAAACTGTCCCTGATGATGTCCTCTCTGCCTATGATGGAGAACAGATACAATTCGGGCCTGAATATATAATTCCAAAGCCATTTGATGCTAGAGTACTGATATGGGAAGCGAGCGCAGTAGCGGCTGCCGCTGTTGAGGAAGGGGTAGCAGGAATATCGCCCAAGGACTTCAGCTATGAAAAGTACAGAGAAGAACTCGAAGCCAGACTGGGACTCACTAGATCAATAATGAGAAGGGTAATTAATCAGGCAAAGAGGGATAAAAAGAGAATTGTATTTTGTGAGGGAGAGGATCCCACGGTCATCAAAGCCGCTTCTCAGTGCATTTCTGAAGGAATTTGTGAACCAATATTGCTTGGAAATATTGACAGAATAGGGGCAGTCAAAGAGGAGCTCGGACTGAATTTCGATTGCGAGGAAATAGATGTGAGATACGACCCACGTAGGAGAGGAAGTTATGCACAGGAGCTTCACGATATCAGAGGGAGGAAAGGAGTCACCTTGGAGGACGCCACGCGCCTCATGAAGAACTCTACTTACTTCGCGCCCATGATGGTACATATGGGAGATGCAGATGGTTATCTTGGAGGGGTATCTCACCACTATCCGGATATTGTGAAACCTTGTCTACAGATAATCGGTCCAGAGAAAGACTCTCACAGAATCGTAGGCATGTACATGATGACTGTGAATGGAGACCTGATGTTCATCGGTGACGCAACCATAAATATCTATCCCGATTCTAGGACTCTAGCCGAGATAGCCATACAGACCGCCAAGGTTGCTAGGAGATTCGGTGTGAAGCCAAGAGTTGCAATGCTTTCATTCTCTAATTTTGGGACCTCATCAGAAATGAGAACCGATAGGGTGGAGGAAGCCATCTCAATAGCTCGTGAGCTCGATCCTGATCTTATCATAGATGGGCCAATGCAGGCTGATACGGCCTTGGTTCCCGAGATTCAGAAGGAGTATCCATTCATGTCATTCGATGGACCGGCTAATATCCTAATATGCCCCAACCTAGCCTCTGCAAACATAGCATACAAACTTCTCCAAAGAATAGCAGGAGCAGAGATGACTGGCCCAATTCTAGAGGGATTGTCCAAACCTGCTCATGTATTGCAACGTGGAGACAGTGTAAGAGACGTTGTGCATATGGCGGCAATTTGTGCTGTGGATGCCCAGAGACACGATTGGCAGAAATTATGAAAATAATTTCTTAGGGGGCCTCATGCACCAAATTATCCAAACTATCACTACTAAGTGAACTGCCATTGCCATTACATGAACAAAACTCATCAAGTCGCGCTATTACAGACTCATCTAATGTTCATTGGACCCATTCTAAATATAGGACAATAAACTCTGGCATAGAGAAACCAGTTTTTCGATAGTAGGATTACTTGATCCCGCCCTTCACGTATCTCTGGGTCCACTTGAGTCTTCGCGGATTTCTCTTCAGCTTGAGTGCATTCTTTCTGGCCTTACTGTCTTTGAACCACATCACCGAACCGTCTCTCTTGATATACATCAGACCAGTACCTGGTTCGATTTCCTCGCTAGTGAAGCTACAAACTCTGGTCTCTGGCATAATCACACCTCATCTGTTCCCCAGGCGACGAGCCTCTCTTCCAGTATCCCTAAGCATCAGTATGTCACCCACACGAACCGGGCCCAGAACATTTCTAGAGATTATTCTTCCAATATCTCTTGGGTTGTTTGAATCGTCAACTCTTACCTTCACTTGTATGGCCTCTCCGCTCATACCAGTTCTTCCGACAATCTCAACCACTTCTGCGGGCCATGATTCCTGAGCCAAACTTTCAGCCTCCTATTTACTTCGATAGGGTCTCGTAGTGACCCTTGACTTCATTGAATATGTCCTGAGCCTCTTTGCCTACTTCCAGAACCGCTACAGCCGCAGTCCTAGTTCCAGCGGTCATACCAGCTGAGTCGGCTAGATATCCCTGATCCTCAACGTAGATGAATGGAATGCCCTTCTCCTTGCATATCATAGGAATGTGAGCCAATAGCTCACTTGGATTAACATTCTCAGCCATCACAATCATCGTAGCCACGCCTCTCTCGGCGGCCTTGGTAACTTCATTGGCACCTTTCTTGATCTTGCCTCTTCCGTCCTTGCCAATCGCTTTCACAAGTTCGTAAACTTGTTCTTGTATGTCTTTCGGGGTCTCAAACGCTATATGAACACTCATTGGATACATCTCCTCGTGCTGGGTA
>MDSW01033416.1_pt1 | contig 16074 bp, 14 predicted proteins | sample 811171 | NCBI WGS metagenome assembly MDSW01 (sample SAMN05326641, study PRJNA326480) | marine metagenome | isolation source: seawater | place: Atlantic Ocean: North West | collected 2012
CTTTTCCCAAAGAACTAACAACACCACCGGTAACAAATATATGCTTGGTCATTGGTTATCTCTGATGTGATTCCATTCAGGCTTTTTAACGACCACCGCTTCAATACATAACAGCGGTGATTAAGGTAGAAGCATCCATCGTTCTACCGTCAAAATTTTTTAATGTTGGGGCGTAAGCCAAGGAATTTGCCATGTTTTAGGCCAATTGCCCAGTACGGCGAATTCCAAGGAACTCTTCCACAACTCGACAATTCTAACGATTTCTTTCCAATCTGACAAACGCCTCATAGTCTTCTGGAGTGTCAATTCCAATAGAAGGTTGATCGATCACTCCGACAAGAATCGTATACCCATGAAAAAGCACGCGTAGTTGTTCAAGACTCTCCAGTTTTTCCACGGCAGATTGGGGTAAGTTCGTGAGTGACAGTAGGAATTCACGTCGGTAAGCATAGAGTCCAATATGTTGGTGGAAATGAGCCGGTTCTGCTTCTAATAGGCTTGCATCCCAGTTCCTGGGATGAGGGATAACACTTCGGCTAAAGTACATGGCACGCTGCTGATGATCAAAGATGACTTTAACGCAGGCCGGGTCTTCCAGTTGAGACTTATTTCGGATGGGGGTTGCCAAGGTAGCCATAACAGCCTCGGGATTATTCTCTAATAGTTCGACTACCTTATCGATAGCTTCGGCAGAGATGTCTGGTTCGTCACCTTGAACATTGACGATGATATCCGCGTCGTCCAGATTTTGAGCAACTTCTGCAACTCGATCGGTACCACTTGGCGCGGCTGGGTCTGTCATCGCGACGGAACCACCAAAGCGTTTGACCGTTTCCGCGATTCGCTCATGGTCTGTAGCCACAATGATGCCTGAAGGCCGAGTGGCCTTTTGAGCTGACTCGTATGTGTGTTGGATTAACGGTTTTCCTGTTTCTGCAAGGAGTAGTTTCTCAGGTAACCGCGTTGAATGAAGACGGGCTGGTATGACAATGAAACTAGTCATCACATTTCATCCTTGAATGCTGTCCGAGTTAGTCGTTAAAAGCCGAAGACGAGTTGCCCAATAATATAAGTCAACAGTGGAAGTAACAAAATAGAAACCAGGTTCAATACTAAGCCGGCTCGAGCCATTTGACGAATCGTTGTCTGCCCGGCTGCAAACACGATCGCGTTAGGTGGCGTTGCCACCGGAAGCATGAATGCACAACTGGCAGCCAGAGTTGCCGGAATAAGTAGGATTTTCGGATCGATTTCAAGGTTGCCAGCGAGAGTTACAAGTAGTGGCAGGATTAATGCCGCCGTCGCAGTATTACTTGTGACTTCCGTCATGAAGATCATGGCTGTTGTAACAACGAACATGATGATCAGAATGGCTGTTGCCCCGGAAGGGGTCACGGCATTGCAAATGATCGCTCCAAGCCCTGTGGATTTCACGGCTCCGGCCAATGCCAAACCTCCGCCAAATAGAAGCAACACTCCCCAGGGAAGTCGATTTGCAGTTTTCCAATCCATCAGTGCTTGACCAGGATACCCCCAGGCAGGGATGACAAATAACAGCAACGAAGCCGTCATTGCAATGATAGTGTCATCAAGGTAAATAACATTCGGATAGAGTTCCTGAAGCCATGCCCACCGGGTGAAAAAACTTCGAGTAATCCAAAGCATCGCTGTAATTGCGAAGACAATGGCGATTGTTTTCTCGGGTTTGCTCATAGGCCCAAGCTTCTTTAACTCATCCTGAATAAGTTGCCGACCGCCCTCCAGTTTTGGCAAGCCGATTTTGAAGATAAACTTTGTCATTAACAGCCAGATGATCACTAGAAAGATTAACGCTGATGGCAGGCCAAACGCCATCCATTGCCCAAAGCTGATTTCGATTCCGTTTTGCTCTAAAATATCGCGCAGCAAAAGGTTGGTTGGCGTCCCCAGGAAAGTCCCGAGTCCTCCGACAGAGGCTGAGTACGCGATGCATAGCAGCAGACAAGCGGAAAAATTGTTGAGTCGTGAAGTATTGATCTGAGGATTCTTTTCTCTCATGAGTGTGATCAGGCTCAACGCGATGGGAAGCATGACGACGGTTGTAGCCGTATTGCTGATCCACATGCTCAGTATTGCGGTGGTCGCCATGAAGCCTGCTATAAGTCGCGTTGGCTCTGTACCTAATGCAAGAATAGTCATCAACGCAATTCGCTTATGTAGGTTCCATCGTTCGATCGCCATTCCTAACAGAAACCCTCCCATCATCAGGAAAACAAATTTGCTGGCATAGCTGCGCGAGGTGACTTCAAACAGGCTCGCTGGTTTTTTCGCTCGAATGTACTGTAACGGAACCGGAAGCTGTCCGTTCTCAGATTTGATGACTCCAAGATTATCAGAAATCTGGATGAAAGTTCCGCTCCCTTCTCGCGGACTATCTGATTCCAACAGCGCCTGATGCCGCTCTCCGAAACGAGGGTTATCCAGATTCCAAACCACAGCTTGGCCTATTTGTGGAGCGGTCGCCATTTTTTCTCCAACCCCAAGGATTGGGAACAAAGCGAGTGGGAGCATGGCAGTCGCTGCCAAAGGAATCGCTTCGGTAATCCACCAGACTGCCATTAAGACAACCGTGCAGGCTGTGGCCAAAGCAGGACCTGGCATATCGGATTGGGTCTTAAGAATGACTGCTAAAAAGCAGGCTAACGCAGGTCCAATCCATCGGCCTCTGAGGCTGATTTGGGAGACTTCTCTTGAGTTCTCAGCGGAGTTTTTCAGTTCATTCATGAAGTGGGAGTTATCGAGAAAGGGAAGGTGATTGCGAGATCTTTAATGCAGAGTCAGTCTTCAATCATCCCCCGCTAGGAAAACCCGTGCTTTCTATGGTAACATCAATACCGGAAGGTGTGCTTGGCACGCCCTTTAATTTGAATAGTCCTCAGCGTTGTCTTGATAGCGTGATTCATAGATAGAGTTTTAGAGAGTACAGGAAAATGTCAAAGTCGTTTTTATCAATGTTTGCTCTGCTGGGAATGTTGGTTTCCAGCCTGGCTGAAGCAGCTGACTGGCCTACATGGAGAGGTTCTTTACGAGATGGTATCTCCAAAGAGACTGGCTTACTTCAATCATGGCCTGCAGGTGGTCCTGAGAAAGCCTGGACTTTCAATAATGCTGGATTAGGATACTCCAGCTTTGCGATTGCTGACGGTGTTTTGTACACCTTGGGTACGCGTGATGATGCTGAAATTCTATTTGCTCTTGATGCAAATACCGGAAAAGAGAAATGGGCCTTGGCTTTAAGTAACATTTTGGAAAACGGATGGGGCAATGGTCCGCGTGCTACTCCAACGGTTGCGGACGGCAATGTCTATGTGCTCTCGGGGATCGGTACTCTAGTCTCTGTTTCGGCTGCTGGAAAAGAGAACTGGAAGATTGAGATGGCTGATTTTGGTGGCCAACGTCCGAACTGGGGCTACTGTGAAAGCGTAACCGTGGATGGTGACAAAGTGATTTGTACTCCCGGTGGTGCTCAGGGATCGGTTCTCGCTGTCGATCTTAAAGATGGTAGTAAAATCTGGCAAAGTTCTGAAATTACGGACGGTGCTCAGTATGCAAGTATCGTCACAGTAGAGCTTGGTGGAGTGAAACAGTATATCCAGATGACTCATGAACACGTGTTTGGCATCGTGGCTGAAACCGGTAAGTTAGCTTGGAAGAGCCAGTGGGAAGGTCGGGTTGCTTCGATTCCTACTCCAATTGTTAGCGGCGCAGATGTATACATCACTTCGGGTTACGGAGTTGGCTGTAAGTTAGTAACGGTTAATGGTAATCAAGTAACGGATGTTTATCGAAATACCGTAATGAAGAATCACCATGGTGGAGTTGTGAAGTTGGGTGACTATCTGTACGGTTATTCTGATGGCCCCGGCTGGATTTGTCAGAACTTCAAAACGGGTGAGATGGTTTGGAATAACAAGACTTTTGGCAAAGGTGCCGTAGCTTTCGCTGACGGACGTCTTTACGCTCAGTCAGAAAGTACGGGCGAAGTTGTTTTGCTTGAGCCATCTCCCGAAGGCTACAAAGAACATGGTAAATTTACCCTGACGCCACAATCCACAATTCGTTCACAGCGAGGTAAGATTTGGACGCATCCTGTGATTAGTAACGGGAAGCTTTATATCCGAGATCAGGATTTGATTCATTGCTACAAGATTGCCAAGTAACCTATGGCTGGCATTTAGTTTGCTAAATGTCATGATGGGCCTGTAGCTCAGTTGGTTAGAGCAGGGGACTCATAATCCCTTTGTCGGCGGTTCGAGTCCGTCCAGGCCTACTGTTGGGATGTCACTCTTAAAAACATCCCCACCGAACTAAAACTCCAAAGATTTGCCTGAGGGTTAATCTTTGGAGTTTTTTTGTTTTACTATTGAGAGTCCGATCGTTTCAGGAATGTAATGAAGAGTCCTTTTTGACTCTATTTCAATCGCTCACATCCGAATGTGCGTATTAAAGAAATCTAGCATGATTTTTTGTGGCTCTGCCTCGTAGAAATCATCTCCACCGTGAAATCCACCATGGATGACATGGAAATGAACGGGTCGTTTTACATTTTTGTATTTTGCGTGCAATTCATGTGACTGGTTAATTGGTACCTGAGGGTCCTGATCCCCATGAATTAGCAGCAAAGGAGGGTCCTCGTTGTCGACATGTTCGACAGGGCTTGCCAGTTTGGCCAATGCTGGCTTCTTTTCCGGCCGATCACCAAGTAGTAACTCCAAGGCTGGTACTCTGACACTTAGCCCATGCGGAGTCGATTGAGGAAGGATCGTCAGGAAATTTGTTGGTCCGAACAAGTCCACAATGGCATGCACATCTGACGATTCGTCAGGAAATACACCAACCTTACCTTCCAACTGTTGATGGTGATTGCTTACTCCAAGTAATGCAGACAAATGGCCGCCGGCGGATTCGCCAGCCACTCCGATTCTCTCTTTTGCTATATTTCGGTGTTCCGCTGTTGCTCGCAGGAACCGTACTGCCGCCTTAAGATCGTGTATCTGCGCCGGGAATTTTGCAGTCGGCGATAATCGGTAATCAACACTCGCAATAGCGTATCCCTGTTTCACAAGAAATAGTAAAGGCATGCGATCCTTAGTACCACGTCGCCACGCTCCACCATGAATCCAAATGACTAATGGAGCTTGTTCGACTTCATGTGGCAGATACAAGTCCAGTAACAAACGGTGTTTGCCGACCTTGCCATATTCGATATTTTTAATCCGATCGTAGCCGTCGTGAAGTGAAGTGTTATAAGATTGGTCACGTTCCATTGCTTTGGTGGTTACGTTTGCAATCAATAAACAAAACAGTAGCAAAACAGCTAAAGGCTTCATTCGTTTTCTTTCCTTTATACGGTGGTGATGCGATGTCTTTTAAGTCACCGGCCTGCATGGCCGTCGGGAGGACGGAGGGTTTACACGGTATACGTCATCCCCCATAATTCGACTTTAACGTATGTTGCCTTGTTGCACATGCCTCGATCCTTCAGGAAGCGCATTCCATGTCAGATTCCACTCCTCCATTGACTCCGGGGGGCCGCGAAATTCAGCCTCACGACTCTCAAATCCACTGTGTCCAACCAGGTGGTGGAGTTTGTATGCGGATCGAATTGTTTTGGGGATCGATCCGTCGAGCCTATCTTAAGACTTTTCGCCGTGGCTATATTCGGCGGATGGCAGAAACGCGAAAAGGTGAGAATAATCAATGCCCCTGGGATGTAATCGACCCACGCGATTTGAAATTCTACGCCAACCAGCCCGGATACTACTGGGATACTAAAGACGATCCATTTACTGGTCGTGAGAACTACGGATTCGCTCGGGCCGGTTTAGCTGAAATGATAATCTTCTCTTTATTTCTTATTCCGCTCTTGGTTTGCTTCGTTTACCTCGCACTTCATGGTTCACCATTGTGGTGGGTACCAGCCGTCGTTCCATTGCTTTTAGAAGCGGAAGTTATTTGGTTTTTTCGCAATCCGAAAAGGGTTGTCCCTCAGGGGCCGGGCACGGTTGTCTCGCCGGCTGATGGTAAGATCGATTTAATGGAAGAGATTGAATACGATGATGTGATCGGTGGACCGGCTATCAAAATTGCAATCTTTCTTTCCGTATTTAACGTGCACATCAATCGAGCGCCGGTCGCGTGTACCGTGTTTGCTTCTCGGTATCGTAAGGGGAAGTTCCTCAGCGCTTTGAAGCCGGAGTCGGCTTGGGAAAATGAGAGACTTGAATTGTGGCTGGAATCGACTGAAACGCCCCAGCGGGTAATGCGTGTACGTCAAATCACAGGGCAATTAGCTCGCCGAATCGTATGTTGGGCGAAAACGGGCGAGACGTTTGGGCGAGGGGCTCAATTTGGGATGATTAAGCTCGGATCCAGAACAGAACTGATCATCCCCAGAGAAGAAGGGCTGGAGGTCCTGGTGAAACTTGGGGATAAAGTTCGGGCAGGTTCAACGGTTTTTGCCACGTATGAGTAAATTGTTCAATATCAATCCCGAGCAGACAAGTTTATAATTAGATATATGAACAGTGATTTGTCACAAGACCTCGATGTGAATCTCGATGACGATCTGTCAGATGATTCCAAATTTCCAATCTTGCCTACGTTAATGACGCTGGGCAACGCCATTTGTGGATTGGCGGCTATTGGTTTGGCAACCAAGGCGATTGGTGTTCGTTTGGCCACTGAAGGTATGGACTCTGCGGCAGCCTTGCCACTCGATCCAAATGCGTACGAAGCTTTGCGTTATGCCGGTCTCCTGATTTTTTTGGGAATGCTTTTTGATGCACTGGATGGCCAAGTTGCTCGTTTACTAAATCAAACCAGTAAATTCGGCATGGAACTGGATAGTCTCTGTGACGTGATTACCTTTGGTGTTGCTCCCGCTTTCATCATGCTGTTTTTTGCGGATGTTTTTCATCCTCGGCTGATGAAAGGTGCCGCAGGAATCTATACGCTCTGTGCTATTTTACGACTCGCTCGTTATAACGTTGAAGCCGAAGAAGGGGGCGATACATCGTATTTCCGAGGGTTACCCTCCCCGGCCGCTGCCGGTACAATCGCGACTTTTGCGATGGCAATGCCGGATATAATGCATCAGAAGCAAGCAATCCTTGAGAGCGTGAACATCGATGTTCACCAGTTAGTGATGATGATCGTACCTCCACTGACAGTTATTCTGGCCTGGCTCATGGTTTCCTATGTGCGGTATCCCCACTTGGCAAAGCAACTGGCTAAGAAAAAGTCGATGAAGCGACATTACTTTAAGATTGTCCAGATTTTATTTGCCATCATTGGAGCATTGGTTTTTCAGGAAATCGCTTTGCCGGTTATCTTTCTTTATTACCTGATAGCAACTCCATTGATTAATCTCTGGCGCAAAATAGTAGGCGCCAAAAAGAAAGCTCCAGCTGAATCAGCTGAAGCTTACTTAAAACTCTAAACGATCTGGTACAGCTTTATTAAGCTAACACCGTCTTTAAATGTTCAACCAAAACCTGATCACAACGACTTCCACTTGAGTCGTAGAGGAATAATTTATTCTTCATGGTGTCCCAAACCGCTGTCAGTGTTACCTGACGTGGACCATTCACACTGAAGAGTACTCCACATGGATCCCCCCCTCGCGTTAAAGGACGTTCGTTGAGTGGGAATTGGGATGATTCGAGTTGACCAATGTCACAAAGCGTTTGGTGGATAACTTCGCGCAGGTGTTCTTTGTTCAATCCGGCCGATTTCTTAGACATGATATCCAGCATGGTAGGAACCTCTCGGGTGACGAAATGAGACACATTTTCCCGGTGCGTAATTGGTTAGGCGGGCTCGACCAGAAAAAAATGTGAGGTGCAGAAGGTTGGTTAGGCTATAGATTTAATTATCGGAATGCAGATCAATCGGATGAAGGGGCGAGTGTTCAAATTTTATAGAAACCGAATAATCATAGCGGCGAAATGTAAACCCTTGCGGATTGGTAGGCTGCTTCACTTACTGAGTTCGAGTGCTGTGTGTAAACTGTAATAAATTACATTTGATTCACAGCTTTTTAACAGTAAATGTCAGACCAATTTAGCGAACAATCGCGAGGGCGAAACACAGCCCGGTTCTTGTGGTGAACATACGCTTCAGGAATAATACGGAACGCTGGATGCGCGTCGTGATTGAAGAAGCATATATCCATTGCTCTAAACACATTCCGCTTTTGAGGCGAATGCCCAAAGAAATTGCCTGGGGTACGGATGATGAAGGCCTCAAAGGTGGTGATTTCTTTGGTGTCAGTCGCGAAAACTAAAATCGAAGTTAAGTTGCGACAGCCAATCAGAAGTTCATAATCCGGAGTCTTAAATTGCCAACTTTGTTTCGCCAGTTGATTCCTATTTGCCTAGTGATGGCGGTCCCGATCATTCCGTTTTTCTTGTTCGGGAATTTGATAGAGGACTGGATTTCCCAAGTTCAGAATTCCAGTTGGTTGGCAGTCAGCGTGATCTTACTTTTATCCGGTGATATCTTTCTTCCGATTCCCAGTAGCGTGGTGTCGACCTTTAGCGGTGGACAAATGCACTGGATAATGGGCACCCTTGTTTCGTGGATTGGAATGAATGTTGGGGCGGTCCTTGGTTTTTGGTTTGCAAGCAAGTATGGCAGATCATTTGCCCTTCGATTCTCTCAGGAAGAAGACCTTCAGCGAGCTGCCGGCCTAACTCACCGATTTGGTCCGGGGTTCCTTGTTTTGACGCGTGGAGTGCCTGTGCTGGCTGAAGCCAGTGTTTTATTGATGGGCGTCCACGGACTCAGTTGGCGAAGATTTTTACTACCAATTATCTCTAGCAATTTCGGAATTTCGCTCGCTTATAGTGCATTTGGACATCTTGCCAGTAAACACGATTGGTTTCCTTTGGCGATGGGCATAAGTATTGGTGTTCCAGTTTTATTAACATTAGTAGTACAACGATTTGTGAAAATCAAAACAGAGTCGCCTGTCGCAGACTCAGATACCTTGCAGGAAAGTGAATTAGATGACTAATGATGATGCCGCGGCTAATCAATTAACCTCGTTACTTGAATCTGTTACTCCTGGAGCCGGAGTATTGGACGTTCAAACGAAAGCCCCGGGACCCAGCGGGGCATTACCTTTAACCGATGAGATACTCCGCACCTGGTCCAGTGGCGATTTGTTTGGACTAACACAGAATGCCGGGATGGGATGGAATCCCGAAGATTTGCTGCGTCCGCAATATCTAGTCCTGAGCACGCAGGGAGGAATGCGAGCTGAAGATGGTTCACCGATCGCTTTGGGCTATCATACCGGTCACTGGGAAGTTGGATTGTTAGTTCAGGCTGCTTCGCGAACAATCAAAGAACTCGGAGGAATTCCTTTTGCCGCGTATTGTAGTGATCCCTGTGACGGTCGCAGTCAGGGTACGACCGGAATGTTTGATAGCCTGCCATATCGAAATGATGCGGCAGTCGTGTTACGGCGTTTGATTCGTTCATTGCCGACACGTCAGGGGCTTTTAGGCGTCGCGACTTGCGACAAAGGATTACCGGCTATGATGCTTGCTCTTAACGGTCAGAACGATCTTCCGGGAGTTATCGTTCCCGGTGGTGTGACGCTGCCACCTGAAGAAGGGGAAGATGCCGGAGCGGTGCAAACAATCAGCGCGCGGTATGTTCATGGTGAGATTACATTGGAAGATGCTGCGGTAGCAGGTTGTCGAGCTTGTGGTACACCTGGTGGCGGATGTCAGTTTCTTGGAACGGCTGCGACTAGTCAGGTGGTGGCCGAAGCTATGGGAATGACTTTACCTCATGCCGCGCTGTCCCCAAGTGGTCAGGCGATATGGATTGATACCGCAATCCGTAGTGCGCATGCCTTGACTCAATTGGTCGAGAAGAAACTCACCTTAAAAGACATTGTGACAGATGCATCCATTCGCAATGCGATGGTAGTTCACGCTGCCTGTGGTGGCTCGACGAATCTTCTGCTTCACATCCCGGCGATTGCTCATGCTGGTGGATTGAAGCGACCTACGGTTGATGACTGGAGCGAAGTTAATCGTCAGGTCCCTCGCTTTGTCGATGTTCTTCCCAATGGGCCGACAAATCATCCGACGGTACAGTTCTTTCTGGCTGGTGGAGTCCCGGAAGTGATGCTTCATCTTCGGAAAATGGGGGTGTTGGATACTTCTGTGCTAACAGTTACCGGTCAGACATTAAATGAGGTTCTGGATTGGTGGGAACAGTCAGAACGTCGTCAAACGCTAAGAAATCGACTTCAGGAGCATGATGGCATCAATCCTGATGATGTCATTCTTTCTCCAGCCGAGGCTCTAAAGCGAGGGCTTACGAGTACGGTTTGCTTTCCTCAAGGGAATATCTGCCCAGAAGGATCCGTGATCAAAGCGACCTCGATCGATCCGTCCGTTGTGGATGATGATGGCGTCTATCGTAAAGTTGGGCCGGCACGTGTGTTTGTATCAGAACGGGATGCCATCATGGCGATCAAGGGTCAAATCGAACCCGCAATCAAACCCGGGGATATCCTGGTATTGCTAGGACGTGGACCATTGGGAACAGGTATGGAAGAAACCTATCAATTGACTTCAGCTCTGAAATTTCTTAAGTGGGGGAAAGAAGTGGCGATTGTAACGGACGCTCGTTTCTCCGGCGTCAGTACCGGCGCGTGTATCGGGCATGTTGGTCCTGAAGCTCTGGCCGATGGCCCGATTGGTCGAGTGCGAGATGGTGATCGTATTGAAATTATCGTAGACCGTAACGAACTGAAAGGATCGGTGAATCTCATCGGTACGTCAGACAGAGATCTGACACCGGAAGAAGCAGATCAACTGCTTGCATCTCGCGGGAGACTCGACGGTCTTGCCGAAGATGAAGCCCTACACGATGACACCCGATTATGGGCTGCTTTGCAAAAAGTCGGTGGCGGAACTTGGGGCGGTTGCGTATACGACGTTGAGAAAATCGTTGAAACATTGGAAGCTGGTACGAAGGCACTCAGTAACGAATCTTAAACTACATAAAAAAACGTATCTGCGATGGAGTCTAACCACTTGAACATTCAAACTATTCGTACCACTTTACTGGCATTGCTTGTATTAACTGTACAACAGACATTTGCAAATGATCTGTATATTGATCCTGCTGGAGCTCAGGGGAGGCTTGTTATTGTTGGTGGGGGCATGATACCAACAGCTGCGCAGGGACAATTCGTAGCCTGGGCTGGTGGTCGTGGAGCAAAGATCTTAGTTGTGACGACTGCGTCAGAAGATGCCGGCACTGATCAGCAAGATAGATTTTCTAAACCATGGGATGATTTCGATATTAACAGTGTGTTAATTGTTCATGCCGAGTCACGAGAGGAGGCGTCTTCAAAATCATTTTTGAAGAGTCTCCAAGAGGCAACCGGCGTTTGGTTTGTTGGCGGCAGTCAGCAACGTATCATTGACAGGTACGTTGGTACTTCTTTCGAAGAAGAATTGTACCAGTTGCTTCAACGAGGGGGAGTCGTTGGGGGCACGAGTGCCGGAGCAGTCGTACAATCACATTTGGCCATTGTAGGTGGCTCGCGTCGGCCTCAATTAGATACAGGCTTTGATTTGTTACCCGGAGCTGTTATCGATCAGCACTTTACAGAACGAGATAGGCTAGCACGGTTGCAGAATACCATGCGTAAACATACTTCCAAAGTGGGATTGGGTATTGATAAAGATACTGCTTTGTTAGTGGATCGTCGTTTCATGAAAGTAGTCGGTGCCGGTGCAGTTACGGCTGTTTTACCGCGTGCCCGCAAAGGGCAGCAGGAAATAGTTAAGTATCCCGCAGACTCGCTGATCGATTTGATAAGTTTGCGGCGAATGGTGCGTGATCGTCAATTCCCGGTTTTTCCACCAGTGAAAGTGTCAGAACCGATCGTAGAAAAAGGAACACTGATGATCGTTGGAGGTGGACGCATGCCACTTCAGTTGGTGAAAGAGTTTGTCGCTGCGGCTGGTGGCAAAGACGCGCACATCGTAGTTCTTCCCACTTCAATGCCTGACCCTTTGCCTGAAGATTATGGAAAAAGAATGTTTGAAGCTGGCGGGGCAAAGAATATTACCGTGCTGCGACAACGCGAGCGCACTGCCGTTGAGTCCGAGGAAATGCTGGAGGCATTAAAAACCGCGGACGGCGTCTGGTTTGGCGGTGGGCGTCAATGGCGTTTTGTAGACGCTTATGAACACACCAAGGCTTACCCGTTGATTCATGAAGTGCTTGCCAAGGGCGGCATTATTGGCGGTAGTTCCGCCGGAGCTTCCATTCAGGGGGATTATCTTGCGCGTGCAAATCCACTGGGAAACCGTGAGATCATGGCACCCGGCTATGAAAAGGGATTTGGATTTTTACCGGGTTCGGCGATCGATCAGCATTTTAAACAACGCAATCGCTTTAAGGATATGACCTCGTTGGTGGATAAATATCCCCAATTGCTGGGGATTGGCATCGATGAAGGGACGGCATTGGTTGTCAGGGGGAGGATCGGGGTAGTGAAAGGTGACGGTGCGGTGCATTTTTATGATCGCCGCCGGACGGTGATGGAAGGAGAGAAGGATTACGTGACGATTGAGTCGGGTCGTTCTTTCGACTTAGTCGATCGCCGTGCCGTTGAAGCAGCTGCGGGTAAACAAGAGTAATCGTCATGGCAGCAGAGGCAAGAGGAATCCAGCGGTGGTCGGGGTGGCTGTTTGTTAGCCCCTGGCTGCTTGGTCTCGCTCTTCTTTTTGTATACCCTTTTGTTGCATCTTTAATTTGGTCCTTTTCTGAATATGACTTGTTGACGTCGCCCCGATATATCGGCACAGATCACTATGAACGTATTGCCAGTGAAATTGTTCAAGGCAAAGGTTTTGGTAAGGCGTTATGGAATACGTTTTACTATGCAGCCGTTTCGATCCCTTTATCAACGATAATGGCCATCTGTCTGGCCGTGATGTTGAATTGGCAAGTTCGTGGTCAGGCTATCTTTCGGACGTTATTCTATTTGCCATCGATGGTACCGATGGTTGCAACGTCGATTTTATGGTTGTGGTTGCTTGATCCGCGCGACGGCATGGTGAATGGTCTTCTATCTTTTTTTTATGAAGCTCCTCCCTTGTGGTTTCAGGGGATTCAGGAGGGAGTCTCCACCTCATCGCCATTTCAGTTTGGCTCAAAAGACGGCTTAACTCTGATGTCTCTGTGGGGCGTGGGAAATTTTATGCTCATCTATTTGGCGGCCTTAGGTGATATTGATGGCTCGTTATATCAGGCGGCTGAGTTGGACGGAGCGGGGAGCTTTCAAAAGTTTCGTCACATCACCCTGCCAATGTTATCACCGATTATCTTTTTTAATTTGATTTTGGGAATCATTCAGTCCGTACAGGCATTTACTCAGGTTTATCTTGTTAGTGAAGGAACAGGGCAACCCGCAGAATCAAGCTTGCTGATTTCGCTGCAGCTATTTCTGGCAGCATTTCGTGATTTGGAGATGGGTTATGCCTCGGCCATCGCCTGGGTGTTGTTTGTTTTCCTGGCATTAATGACCTGGGGCTTATTTCGCTCGAGCCGTAATTGGGTTCATTATCGGGGGGTACGCATATAATGGCGCGGCCACTTCCCATTGTCATCCTGTTGTTACTCGCCGGAATCGTTGCCGTTTGGGGGGCTACCATTTCGCTAACAAATGAAACGCCCTTGGATCGGGAGGAAGTCGTTTTTTGGCACTTTTGGTCGGGTTCCGATGGTGAAGTGGTGAATGATGTTGTGCGGCGATTTAATGCGAGCCAGAGTGACTATTATGTGCGAGCGGTATCTATGCCAGGCAATAACTTTGATATGAAGCTGTTTCTATCGATCACCGGTGGTGATCCACCAGACCTAATCAATCAGGACGATCCTATTGTCGGTGATTGGGCTTTTCGCGGTGCGATTTACTCAATGGAAGAGATTGCTTCTGTAGAAGAAGTCGAGAACATGAAAGATTGGCTTCTTCCATCGGCCAGAAGCCTAGGGGAATACGACGGTCGCTTATATGCCGTGTGTAACGGACTTGATATTCGAGCTCTTTACTTTAATCGTGAACTGGTCGAGGAAGCTTTAGGGAGATCTGTGCCAGACGAGCTTGAGTCCATTGAGCAGCTTGATATGATTGCTGAATTATGCACCCAATATACAGATGGGGAATTAAGCCAGATCGGGTATTTACCCGACCCTCGTCGACTTTGGGCCTGGGGGCCGGTCTTCGGAGGAGATTTCTATGATGAGCAGAATGGGCAGGTCACGGCCAGTGACGAAGCAATTATTTCGGCCTTGCAGTGGATGCAGGGGTATCGTCAGAGGCTTGGTGCCAATGCTGTTGCCACTTACAGACAGAACGATCAGTCGCTTCCTAATAAAATGTTTCCATTACTGGCCAACCGATATGCCGTAATCCTTGATGGCCAATGGCGGGTACGAGATATCGAAGCAGCGCAAAAAGTAAGTCGTACCAGAGGTGAACCAGTGACTCGTTATGGTGTTTGGCCGTTACCGGCAGAGTCCCGTCAGGGAAAAACTGGATGGGTCAATGGAAATGTGTTCTTGGTTCCGCGACATGCTAATAATGCCCAAGGGGCGTGGGAATTTATTAAGTTTTGGACAGGTTTGGAAGGACATGAGAAGGATGCAGCTGAAACATGTGTCGCTGGTGGCTGGATTCCTGTGTCAAAACATGTCGCTGAATCTCTCGAATTTCAAACCTATTTGAGCGAGCATCCGTTGTTTGCGAGGTTTGTGGATTTCGCAGCAACGGAGCAGGTTCCAACGCCCCTTGTTCCCGGCGCGAGTCGGTATTACCGCGAAGTGAACAATTTAGTTCAACGTGTTATGTATGACGATGAAGTGGTGGATTTGACGGCTGAATTGAATATGCTCGAGCAGACCATGCAGAAACACATCGATCGTATTCGGAGTCACCCTTCTTTTGCGGAGGAACAGGCTGATGAATAATGTAGCGGGGAAATGGAAATGGATGGCTTTGCTGTGTGTTAGCGGAATGTTTCTGCTGCCTCTGCTTTTAATGTTGCTGGCATCAGTGAAGCCGGCTGAGCAATTGACCGGAGATCCTTATAGTTTGCTTCCTGATAGGGTGCTGTTTCAAAACTATCGCGATGCTTTGGAATCCATTCCTTATGTGAAGTATTTGGCCAACTCGATTGTGCTATGTGTCGGCAGTGTTGCGGGAACTCTAATTTCATGTTCTTTGGTGGCATACGGATTTTCCCGTCTGAAGTGGCGCGGCAGGAATCTTATGTTCGCGATCATGATTGGTACGATGCTTTTACCGTGGCACGTCACGATGATTCCCCGATTTGTGCTATTCAGTGAACTCGGTCTGTATAACCATCTGGCAGCAATTATCCTCCCCACCTTTTTGGGAGATGCATTCTATATCTTCTTGCTCAGACAATTCTTCTTATCTATTCCTGAAGAGATCAGCGAAGCAGCAAGGCTCGATGGGTTGAGTGAGCTAGGTATCTATTGGCGGATTATTTTACCATTGAGTAAGCCCGCACTTATCACGGTGGCCATGTTTCAGTTCGTGGCTAGTTGGAATGACTTTAGTGGGCCACTATTGTATCTTAGTGATCACGAAAAATTTCCATTAGCGTATGGGTTGGAGCAGTTCGTGAGTTCGTATGCCGATCAAACACATTTGTTAATGGCAGCTAGCGTGATGTTTACATTACCGATGATCATTTTGTTTGTGGTGGCTCAAAAGAGCTTTACACGCGGTATTACGATGACCGGTTCGAAGTGATTGGAAGCTTGTTTAAGACTGGAAAACAAGAGATTCGCCGGTTGCGTGAATGATACGTTGAGTATACGATTAATCTTTTGGTCGGCGGCTATGTTGACCAGCTTCTCATTAAATTGAGTTACGAATTGGAGAATTCCCAGTGGGAACAAAACGTACAGGAAAAGGACGCCGCAAGATCGGTCGTAAGAAACGACGTATGCGTGCCAAGA
>MDSW01022088.1_pt1 | contig 16071 bp, 10 predicted proteins | sample 811171 | NCBI WGS metagenome assembly MDSW01 (sample SAMN05326641, study PRJNA326480) | marine metagenome | isolation source: seawater | place: Atlantic Ocean: North West | collected 2012
ATATTAGATGAATAAACATCGCTTCTCATAAAAGTATAGGCAATATCTCGCGCAAAGTTTATTAAAGCAAATTCTGGGTTGTAACCTGTTGCCATAGATTTTACTATCTTTGTGCCACTTAACCATTGAAACATATTTGCCCAGTTACCTATTAAAGATGGATTTTGTGCTGTCCATCCTCCGTAAACGTCTGGACTTAAAGAAATCTTTTTAGATACGCCTTTGTCTTTATATTCTATAACTTTCCAATCTGCATCTATTTTATCTCCTTTGTTAATAATCTTAGCAAAACCATTGTCAGGAACCTCATTTATTAGTGATGCTAGTGCTTGATTAGCTCTGTTTTCAAACAATAATGCATATTTTGTATTTAAAGCATCAGCCATTAATACTTTATAATTATTATCTAAAGCACCAGGGTTACCCTTTTTTAAAGCTCTTATAAAATCGTCGTTAACAGTTATAGCTCCGCTTCCTAACGACTTATATTCTCCATTCCATTTTTCTATTTTCTTCTCTATATATGCTTTACGTTGATAATCATACATATTTAATGTTTTGTATTTTTTATCAGTAAATATACCTGCATCATATAGCTCATCTAAATTCTTTTTGTATTGGTCAAATACCATCATAGCACGTTCATGTATTAATGGATTTTCTAATTGCACGCCTTTTAGCCATTGTTGGTATTTAGAAACAGTTGTATATGCATCTTCTACAATATATTTACCATTACTATCTTTTTTGCGTTTTAATGTAACAGGGTCTATATCAAAAGAAATAGAATGCTCATAAACTTGTGCATTTTTAAGTTCTTTTTTTAGTTTTTTAAGTTCTGCGGTAGTTTCAGGTGTTCTTTTTTGTTTTTCTAATTTTTTAATTATAACAGGATGTTGTTCTACTATATTTTTATTTCTTCTATATAACTCTACTTCACGATGTAATTGTATATAATTTTGCATTATATCTACATCTTTTGGAGTTAATCCGTCTTCTACTTTTTTTATTAAATTAACTAATTCAAATTGTGATGCAGAATTAGTTCCTCGTACTAATTCTAAATTAGCTATAGCAAATTCTTTCGCAGCATCCGAAGCATTAGACTGTAAAATTCTTTTTCTTGCAGTCCAGTTTATATCAACTAAAGCTTCCATTGCTTTGTCCCATGTAACTTTATTTTTATCTGCAGCTTTAACATTTAGACGTTGTTGTTTTGCTTGCCATGCTAGCTTAGCATTTACAGCATCTGTTTCTGGTGTCCAAAAAGGATTATTTTTACTAAATCTAAATGGCCCAGCTTCAACTCCTGCTTGTAATTTTCTTCTCATTTTTCCTATAGCTAGCTGTCCGCCTTTACGTACTTTATTCGCTACCCATTGCGCTTGCGCTTTTGTAAGGGGAGGAAAACCTGCTTCTAAATATTCTACAACATTCATTCCTCTGTTTACCATTTCGTTTTGAACTTCTAATAAAAGTTTTTTTGTTCTTTCTAATGAAGCTTCGTAATTACTTCTTCTGCCTCCAGGTAAATCATCTTTTGCTAATTGTTTTTCTAATTCAATAAGTGAATCAACTAGCATACTTTGGTCTTTTGATAATTCAAGTTCTCTACGTTTATCGTATCTTGTTTTTTCTGCTCTTTTAGCTCTTTTAATTTGAGAAGGGGTTGGCTTAGGTGGATTAGGATTTAAAGGTTCGTCTAAAGGTAAAGTTGGATTTGGTTCTGTTTTTTTAGTTTTCTTAGGTTTTGGTGCAGTACCTGAATCTTTAGCAAAATTAATTTCTAATTGCTTTACTTTATCTATTTCATTACGCAAAGTTTTCTTAAATGGTTTAGGAGATTTTCGTAAAGCGTCAACATAAGCAATATCTTCTGGTGTAAAGTTTTTAGAAACTTTAGGGTCTAGTTCGACAACTTTATTTACACCTTCTACGTCATCTAAATATTGTAAAAAACCTTCTGCTCTAGCTAATATATCTATACTTTGCGCTCTAGCTCCTCTAAATTGTCTAGGCATAGCTCGTACGCCAACAGCCCAAGCTGCAGGTGCTACTGGATTTCTCCAAATTTCTTTTAAAGCATCAGCTTGTTCTTTTGACCCAATAGGTGCTGAAGGAGATATTCCAGATGCTTTTATTAATTTTAATGGTTCGTCTATAAATAACATTTGCAACATTCCACCAGTCATCGCAGCAAATTCAGGAAATTTTTCTGGCATAAACACAGCTTCTCCTGCAAGCTTAGTGTATGTAGTCATACCAACAGCCATTTCACTTAAACCCATTACTATATTAGCCATACCTTCTCGTGCGCTATATTGGTCTCCAATATCGTCTCTAAAATGAGTTCTAACCATGTCTTCCCATATATCTAGCCCTGTTTTTTCAGGAGCATTAACTAATCCTCCAAACTGTGCATTGTATATGTTTTTTATAATATCAGCATTATTGGTAGGGTATGCTTCTTCTAAATTAAAACTTGGTTGTTTTTGTCCATTGTATTTTGCCCATCCATTAGTTCTAACATCTGTTGCTATACTTTCAACTTCTTGTTTTGTTAAGCCAAAAGTATTTTCTGTTATATATTCTTTATTTGTTTCGTCTTCTTGTGTTCTTGCAAAAGTTGATTCAGGTGTAGCTTCTATAGAAGGAGTTTTAAATGAAGTAAATAAATCTCTTCCTTGCTGTATATCTTCTTCCATTAAAGTAGAAGGATTATTTTTGAAACTATTAAAATCTAATTGAGATTTACCACCTTTTACTTTTTCTACTTCTGACATTAACAAATTATCTTCGTCTGTTTTGTTTGTAGTTTTACTCTCAGCATAATTGCTTAAATTTGCCATAGTATCTACATACACAGGTTCTAATAATTCGTCTAAAGTTCTTTCTTCACCAACATATTCTCTGTCATATTGTTGCCCATAAATTCTATCTAAAGTATCTAATAAAGGTTTAGCAGTTAGTGGTGCAGTTTCTTTTGTAAGCTCGTAATATTCTTTTGCTGCAGGGCTAAACGCTTGGTCTGGGTTAGCATCAATAAATTGATTAACAAATCTTGTTTGACCTACGTGTCCGCTGTCCCATTTCCAACCCCAAAACATTCCTTCTTTTAATGCTTCTGCTCCAAGTATTTTATAAGGCTCTGTGCTTTCTTCTAAACTACTATCTTTTCCAGTTCCCTTAATTGTTTTACCATCTATTTTAATTACAAAATCTGCCGCAGCACCAAAATTGTGTAGCGATATAGCTGCTTTAGATGCTCCTTTTTCTACATTTTCTGATTGTTCTTGCATACTTCTTATACCACCATCAGCAATAACCTCTATGTTATCAGTATTGTAAAATTTAGATAAAGCATTTTTTGTGTTTAAAGATATTGAGCCTATAGAATTATTAAAAGCAGTCTCATCAAACATTTGTTTTTTAGACTCAGGATTGTTTTCAGGGCTAGATGGTTTGCCTACTAAATCTTCGTATGCTTTTAAAAAAACGCTTTTATTATTTAAAGAACTAGAATTGCGACTAAACTCTATATTTTCCTCAGGTTGTGTTTGTAAAGGTGAGCCTACAAGTTCTTGATATGCTTTTAAATATTTGTTTTGGGTTTGAGTTTGCCCATTTGCCATAATTTATTCTCCTGTAGGGGCGCGCCTGGCATTTAACGCATCAAGAAAGTTTGGTCTTCTTCCTAAAGTTTCTGGAGTTATTGGGTCTGCTATAAATATATTAAAAGCATCTGCAGGATTAGCTCCAAAACTATTTTGTTTATTTTGTACAAAATCAAAAAACTTTTTATAAAATTCTTCCATTTCTTTTTGTGCTTGCGCTGGACTTAGACCAGTAGCTGGCAAAGAATTACCTTCTCTTATAAACTCTTTATATATTTCTGTGTTCTGTAAAGGTTTTAAATCTATTTGACCATAATCTGTAACAACTTGCCCAGTATATGGTCTATTTTGTTTCCTAGAATCATAGGCTAAATTTTGTCTTATATCATTTCTATATAAACTGTTTAATTCTGTATCGTCATCTATTCGAGTTTGCAAGTCTTCTCTTTTATCACCATAAGTTCCTGCTACTATATCTGGATATTTTTGTGTAATATAATTTTCAAGCTTATTAGAACCCTCACGTCTTAAAGTAGTTGATTCGTATATTTCTGCTGCTTCTTCTTTTACTACATCTGGCGTAACATCTAAAGCTTGACGTAATCTTTTTATCCTAGCATCATAATTAGTAATTTTTTCTGCTGAATTAGCTAAGCGCATTGCTTTTTTAAACTTAGGGTCATTTTTATTTGGATATGTATTTTTTATAACTTGCACAACATCAGCATAATTTAAATCTTTATTAACATTACTATCTGTGTTATAATTTTTAATCTTATCTATTGTCTTTTTTAAATAAGTTTGTCCAGACACAGAGTTAGGGTCAATACCTAATTCTTTAAAATTTATATTTATTTCATTTTTAAATACATCTTCTACTCCAAAAGCTTTTGCAGTATTTTTTACGTTCTCTAAATTGTATACAGTTTTATCAGATGGAGCTTTAGGTTTACCTATGCGACCTAACTCTTGCGTTCTTGTATCTGAATATTGACCAGTACTTTCATCAAACTTACCTGTTGTAATAAAAACATTGCCTTCGTCGTCTGTGTATTCTTTAATTTTTTGAAAACCATCTTGTTCACTTTGCGGCGCTCTTGCTTGTCGACGTGTATCTAAATATGACTTTACAGCTTTAAGCGCATCGGCTTGAGCTTGAATATTTTTTATATTAGAAAAACCATTAGCCATTATTAACTATACCTCATCATATCAGTTTCTAGCGTTCTTTTTAGAGCGTCAATTTTTTCATACGCTTCTTTTTCGGACATATCTATTTCTAATCCTTGCTGATTAGCTTGCAATGCTCTTCTATCTGCTACATTTTTGTAATTTTCAAAAAGATTGTTTTTAGCTTGTGCTAGCACAGTATTAAATGCTTGTGGGTTAGCAATATTCATTTTCCCAATAGTATTCTGAGCTGAGTTAAATAAAGAATTATTTTGTCTTAACATTTTATTTATAGCAGATTCGTTTATTAAAGCTGTTTCTTCGTCAGCCATATTTCTTAATTTGTCAAAATAATCCTTAACACCAGAAGCTTTATCCGTTAAGCCTTCAATGCCTTCTTGCAGTTTGTTTCTTATACCTAACATTTTTTTGTTATACGCATCATCATCTTTTTTACCAAATAATCCACCTGTAAGCGCTCCTCCAATTCCACCTATAACTGTACCCATTGGGCCAAAATAACTGCCTAATTTTGCACCAGTTAAAAGTCCTGACGTTGCTCCAGCTTGCGTTGCTCTTGTTGATGCCATTTTAATTCCTTTTTAATCTATTATTGGGTTGAAAAAAAATGCGTTCTATTGTATTTATTGCGTTATTGTTTTGCTCGGTTGTTAGTCGAGGTTTGAAAAAAATTTGTTCTATTTTGTTTGCTAATTCGTTTTGCTTTTTATCATCTTCGCTTAATACGTTTTCCCCCTGTTGAAATCTTTGCATAGATTCTGATGCTAAAAATTTATTAGGCTTTGGGTTTGTATCTCCAAATGTAGGTACAAATCTTCCAAGAGTTTCTCCTGGCTTACCTTTTGGAACTAATCCTTTTATGTTATTAAAAAAATTTGATACAGCTCCTCTATTTATCATATCTTTTGCTTCTTGAGTTGGGTTTCCAGGTCTACCTTCCCAAAATCCAGACATTCCTATTCTTGCATCTGCGCCTTCTTGCCTATAACCTTCTAATGTTTCTGCTTCTTTTGATTCAGGATTTAAACTTCCTTGTATACGTGTTGTTAAATACTCTAAAGCATTTCCAGGATAGCCAGCTTTTTTTGCGTCTCGAAAGTTCATAACTCCTGTGCCTAGGCTTTCAAACAAACCCATTCTACCAACAAGCCTGTTTGTTCTTGCGCTAAGTTCTTGGTCAGCTAAACCTGCTTCTAAATTTATTCTATCTCTTAAAAGCTTAACAGGAGTCCCTAAGCTTCTTTGGTATCTTTGCATTAAATATTTTGACACAGCCATTATACTACCCTTTTTTCTCTGAATACTATACTTACATCATTTAATTCAAATGTTGATGCTGATGTACCAGTTAATTTAAGTTGAAAACTCTTTGCATTGCTAATAATATCCGTTGGTGTTATTGTTAACACATTTTGATTGCTATTTGCTGTTACATTCAATGTTCCAGTATTAAAAGCTGAGCTAGGTGTAGCTCCATCAACTCCATAATACGGCGTTATGTTTTGATTAGTTCCGCCTTTATAGCTAACTATTAGTTTGTATATATTTTTTTTGCTAGCAGGGTTTCCAAAATCTATTTCTTTAGTTATTAATTCAAACAAACTGCTTTCAGTAGAAGATATTGTTTTCTTCTGTAGCTTAACATTTGATGAAGAATTTTCTAAATACACTAATTCTCCATCCCATAAATTTACTATATTACTTATTTCTGTAGAATCTGTACCAAATAAACTACTAGCAAAACTCCATGAACGAGTTACAAAATCAAATATATAAGAATCACCTGAATCTGCCGTATCTCCGTAAGAAGAAACTATAATTAACTGACGTTTTTTAGGAACATACGTTATTATACTACCTTCTTCTGTTCCATGTTCTGTGTAAAAACTAGTCCACTCTGATTCACTTATAAGCCTAACACCATTTTTTTCTAACAAACTAGATATTTGTCTACCATCATAAAAAAATACTCCATATTTGTTACACCATGCTACACCAAATTCTGTCGTACATACTGCTTCTTTTGCTTCAACGCCTCTAAAATCGTGAGAGCTTTCAAGAACCTCATATCTTCCAGCAATATTTAATATGTATAAAGTTCTTTCTTTATACTGTAAAAGTTTATCGCCAAATACTTCTAACGCTGTAATTGATTCTCCATCGTTAATAACAGCGTCTACTACATTTTGTAATGGAAAAGTATCGAATTGATTTACTGGACTTTTTACAATTCTATCTGCAAAAACTCTTTTCTTACCTACAACGTCTTTCATTTTTACATTACCTATGTACGCTCTTCTATTCGCAATAACTGCAGTTTTAAATTCTGCGGTAAGAGACGGAGATTCTTGCGATATGCCCGAATTTGATTCATAGGTAATAATAGGTACGTCTTTACTAATTTCTCCCGTTAATTGGTACAAATGCGCTGAATTAGAGCTATTGTAGGCACTAGATTGCTTTACTGAATCAAGAGGTCTTTGTATTGTGCTGTTAATTAAGTCTATTGTGCCATGTAACAACCACTCTGAGTCTGATTCTTTTTTCATGTAAATATTTACGCCAGTAATTCTATGATTCCAATTACGCGTGTATTTAACGCTTACATTTGTATATGGTGCTTTTGTTAAAGTAACAACATCCTCTGTTCCTGCTAAAAGTTGTTGAACTAAAGACTCTTGATTTCCGTCATAAATAAAAGTAGCACCTACATTCCAATCTCCAGCCCAATCATCAGAAGATGTAGCAGAATCGCCAACAGCAATTCCAATAGAATTAGCTAAAGAAGAAAAGACCTCATCTCCTGTTCCCCCTCCATGAAAAGTTATGGAATCAATAGTTAAAGTACCATATCCACTACCAGATACAGATAATTGTCTTAAACTATATTTAGCATCGTTAACATTTATAGGAAAATCTGTTGCGCCCCAGTTAAAAGATAAATTTACTTGAGTTACAGTTTCATTTTCTCCATCACCTAATTTAGTGTTGCTTAATGTAAATGTTTGATATTGATAACCAGTAGATTGAAACGCATCGCTAGATTTCTGACCTATTCTAAATACTCCATTTATTGACCATGTTGAACCTAAGCTAGCACCAGTTGTTATTATTCTTACTGATACCCTAGAAACATAATCGCCTCCCATTCCTGAACTTGCAGACAAATTAGCTTGGCTTTTTTCTGTATTTGTATCTCCGCTAGATGTGCTAACATTGTTAGAGTTAGAAGTATAGCTAGTATCATTATTAGTTCCAGTAACGGCTATATTATCTCCAAAAGTTTTTGATGATGGAGCTGAGCTTATAGCTGTTCCTATAGCAAAATTATAAGATGTTAATTTTTTAGGTTCTGAATCTTCTGAAACCCATGTATTTATTGTTCTTTCAAAATTTGTTCCTGTAAACAACGTTCTTTCTATATATCCATACCATCTATTGTTGTTAATAGTAGAACTAAATGAAGAATCACTAACCCTTAAAATTCCATCAGCACTATAAAACGATGGTTCAATATTCGTGTTAGCTAAAAATTTTATAACTGCCTGAGCTGCGTTTCCATTATTTAAAGATTTAACATAAACGCCACCTGTACTTGAGTCTTTTTTTGATATACATAAATAAGTATCTCCTGTAGATTGCCCAGGATTAGATGCGTTATTTAAGTTGTATATATGGTATTCGTCATTTTGAGCATAAGTCGCACTATTCGATAATGTTCCAGTAAGCAGACCTGCACTACCGCTATCAGAAGTGTCTGTAATAGTAGCAAATTCATCTTGTGTCGTGTTCCATACAGTTGCGCCATTTAATACATCATTAACAAATCTATTGTTAGAATCTGTTAATGTTGAGCCTGCTGTTGCTGTGTGCGTACCTTTTGTTAATATTTCTCCTCCTGTGTAATCAGAGCTAAACAAAAACAAACCTTTACCATAAGGTATTTTGTTTTCTTCTATTGTAGCTCTATCGCCACTACTTGACGTTACACTACCTCCGCTATAAGTATTTAAAGTTGCTTGTCCGTACTGTAATGCTTTAATTGAGCCTAAAGTATCGACACTACCATTTTTTATAGATACAACTTCATTGTCTTGTATATCGCGCGGATTAGAATCATTATTTATTCCTCCATCAAACCTATTTATTTTATACACCTGTTTGGGCATTCGGCGTACTTTCTGCTAAAATAATACTCAATCCTTGTTTATATTGTGCATCTAGCTTAGCGTATTGGTCTTGATACCAACTATATTCGGCATTGTATTTTGCTAAGTCAGTATTATACTTTTGCATATCAGCTGAGTATTTTTCTACTGAACGACTGTAATCGGCTATATATTTTTGAAATTTTTTGTCAAACTCTTCTTTCGACCATCTTTGAACTTCAGTCGCTACTTCTGCTTGGTACTTATTTACATCAGCTTGATACTTAGATAGTTTGTTAGCGTATTCCTGTTGTTCTTCTTGTAATTTTAAAGATGCAGTTTGCGAACTATCCTGTGCAGTTATTTGAGCTTGCTGTATAGCTTTTTGTAGCTCTGCTTGATACTTAGCATTTTCTTCATTGAATTTATTTAAAGAGTTTTGTATATCTGCTTGATACTCTCCTAGCTCTTGATTTAATCTTGCAATTTGTACTTGTGCTAGCTCAGGGTCTTCATTTGTTTCTAAAAATGTTTCTAATTGAGCAATATCAAAAGTTTGACTTTGACTTATGTATGCGGGAGGGGTTGCTGTAAAAGTTACAGTTGTATTAGCTATATCTGGAGTAGTAAAAGATGGGCTTTCAATAGAAGCTGGTGCTGCTGGTAACGACATTGCATTTATTGTTTCTAGAGTAGGAGAAACAAATGTTGGCTCTAAGCCAGTAAAATTATCTTTTACTCTAGCCATTAAATATTGCAGCCCTTTAGCCGCAGCTCCAATTATAACTAAATCTTCATGCTCTTTAGGAAAACTAAAATTTGTAGTATCATCTGCAGTAGCCCCTACCTCTAAAACACTTACATCTACGGAACTAGGAATTGCAACACTTGTAACTTTAAAAGTATTAGGGTTAGCTCCTGGAGCTGGGTATACAAAAACTTTTCCTGACTTTAACAAATAAACAGGATTAGTTACACTTGGATAAAACATACTATCTGCATCTTGCACTTTATCTTCGTAAGCTATAGGAACTTCCATGCAATCAGCAAATACATTATCTGAATTAGCCTCTCTTCTAACTTGCAAAACCCTTGCTTCTTGTAAATCAAATCCATTAGAAGTTTTTTCAGAACTTTCTTCTGATAAACTCCATAATTTATCAATAGGCATCGCATTTATAATTTCTTTTGCAACAGTTCGTACAGAATTGTTTAAAAAAGTATCGTCTCCAACTGAACCAATTAAATCTTCTATTTCTACTTTAAATGTACTCATTATAAAAAGTCCTGTAATGGCAATGGTATTATATCTGGCTTAGCTTCTCTAGTATTTATGGTTGCTGTGTATTCTAATTCCATATCTCTTGCTAATCCTCTGTGGCCAGATGCCATTTGTAACTGACCATCTAATGCTAAAAAATGTCCTAGTGTGTAATGCAATACTGATGGTATTAATTGTTCTGGTAAGTCTATGTGGCTGTCATTGTCTGAATAAGCAGTTGGGCTAGCGTAGTATGATACTACTAATGATTTTCCAGCCTCAGGGTCTTTAGTTAAAAAAAGTTTTTTTGTTATTGTACGTGGGCTTCCTTCTGGGCCACTAACTGTTTCTTTATAAAAATAACCGATATTATCTATTTTGCTTTCGTCTAAATTTTCAATATATCTTTTTTCACTTACGAAAGGAACTATGCTAGTATCTAACTGTACTTTAAATATTCTAGAAGTAACATCGGTGTTTGTAAAAGTATAGCTATTAGTAGCAGATGTTGTAAAAGTTTCTGAGTTTTTCTTTTTGTTAGCACGCAAACCTACTTCTTGCACTTTCGCATTAAAAAATTCTTTTTTTAGTGCTTCTGATGGAGGAAAACCAAGATTAGCTTTTATTAAACCTGCGTCTATAAGTTCGTATGCTGCTTTATATTTCATTTATGTAACCAATAAACATTCTACTGCAATGTTGTTGCTAGCATCAGATGATTGAACCTTAACTGCTGCTGCAGGTGTATGCGGTAAGCATATTGCACCCCCAGAATTTAACTTACAAACAAGTTGACTACCTACAGTAACATTAACTGTTTCAGTAGTCCTTTTTGTACTACCTAATCCTGAATCATAATTATATCCAGTATTTTTTAAAAAAATCATGTCTTTTGCAGCACTACCATTTACAGTAGTAGGGCTTGCTCCTGATACTGTAGCTTCAACAGTTGTTAACGAAACTGTTCCTGCGTGTTCAATGCCACCTGTAGCTGTAGTATTTGCAGTAACACTACCACCTAAAGTTTTTTTAATTGTTGGATGATGTCTGCTATAACTAATTGTTGCGTCTGCAACATCACCGCCTTGGTCATTAGAAGCAGTATTAGTTGTAGTGTATTCGTCGATTACATCACACGATACTGCATATTTGATATGGTCTGCCATTATTTTTCTTTCCGTATCGAGGGGACAATTAAGTCCCCTCGAAAACCGCTTAGTTAAGGTTTAGGCTTATGTAAGCTTCAACACCGCGTGAGTTTGTTCCTGACGAATTTCAGGGCCAAGCTCAACTAGCCACTCGTCCACTTGTCCGTCTGAACCATCTTTGACGATGTCTCGTCTTAGTTGGAATCCAGATTCGGAAAGAACACGAATGTCAAAGTTTGCGTGGTCAATAGCTACAGCAAAGTCTTCGTATGCACCCTTAAGTAAAGGATGTGGTATGAAGTCTACTGAACCAACAGGCCCAATATATTCCATTACACGAAGTCCAGCTTTAGTCTCAGTTCCCATTTGTGCATTTAATTGCGCGCCTGAGTTTGAGGTGTCTCTAACCATTTTAACCATTTTAGTAAGCCATTTGTTAGATGCATAAACAGTTTTATGCATAGAACCATCTACCATGTCGGTAAACATAGCTTCTAAAATTGCATCAAATTGATTTTGAGTACCATTACTGTCAGCAAGCTGGAATGATGCGTTAGCATTTCCATTATTAGTTTGGATAACACCATTGTTGTTACCTACACCAAATCCTTGGAATGCTCTTGTTGGGTTTGATGACGTAGCATCTAGTGATAATGCGCCATTAAACAACATAGCATATTCAACGTTGACTTTGATTTGTGCTAGCTTACGAGCTTGCAGTCTTGCAAGTTCTGGGCCGCCGTACTGTTCAGAAACTCGAGCTGTACGAGTAATTTCGTAAGGCTCACGGAAAATTTGAGTACAGTTTTTCAACCTACGTACTTTTTTCCTTGTTTCTTTACCTACTGCAGCACCTTCAGCAATACCTGATAAGCCTCTGATAGCAAATGTTTCACCATCAGTTAAGCTTCCACCATCAGTACCTGCTTCATAAGCAGCTTTACCACTACTACTACCCGTTCCAGATACTGAACCAACAAATGTGATTGTTGTATCTTGAGCTGCAGTAATTACGTCTGTGCCATCTGCAACAGTATCAAGGGTAAAGGTGCTACCTGATAAAGTACCTCCAACAAATTGAACGTCTTTATCGCCTGGGCTGCCAAGATTTACATCTTTACCAACCGCAATACACATAAAATGAGTATTTGCACCGCTACCACCGCTACCTTGTGCGCTAGAACCTGAGATAGTGTACACACCACCTACTTCAAAAAGTTCCATTAACGCTTGTCTTTGTAAACGGATAATAGATTGATGTCCATTAACGCCTGCGCTAGCAGAGTCAACAACATCAGTATCAGCTACCATATCTGCTGCTAGAATTTTAGTAGAACGTTTGATATAGTATTCATCTTCCATCCATTCGAAAATAGGAACTGGAGTTCCTACCATGTTTGAACGACCAGATACAGTAAGAATTGGAGTAACACTAGGATTATAATAGTGTATTTGCGACCCAAGTTCAAGCACCTGTCGTTGTGAACCATCACTAAACTGGGTACTAGTCCCAGAACCGTATGATTGTGCCATAATTAACTACTCCTGTAGTTTTTCATTTTGAAAATTGCATAATGCTAGACACCCAGTTTTCTTGTTCTTTTTCGAATGTTGTCTTTGGTGCTGGTGCTTTACCATCTATTGCTGCTGCACTAACATTTTTAGACATTTCTTTAATATCCTTATTAGAAGAAGTCGTGGTTTCCGTCTCAACATTATTGCTTTCTTTACTGACCTTTCCATTAAGAATTTGATAAACCTTTACTTTGTTTTCTAATGTAACATTTTCAGGATTCTCTACCCAGCCATAAAAGCTTTGTATTTCATCGTCTGTCATGCCCATAGATTTTAATTGAGTAACCTCAGCTTGTAAAGCAGCGGTTTGCGCGTCTTTTTGACGAACATCGTCAACATACTGCATTGCTTGCGCTGCGCCTTGCTTTATAAGCCATTGGTCATATTCTTGTCTCCACTTTTGTGAAGAAGAATTTTCAATTTGCTCATCTAAAATATCGTAATCATCTGGTTTAGCAGGAGCTTCGTTTACTTTCTTTTGAGATTGCTCAACTTCTTTTTGTAGTGTATCCACAACTTGTGGATTTTCTTTCAAAAATTGGTCTAACTGTCTTAAAGATTTGTATTCGTCTTCCTGAGATTTTAATGTGCTTTCAGCTTTGTCTTTCATGCTTTGCATATTTTTATAAGACTCTGCTAGCTTCATTCTACCATCTTCATCATTACGAAATTTATTTTCAATAAGCCATTCTGTTGGTTTACTATTTTCTTTTGGACTTTCTTCGACTTCGGACTGTTCTTCAGGCTGAGGTGTCTCATTGGTTTCAGCTTCCTTAGATTCCACCTCTTCTGAGCCAATTTCTACTTGTGGAGCGTTAAATTTATTTAACTCATCCATAATATTATTTTGGTTTTCAGAACCTGTTTCTGTCTTCTGTACTTCTGTATCGCTCATTCTATGCTCCTAACGTTATGAGTTACCCATCATGCTGATGGGGCTTCGGTTTCCGAGTTTATAGATTGTTGTGATTGTGCAAAAATACTTAAATCATCGGCTGTTTGCCGTGTTATTTCTTTTTGCTTTTCTTGCTCCGCCTTTGCGGTTGCTTGCAGATTGCTTACAGCCTTCTGAACGGGTTTTGTAGCCTCTGCAATTTCAGCTCGCATTCGGGTATGGAACAATTCTCTTTCCCTAGTCTGGAGGTCACCAGTTAGGTTCTGTAATTGCTGTTTCATTTGTTGATTTTCAGCCATTAACTGAGAAATTTCACCCATACGTTGTATTAGACCTGCTTTATCTACATCTGCTTGCATATTCATAATAACTTGAGTTTTATCATAAATACCAGCATTCATCAAGCCGATGTCTCTAGCTAAATCTGCGCTTGGAGATTTAGCGCGAGTACTTCCCATAACTACGCGTATATCTACATTTGCAGAAGTTACGTCATACATCATTTCTACAGCTTGAGTTAGGTCATTAATACCAGGAGAGTTGATAACAACTTCCTTTTCTATTCCTATAGGATTTAAAATTCTTAATACTCTACCCTTATTGTAAACAAAAGGTATATACATTGAGGCACATCTACCAGCTTCAGTAAGCATATCATAAATTGGGAGTATTTTCCAATTTTGTTTTCTTGCAGCGGCTTCATCTATAATTTGTGCTTCTCCAACAGTACCAACAGCACCTGCTGGATTACCTTGTTGAAATTTATAAGCACCAAATATAGTTTCTATATCTGTTTCGTATCTTTGCTTTTCTGCATACAACTGACCACTAATAGCTGGTGGTGCAAATTCTTTTATTTTACCTTCACGCAATGCTCCAGGATTTGCTCTAATAATAGCATTCGGAACATACCATTTTTCTATTTCTTCATTATCAATAGCACCATCTTCATAAAGCAACTTAAAACTAGCAGTACTTGTAGCATGGCTAATTAACAATGCTTCTACTCTATTTAACATTCTTTGTGGTGTTTTTGCGTGTCGAACATCCCCCGCTGGGTATGGTGTTCCATTATGTTCGTTACAAGCAGGAATTATAGGATAACGAGTTAAAGGCAATACTTCATCATATATTAAAGTATCACCAATAACAAAAGTTTCTCTTATCTGTGTTTCGTGTACTAATTGTTCAGATATTTGTCCATTTTTTAAATATTCTTTGTATCTTGGCTCTTTTTGCGCTTTTTTGTATTCTTCTTTTTCAAATATCTTATAAGTTCCTGTAAGATTGTCTGTAATCATTACTTTAGGAACATTTACTTTTGACCAGCGTACAAATTTACGAACCATTGGCTGTCCGTCTTGTGGTGGCAAATCTGACCTTAAACTTAACTCGTCTCTATTATATTTATCAGTACTTTGATAGTTTGTTTCAGAATCTTCACGAGCTTCGTCTATTTCTTTAGCATACTCAGGAAAATGAACTTTCATTGATTCTTTTGTATGTAAATCAGATAAAATTATGCTGCTAGCATCAGAAAAATGAGAATCTGTTGCATTTGGGTCAACAAATACCGATTCTGGAGCAACTCTTTTGAATCTAACTCCTCCTGCGCCTTGCTCTGATTGCCAATCAGGATAAACGTATATATACCCTATTCCTTTAACAATATAATCTCGACATATATTTCTAAAATGTCTATCTCCACCAGAGTCTGACCAAATTTTATCTAATAACGAATTATATACGTTAGCTAAATCATTATCTGTTTGCCCTGAAGCTACAACATCCCATTCTGGAGATGAGCTAGCAACATTTGCTAATACTTGCTCAACAGAAGGTCTAATTTTATTATTAGCCTCTGGTGGTTGACCAATACTTAACAAATAATCTTTTTGCGTATTAGTAAGTTGCATACCGAGGAAGAATTCCTCGTCTTCTGCTATTTGATAACGATAATCTGACGAATCTGATGAATACAGAATGTATTCGTCTCTTACGTCATTTGCATCTAAATCTTCTAAAGATAATTCTTTTATTTTAATCATATTATATCGGAGATATTAAATAAATATTTATATATAATACTATGCATAAATTAATTGACCTGTTTGCCAGTCCATACCTACTACTTGAGCGCGATATTCTAACAAGTTTCCATCTTCATCATAATTGGGTCTAGGCACAAAAACATCGTCTAATGCCCAACGTAAAGCATCCAGCGTATCTTTTTTAAAAG
>MDSW01174888.1_pt1 | contig 16071 bp, 7 predicted proteins | sample 811171 | NCBI WGS metagenome assembly MDSW01 (sample SAMN05326641, study PRJNA326480) | marine metagenome | isolation source: seawater | place: Atlantic Ocean: North West | collected 2012
AACGTGGGATCGAAGCATGCGAATCGGTCTTGAATCGTGTAGATGAAAGAAATTCGCGCAAGCTATCAGCGACTCTCGCGAGACTACACGCGTCGATGGGGACTTCTTCTGAAGTCAAGGTTGAGGAAGATCCAGTCGCACAGGTTTCGGCGATAATCCAGCGTCTCACTCTTCCTGGTAGCGACGATACTTCGAGTGACATGCTCAACGAGGCTATGAGTCTGTTGCGACCTGCTGAGGGTGAAGTCCTTGGTGATCTCGAAACATGGGCGAGGCTCGGAGAGACAGCCTTAAAAGCCAAGGCATATGGTTCTGCGATTGAGTGTGGCAAGCAAGCTGAGATCTTTTTGAACAAATTGACACAGACTGCCCCATCCCAAAGCTGGTACTGGGGTGGTGTGGCTGAGAGTGCATTTGGTTGTGGCATTCTTGCGTTGATCCGCCCTGATCATCAAGATCAATCCACTCAGGATACATTAAGGCAGAAGGCGTTCCAACATCTCGTGCAAGCGGCAAAATGTGGCAGGCGAGCTAACCGGAGTGACATTGTTTCCTTCGCCGCGAAGCATTTTTGGAATTCAGCGACATCGTACATGTCATCGGCAACGACTCGGAGAAATATTTTCAGTCATCTTCAAGTTATCATCGACGCTTGTCGTGCCACAAAAGTCAAAGATGACAGCTTGATGAAGTTCATGTGGATTCTCTACTTCGATTGTCTAGTAGATAAGAAAGCTTGGACTGACGGTATCAAACAGATAGATGAGGCTTTCAAGATGTTGCCAACCAGTGACCACCAGCGCCTCTGGGAATACAAGGTTTTGTTTCTCTCTGCCACTGGAAGAAAAGCTGAGGATGAGCTCGACATGCTTTCGTCATATGATCAAGAAACTCAAGCAAAGGTGTGGGCTGGTGTTGCTGTCCAAGCCACCTCAAAGCTAGAGGGAATGAAGGCGTATAGGAAAGCCATCGACGTGCTTGACGACAGTGCCGCAATGAAGGTTGATCTGATGATCGACTTTGCCGATTGGATGTATGGCAATGGCCAACCCGTAGCTGATGCAGAGGATCTCCTTGTTTCTACACTTGATATTCTGCTGGAAACAGATGATGATGCGACTGGTGACAAAATGGAATGTGAATCCGTCGCCACACCTCAGGTTGGGGTCACAGGGTTTTGTTCTATCGTTCGGGTATGCGTCATGCTCTCCAGGATGTCAGGGAGCAACGTTGAACGCACAGATTATTTGTTGACGGCGCAACATCATGCCCTGCGTATGTTGTGCGATCCCCTTGCAGAGGTGATGAGAACTATGCCTGTGTCCAGCGTCGTAGCCACACCAGAAAGCCTGGAGGAGTGGGCAAACTTCAAATTTACCGATCAGTTACTGGCACAACTGCAAGAATGCAAAGGAACCTTTGAGATCTCCTTAGCATCAGTTGGTCGACCCGAGCGATTACTACATTATATCGACTACCTGTGCAGTGGTCTGGAGTCTGTGAGCATGCATCTGCAATGTCTTCCTGTTTGCCAGCTCGGTGTTCTAATTGCTAAAATTGTGGCGAATGATGACTCCCTGGCAGGCGTGTACCATCTTCGGCTGGCCTCCCTCGCGGATGCTTTATTTTTGAAGTCAGCTGCAATTATGCATGAAGAGCTTGCAGGAGCCCTCGAGCTCTCCATCGACGAGATTCGACGAGGACGCGAAGAGGTGCAGCGACAAGAAACACTCAAAGCCTCTTTCTCGGGTGACGGGCCGTCATCTGGTGTGATCAACAGTTCAAAATCGCTTCGTCCGTATGCGCTACGTGATTACTGGATCGCTCGCGGCGCATACCTTGAACAGCGTGGTGCACTGGTCGCAGCCAACGTTCTGCTGCAGGAGACCATCAGGCACGCTCGTGCTCATGATGATGTGGCTGTTGAAGCCCGGGCGTATTTACACCTTGCAAAGTGCGCAGCTCGCGGCAACATGCCCATCGATGCAGTGAAGCTCCAACACCGTGGACAGACTCTTGGCGGGGATGTTTCATTTTGGGGAGAAAGTATGTGCGATTATACCATGTACAAGCTCAGCACACGAGACGGTAAGCTATCAGCAAAGGAATCCCTCGTCACGGCGCTGAACTTGTTGCAGAGCCGTTCAAATTCCTCCAGACGTGGCAATACCCTTGATACCAAAATGGTTATGGCAAATCTTCTCACAGAGCTCAGTCGGCTTTTGGAGTTGGAAATGAAGAATGCGGTGGAGGTGGGCGAGAATCCACAAGCTCAATATGCTGATGCTGTGAACGCTATTTCTGAAGCTGTCGCCATCTTGCAAGATTGTGGAGGTGGCATGGACTATGTGAACGTTTTGATGGCGAAGGCCATGCTGATGTATAAAGATCCTACTGCATCGGGTGATCCACGACCAGGGTTGCGTGTCATCAAGGAAATCATTTTCGAGGCAGAGATGGAGGCGGAGCGAATATATACGGCCGCTTGTGTATCCTCGATAAGCCCTCTCACCACTTCGTTGCCTGCGGCAAGGTTACTCGCAGCAGTGAAGAATGCGAGGGCTGGTTGCCTTCTGGAAATTGCACATGCTGAGAAAGTCCTGGAATCTGTGGATAGAGAGAACAGCAGACCTGATTTTCCCTCCATTCAAGGTGTAGACGCGACTGCAATTCTCGCATTTCTGGATGATAGCGCGCCTAAGAGTTTCAAGGATAGACTCGATGACGCAGAGGAGGCGATTGTCGTTGCTTCGGAAGCGACCAACTTGCACAAACGCAATGATGGCAGAATTGATTCACTCTGTCTCCTCGGTGAAGCACTCCTTGCGGTCCATAACGCTCAAACGAGGACTAAGATTTGGCGCAAGCCCGCTCCAGTACCTCCGCCAACTCCTCCTCCACCACCTGCACCTCCATCACCAAATGAGAATGAGGAGGAAGAAGCTGCGGAAGGGGACGAACCCAAAGAGAATGCTGAAACTCCCGAAGCTGCCGACGCAGAAGACGTGAATCCTGAGCCAGCCGACGATGATGCAGCCGAAGAAGTTCCACAGAGCGAGGCAAGTGACGCGGCGACCGACATCCCTTTGGTCGAAGAGGAAGACGAGGAAGATGAAACACAGGTACCTCATTCGACGTTTCGGGATGACCTTGTCAAGCCGCGCGCTATACATTCCCTTGAGCAAGCTATTCAGCTTGGAATCGAGGCTGGCAAGTACGATCTTGTTTCAAAGGCTGCCATGTATCTTGCCCATGCGCATGGAACTGCTGACACCGCTAAAGCAGCGGCGGCTCTTGCTCTTGCGCAGTCTTGCCATGCAGTTGAGACGCACTTGTCTATTTTCTTGTCGGCGGCTGACGAGCAAGACATCGAATCGCTCATAATAAGGAACGATAGAAATATGCATGGCTCTCTGAACGATATGACATCCAGTAAATACAGCGCTTCGCTTGTTGAACGCTTGAAGACCTCTTGCAAGGCATGGGGAAATTTGCAGATTGACAAAAAGCAAGCACTCTCAGCTTCTTTGACTTTACCCGATGATCTCTTTGTCTTTTCAGTACAATGGCTTGTCGGGCGAGGTGGGGATACATCGCTCGCGATTACGATGCACGGCAAAGACGACGAGCGAACTGGTGCGTACGTGGTCTCAGCTAATCAGGAGCAGCTTGAAGCCGCTGTGGAACTCACGATGACCTATCGCTCAAACGTCGAAAAAGCTGTTGTTGCCGCGAACTCATCCGAAGACCCGGATGCACTGCAATCAGTCTTTGAATCCATCGATATCGTCGCGGGTTGGGACGAAGTTCGGAAAGCAACGGAGTGGGTTCTCGAACCGATCATTTCAGCTTGGAGATCGTTCCTGGGTAAGGGGGGCTCAAAGGAAAAGAAAATTGTCCTGCTGGTTGACGAGGCGCTTGCATCACTGCCAATCGAGGCTTTGGAATTCTTGAATGATGCCGAGAGTATTTCACGGGACTTTTCTTTGCATATGTTAGTCCGTCGACTCGCACAGGCTTCAGACATTCCAGCCGCTCAAATGACAGCTCTAGTTGACCTTCGAAAGGAAGATTTGCCTCAAGCTGACGACGAGACAAAGATTCCGGGTCAGTTTGCTCTCTTGCAGCAGAAGTTCGGATCAGGCTGGAATGTGTTGATGGGAACACCTGAGAGTATTCCGGGAGATGCTGAGTGTCAACGGGCTATGATCGCCGCGAAGGCGCTGCTGTACTATGGACATGGTCGGTTTTTGTCGTATGTGTCATCCTCGGCGGTTGCCAGTGTCGATATGTCTGGTTGCCGACTTGCTGTGTTGGCATGCAACACGAACAACGAAGAGTCGCAAAGAATGCAGGCGATGCTCGACGGTAGGAAGACCACCGAAAAGAAAGCTCTCGAAGATCCTTACAGAACGGCGGCGTTGCTTTCCATGCGTGGTGTCGAATCTATTGTGCTTCCAACTTTCACTGTAGGAAGTGCGAGAGCCAATTCGGAGTTTCTCACCTCCGTATTGAGTGGAGGCACCATAGCCAGCTCGGTTTGGAAGGCTGATGCACCAAAGCCACCAAGGAAGGAAGAAGATAGCGACGAAAATGAACCGGAAGAGAAAGAAGTTGAGGAACCTGAAGAGGGAGAAAAGCCGGAGGGCGAAGAAGAGGCAGGCGACGAAGCGGAGGCAGTTGAGCCGCCTCCACCGCCTCCACCGCCTCCACCGAGCGGACCGTACAGAACATACGTCGTATACGGTCACCCTCTCGTCAAGATTAGCTAACGTTGCGTAGACAAACGTTTCAATAGAATAAGTGTTAGACGAATCCAAAAGATCGAACTCATATATTAGGTTTTCTAAATCGTTCCTCGTTCTAAAAGGATGAACTGTACATTGTGTTCATTTACTCCCGACTTTCATGCGAACCACGCAGAACAATTACGAGCTCTCAAGGCGCTCCTTGAGGACATCCATGACCAAGCCAAAATCCTCCTTCACCTCCACCGGAGGGTTCGCGAATTTGCCAACAATACCTTCAATCTCACCAGCATGGTAAGCGACCTTACTCTGCGCAAACTTCAGACCGTGCGCGGTGCTAATGACCACGACCTTGTCGCTGGGGCCGATGGTCTGAGCCTCCCTGAGCTTCTTGAGCGCCGCCAGGGCAACACCAGTGTGGGGGCAGTTGAACATGCCCGTGAGGTCAGCCTCAGCGGCGGCGTCCATGAGCTCCTCCTCGGTCGCCTCCTCCACGATTCCGTTCGTCTCCTTCAGCGCGTAGATGGCGCGGTCGATGGACACGGGATCGCCGATCTGGATCGCGGAAGCAAAGGTGGGCTCAGCCTTGATCGCCTCGAACTTCTCGAATCCGGTGGTGTACGCGCGGTACAAGGGGTTCGCGTTGTGCGCCTGAGCCACCACCATCCTGGGAAGCTTGTCCACGAGCCCGAGCTCCTTGCACATCTTGAATCCCTTGTAAAACGCGTACACGTTACCGAGGTTTCCACCGGGGATGATGACGTAGTCGGGAACCTGCCAGTCAAACTGCTGGAGGATCTCGATGGCGGCGGTCTTCTGTCCCTCGAGGCGAAGGGAGTTGAGGGAGTTCGCCAGGTAGATGGGGAGCTCCGCGGTCACCTCGCGAATCAGGCGCATGCAGCCATCGAAGTCGGTGTCGATGGACATCACGAGAGACCCGTTAGCGATGGGCTGCACGAGCTGCGCCAGGGAGATCTTGTCCGCGGGAAGGAACACGATGGACGGGATGCCCGCGGCAGCCGCGTACGCAGAGAGGGCGGCGGAGGTGTCACCAGTGGACGCGCATCCGACGGCCGCGAGCGGCTTGCCCTGCTTCCTCATCCTGTTCACCTGGGACACGAGCGCGGTCATACCGAGGTCCTTGAAAGAGCCGGTGTGGCTGTTGCCGCACTGCTTCACCCACAGGTCGTTCATGCCAAGCACCTCGCGGCCGTAGCGGTCGGCCCAGAAGAGGTTGGAGTTGCCCTCGAACATGGAGACGATGTCCTCGTCGGCAATCCCGGGGAGGACCCATTCCTTCTTGCTCCACACGCCAGAGCCGTAGGGCCAGACGGTCTTGCCGACGCGCTCGTCGAAGAGAGCCTTCCAGTACTCGGGAGGGTAGATGGCGAGGGCCTCCATGTCGTGCTGGACATCGAGGAGACCGCCGTTCTTGCTCCGGTAGATGACGTCGTCGATCGAGTACGTCTCGTTCTTATCACCAGAGAATGGCACGTACTTGCAGTTGAAAAGAGTGCTCTTCTCGAGGGGAGCTGCGAGAAAGGGGGCGAAGGTCAGCGCGGGATATGGAGAAATTTGAGCGCGGGGCTCTCGTGGTCGATTTCTTGGAGGGTTTCGCGATTGAGCTGGGGTGCGCACTCACCACGACGGCTGGCCTGCTCGCGGATGCTGCCAGCGGAGGAGGCACGAACACCAACGTTGACCTTGCGGGCGCGGGACTGATCGTTGACTGCCACGGGCTTGGCGATAGACCTGGAGCTCAGGGAGCGAGCGCCGGTGGCGCCACGACCGCTGAAGACAAGGGCCGAATTGGGGGCGAGAGCAGCCATGACGTTGGTGAGATACAGACGAGGCTGTTAACCACGGAGGAAGGAGCCGGCGATGAAAGCAACGACTTCACGACAGCACGATGTGCCCCGTGTTGGTTGCTCCTGTGTGCGCGGAGCCTTTGTGGCGCCGCCCAAAGAAAGTTTGGCTAAACCCTGAAAAGCTCACGCAAAAAATGGATGACGTGGAATGCAAAACCAAAAACAGACTGCCATTTTTTGATGTTCAGTCTGCCGATTCGTGATGTCATCGATCGGGACGATTCCCGAAGCACAAGCGCACGCACGACTTCTCTTCGGGCATGATTCGCTCGATTGTCAGGGCGTGCAGATCGGCGGCTAACAGGGCCGCCGGAGAGCATCTCAGAGCATCTCAGGCGACGCGCGCGATTGCGAGATCTGCGCGCCAGTCGTTCCATCACGTCCCAACGGTGACGCGTCCGTCTTCGTCCTTCGCGGCGCGATCGGCAGTGGGCCAGCGGCGTCCGTCGTTCGCATGCTCGGAAATCGCGGGAGGAGCTCGCCCTTTCAGCGCTGAGTCTTCCGGAGAGAAGAAGGATGACGACGAGGCGGAGGAGGACGGCGAAGCGGAGGGAGCAGAGGCAGCCGAGGACGGCGAGGACGTCGACGGCGAGGACGTCGCGGACGAGGAGGTGCAGAGGCTGACGGCTGAGCTGGACGAGAAGGCGGCGCAGGTCAAGGATCTGAACGATAAGCTTCTCCGCACGCTCGCAGACATGGAGAACCTGAGGGAGCGGACGAGGCGGCAAGCGGAGACGGCCGAGAAGTTCGCCATCCAGGGTTTCTGCAAGGATCTCCTCGATGTCGCCGACAACCTGGCGAGGGCGTCGGCCACCGTCGACACCGAGGCCCTGGAGACGGAGACCGACGCGGCTAACGTCAAAACTGTGCTCACCTCTCTGCACGAAGGCGTGCTCATGGTGGAGAAGCAGTTGACGTCCGCCTTTGGAAAGCACGGCGTTGTGAAGTTCGACCCGGCGGAGGGCGACCCGTTCGATCCCAACGACCACATGGCGCTGTTCAACGTTCCAAACGGCGAGAAGGAGGCGGGGACGGTCGCGACCGTGACCAAGGTGGGGTACAAACTCAACGATAGGGTGATCCGCCCGGCCGAAGTCGGCGTGTTCCAGAGTTCGTAGGTGTCTAACTTCTATAAAAACTATTTTTTTTACCTTAACGGAGTCGACCGGAGACCGGTGGAGAACTCGAAATGATTCGAACGCTCGGCAATGACGCAGTGCCGGCTGACATCTTGATCCGGATCGTTCCTCAGAGCATCTACAGCTGCGCTCACGTCTGGCAGCTCGGCGAATATGCCCCTTCTCTGAAGCTTTGCGAGCGACTTGGCCAGCTCCGACCTAACGTTCGGGACGTTATCGTCGACTGTCATCAACATCAGCGGCAGAAGCTCCTCGACGAGCACGTTATCGTTGATGACCCCCACGAAAGCGCCGCAGATCCGAACATATGCCTGGCGATCTGCCCAGTGCTGGTTTGTCGCCATCAGTTTGATGGCGGACATGGCGCGGCCAATCTGGCCGAACCTCCAGGCGGACGATGACCCATCTGAGCTGTTCTGCAGTACCGAGCCAACAACAGCGATGCATGCCTCTCTTACTGCGGATGCGGGATCTTTCAACAGGCGGAGGGTGAGTGGTATTGTCACCTCCTCGTTCGCAGACGCCGGTAAAATCTTAGACAGATCTCCGAGTTGTTCAGTCATTGCTGCCCTGAGCCTCCAGTTCCCAATAGTCACGTCCGACTTCGGCGTCGCAATCCTAGCGAGCACATGAAGATGGTCCAGTCGTGCGGCAGGAGGGATTTCACGCATGAATGCCGCTAGATGATTCACGACGCCGATGCTCACCTCGTCCGTGTCGCCGAGCATCTCCTCAAATACCGGCACGAGGTCCGCCTCTGCCAGCTCGCTGCCAAGTATCTTCGCCATCTCATGCAGCGAACAGGCTAACGAGCGTCGCACTTTCCAATGCACGCTGTGAGTAAGCAAATCGTATGCGCCCCTGATCTCTCCCCAGCGATCACGTCCCAGTGTAAGTGCGACGCCTGGAATTGCGAACGCGCACGAGAGCTGTAGGCCACTCGCGCTACCTCCCGTGCTCTCCGCCATGCTCACGAAATGGTCCACCAGCGACTCGCTCGTGCGCTCTCTTCCGAGCTCGGCGATGAGTGGCCCGAGGTTCTCGAGCATGCCGGTCCGCACCTGAAGGCTGACATCATTCGCGAGTGTTTCAAAGACCTCCTGCGCGAACGCCGCGAAAGCGTCTCGGCCGACGCTCTTGGACAGACCCACAAGAGAGTCAGCGCAGGCCTTGCGCACGGACCACACCGGATCGCTCGCCAGCGTTCTGAAAATATCGAACGCGCGTAACGCCGCATCAGTACCCCTCATGCTTTCGCCCGCACGCACCGTCGCCCGCACCGTAGCCTCCCTCACCTGCAGCGCTTCGTCTCGAGAGAGCTCCTTCAGCAGCGGCGCGAGCGTGGATGCGGTCGTCTCCGCCCCGAGCACCTCCGCGAGCGTACCCGCGATCTTCGAGCCGGACACCCTGATCTCCTCCTCCTCGCACTTGCACAGTGTCTCCACGCGCGATATCAGGAACGCGCGTTCGTCCCCGGTGGTGCAGATCGTCGCCACCGTCGCCGTCGCGTCCTCCGCCGCCGCGACAACACCGTCGGAATCATCCTCCACCAGGAGGAACGCCACGTTGAGCAGGCCGAGCGCGACGTCGTCGTCCTGACTCTTCCTGGAATTTTTGACGGCGTCGGTCAACACGACGAGCTGCTCTGCGACGCTCTGTCGAACCTCGCTGTCGTCATCCTGCGCGAGATCCTCGAGGAGGTCCAGGGGGAAGGGCTCGGCGCCGACTCGCAGCGCGTCCGCGCACACCCGACCGAGGCTTCGCACGTGAAACAGGCGCTGGACGGAGACGGTGCAGTCTCTGCAGTACTGTGCGCAGAGCTGTAGGTCGGTCAGCCCGTCCGTCTCGAGGTCCTCCACCGACGCCTCCGCCTCCACGAACCTCTCCGTCGCGAACTGGAGCAGCTCAGGCTCATCCCTGAAGCCTCCTCCGACGCCCTCGTGGATCATGGATGACGAGGGTCTGCACGGGATCTGATTCGTCGCACTATCGCACGATGATCGCTAACATCGTTCCCGTGCCCTCGATGCTTGCAGAGGGCGCTGCCTCGACTGACCCAGGGTGTGCGGTGCCACACCTCCTCGCCCCGCCCGATGAAAGGAGTTTTTGGCAATCTTGGCCGTGCACATTCTCTCGGCACATTCTCGGCTCTGTCTGTTTCTCTGTCCGTCTTCTGTGAAGTTTGCTTTTGGGTTTTTATATGGGTTCTCAGTTAGATTAGTGCTACGTTTTGGCCTTGCGGAAAATCGTCGCAGGCAAAAAGCAAAACCTCTCGCCTCCCAATCGTGCCCTAAATTAGGAACCAGAAAGGCTTACGCAGCGTGATCCCCGCGGCCACAATTCTCTCGGAACCGCAGTGGTCACAGCGTGCGGCGAAGGCTTCTGACGAGTTCTTCGCTTCGCAGGCGACATGGCGACTGATATTGACGTGAGTAGTCCCTTCACTTTCATTCCGCACCTTCCCCGGCGACGCCGAGCGCAGCGGGGCGGACATCGTGGCGGCCCCTACGATTTTGCGTTGACCAAAATTGGCAAGCCGGCGCATCTGCCCCATCCGCGACTCGAACGTGCCCGGGGGACGCGCGACTCGGAGCGCGACCGTCCCTAGCGATTTTAACGCGATCGACTCGTCGTTCGCCTCGCCTCATCGCGGTGCTTCCACGCGCGTCGTTCACTTCCGCGGCTCAATCTCACCCTATCTCGATTCCCCACAATCCTCCTGATCACGCAGAGGTACGACGACGACCTTGGCATGAAGCCGAAGGGCGGATCGGCAGCCGGTTCGTTCCGCGATGACGCATCGTACGCGTCGTTTCAACGTGACGATGGCGCTGGAGAAGCCGCCCGTATTCGACGCATGGCCAACTTCGAGGAGCAGGCTCTAATTGCGCGAACCAGGCGCATCCAGGACAAGCTCGAGACCACGATGGAGAGGAGGGCGCAGCTCGAGGTGCTCATGCTGGAGACGACCCAGAAGATGCGTGAGGAGAAGCTGGCTCGTAAGGAGGCCGAGGAGCAGTACGAGGACATGATCAAGCATCTCAACGACGCCACCACGAACAGGCTGAAGATCCAGGAGGCTGCGCAGAAGCTCGAGCAAGACGTGGCGGACATCAAGATTCTCGAGACGCAGATCAACAAGTTTCGGTCCATCGAGCTCCCTGGTCTGCATCACGACCTCGAAAAGACTCTCGGTGCGGCTAGGGAACAAGCTGAGGAGCTTTCAAACTTCGACACCATGTCCAACTCGCAGTCTCGCACCATCGAGCAGGAGAGGCTCGAGATGATGAACGCGTACGAGGAAGAGCTTCGAGTTCTTGGCCTGCAGGCGGCCAAGCTCGACGAGCACGTCGCCGCGGCCGGTACGCTCTCTAACCGTGACTCCGAAGTCATCAAGGGTCTCATTTACGATGAGGCCAAGATGCTATCCGCGGCGCAGGGCGACGTCGAGATGCGGAAGGGAGAGCTGAAGCAGATCGACTCCAAGCTGATGCGGGTCATGAAAGTTCTGGAGCACACCCAGGAGGCTAACTACGATCTGCGCACCTCCCTGGATCACACTGAGAAGATTCTCGAGGAGACCAAGGTGAACGACGAGCGCGAGTACAAGTACATGCACCGTCGCCTGACGCAGCCTTACCTTCGCGAGGAGCTCATCCACGACGGCTCCGACTTCCAGCCCAGGACCAACCCGCTGCCGATTTCCAAGCCCAAGAAGGCAGTGTTGAACGTCTCCGAGCGACTCAGGGGTTCCAGGAGGAAACCTCTCGCCGATGAGGAAGAGGCGGACGCGGCTAACGACGAGATGGGCACCATCGCGGGTATCAACATCATGGACGAGGAGGAGTTGGGCCGCTTCGCCGACGCCGAGGCCAACGTTGAGAAGACTCTCGAAAACGAGCTCAGCATGATGACCATCAACCCATCGGATCCGCTCATCAATCAGCCCAAGCAAAAAGCTCCCACTGGAACTATTGCAGAGGCCATGGAGCCGAACCCGTCTGAGGGTGAGGTACTGGTGTCTCAGTCTTTGATGCTCTTGAAGGAGATGCAGGCGAAGCAGGCTGCTACGCTCCAGAACTTCAGCAAAGACAGGCTGGACCGCTACTCCATGTCCATCTCTCAGCTCGACAAGGAGCTCGAGCAGAACAAGAGACATCTCTCAGATGTGGAGAACGACGGCAACTTCTCCAACTGGAACGAGAAGATTCCTGAGACCCCCGAGGCAGTCAAGCCCGATCCTGCCGCCGCCAAGAAGCAAGCCGCGCCGAAGCTTAAGCCCGGAACAGCGGCTACGCACTTCAACAAGGAGAGCGCCATGGAACTGTTCAATCGTTACGACGCAGACAGGAGTGGAAAGATCAACAAGGCCGAGATCACCGCCATCTTCATTGACCTGAAGCTCTTCGATGCCCTGGATGAAGATGAGCTCATTCCAGCCATCGAAAATGCTTGGGCTGAGGCGGACGCGGACGGCAGCGGCGAGATTGACTACAAGGAGTTTGTGCAATTCATCGGCAAGTTCGACCACATCAAACCGAAACAGGCGATGCCTGCGAACGTTCCCAAGGGCTATGATGCCAGCGAGCAAGACATTGTCTTCCAAGTTTTCAAGACCTGCTGGTGTGGCAGCAAGAAAAACCCCAACAAGGTTGCCATGCAGAAGACAAAGTACCTCAAGGCGCTGAAGAAGATGGGATACGTTGACACCACCACCATGAATGCTACCACACACCAAATTCAGTTCATGAGGAACGCAGTCAACAAGAAGTGGCTGGAATACGATGGATTCTTGAGGCTGCTCGCCAAGGTTGCGTCGTCCTTCCAGGTGCCCTTCAAGAAGGTCGCAAGCGACTTCACCGCCAAGTGCACGATCAATTCGAAGATGAAGGCGGCGAGAGGCGGAAAGTCAAAGGCCGCAGTTGAGGATGAGCCAGAAGATGAGGATGAAGAAGAAGAGGAGGCTGGCTTTGGTATCCGCGGCGATGTTGAGGAGATCGAGGACGCCCTTACTGCTTTCGTCGACAACGAGCCTGAGGATCCCCTCGACGAGGTCGAGCCCGCCGACCCCACCGACCCGGCCGACACCGCCGACACTGCCGACCCGGCCGAGCCTGCTGTCCAGATGTCGAAGAAGGCGGCAAATCTTTCAAAGCTGATGAAGAAGCGGGCGAAGAAGGGGCACGACATGAAGAGCTGGGACACCAAGGACGCTATCGACAAGATCGGCCAGTCCGCCGTCCCGAAGAGCATGGTGGAGGAGTCCGGAAAGGGTATGACGATCAAGGAACTCTTCAAAAGGTATGACGTGGACAACAGTGGCGGTCTTGACCAAGACGAGTTGATGCAGGTTATGAAGGATTTGGAAGTCATGCCCTCCGGTATCAATGCAGAAGAGGCTGCGCACACCCTCGGAGAGTACTTCAAGTTGGCGGACGAGAACAGCGACGGCATCATCAGCTGGGAGGAGTTTGCCCTCTTCTTCATGGACTTGCAGGAAGTGAAGAAGAGCGATTTGGATCATGTCGCCGTCAATGTGCCGAAGAAGTATCGGAACAGCAAGGAGTTCCAGGAGATCTTCGTGAAGCACTGCTCCTTTGGTGCTGGTAGGAAGAGAGTGGAGGAGATGGCGAGCAAGTCGTTCTTGAAGTGCTTGAACGAGATTGACGTGATTGACAACAAGCAGCTGAGCGAGGCGACGGTGGATCAGGTCTTCACGAAATTCGCGAAGGATCACCCCCGAAAGAGGCTCACCTACAACAAGTTCCTGGACGCCCTTGCTCAGGTTTGCGCTTACAAGGAGCTTGATTTCGACGACATCGCGGGTTACATCCACGACGAGGGCGGGCCAAAGGTCACGGGGAGCCAAGGACCGGCGACGATGCGCAAAACGGGCCTCGCGGATCGAGCCGGTGGCAAGGACGATCGTGTGAAGGGCGGTACCCAGAAGGCGCCCAAGAAGGCGCCCCCGGCCAAGGAGAAGTCGAGGATCAACGTGCTCAAGTCTGCGTCGGGCAAGGCGGAGTTGACCGCGAGGAACGTCTTCGACAAGTTTGACGACGACGGCGAAGGTCAAATCGACCGCGTCGAGTTCAAACAAGCTTGCATATTCCTGGGCCTTGACAAGGAAGAAGGCTTCGATGCCGAGGACGAGTTCGACGATTGCAACAAGTCCGACACCGGGATGGTCACCTGGGTGGAGTTCAACGTTTGGTTCAACGCCCTCAAGGGCAAGTCCGTGACCAAGGTTGAGAAGGTATCGTCCGAGTTGGCCAGCGACAAGGAATTCAAGGCTTTGTTCGAAGATTGGGCTACCGTGGGCATCCCCGCGAAGAAGCAGAAGAAGGTCGCCGAGATGCAAAGCTCAGGCATGAACCGATTGCTGACTAAGACGGGCCTCAAGAAGCCAGGAATCGAGCACGCGTGGATGGACAACATTTTCAAGAAGCACGCGGAGAAGCCCCTCGCCAAGATTATGAAGTACAGGGCGTTCCTCGATTGCCTTGCTGAGATCGCGGCTACGGACAAAAAGAAGCTCGACGATTACGTCAAGACGATCAAGGAGCACGGATCCCCTAAGTCGAAGGCCACGGAGGTGGACCATCTCGGACGTCCAATGCGCTGAAAATCCTAAACTTTTTAATGTATGTGAGATAATTATATTCATTCATCAACATCAATGGTACCACGCTGTGCTCTTCCTGCCGTAGTTGGGCACAGCGGGTCTCGCCTGCGCGGCATCGTAGTCAATCATGGACTGGTAGTCCTTCTCCGCCTGAAGTGCGCCCTCCCATGCCTGTCGGGCGTCCTCCTTCTGCTTCCTCTGGATGGAGTCCTTGTACTGAATCTGCGCCTCGATGTCAAGCCTGTTCTTCATGCGCTGCGCGTGAATCCTGGCCTTGTGCTCTTCCTCGACTGCCTCCATCTCCGCGAGTTCCTCGTACATGCGGACCCTATCAGTCATCTTTGCCTCGGCCGCCATTTCTCGCGCAACTGCGTGCTGCGATAGCTGTCGCTGCCGGTCGGCGTGCACCTCCGACATGAGCTTTGCCCTCGCAGCCTCGGCGCGGTCCTTCTCAGCTTGGCGCTTCGCGTCGTAAAGAGCCTGCTGCTCCGCCACCAGCCTGTCACGCTCGGACTCGTCTTCGCCGTCCTTCTGGACCAAGGCGGCGAGATGGGTTCGGTAGATGGCATCCTGCTCCTTCTTGCGCTCCTTCAGCTCAGCCTCCCTCGCCTCCTCCTCAGCCTTCTGCCGCATAGCCTCCTCCAAGAGCTCCCTGTCGATCGCCTCTTCGCGTTCCTTGATCGCCGCGAGCTCAGCTTCGCGCGCCGCCTTGAACACCTTGCGTTCCTCACCGATCCTCAGATTCTTGGCCAACTTGGCCGCGATGTCGGCGTCGTGCCGCGCCTCCTCCGCCGCCCACCGCGACTTCATCTCCTCAACCTCGCGCTTGGCAACCTCAGCCTTCTCCGCGCGAAGCTTACGGTTCTCGACCACCTGCTGGTCCAGCACCTGCACGGCTTCGTCCGCTTTTTGCTTGATGTCCGCCATCTCACGCGCGTGCCTCTCCTCCTTCTTGAGGCGCTCCTCCTCGTACATCACCTCAAACGCTGCCTTCTCCCTTGCCACCGCCTCCCTCGCCGCCGCCTTCTCCTCGAGCTGTGATGACCTGCCCTCCACGGCGGCTCTGAGCTGCAAGTTGGAATCGCCCTGGCGGACACCGTCGCAGCCCTCGCGCCACTGACGGTACAGCATCTGCTCGGCGAACGCGACGCGCTCATCCTCCCTGCGTCGCACCAGATCCACGGCGCGCTTCTCCAGCGCGGCTCTCCGCTCCTCGGGCGTCACCTGGTTAGCCACCAGCTCCTGCTGCAGGGCCAGCTCCTCGGCGTGGAGCTTGGCCGCGAGCTTACGACGGCGCGCGTCGACGTTGGCCTCGGCTTGGGCCTTGAGCGCCTCGAACCTAAGGGGAAGAAGGTGGAAGGCACGGCGGTCAGCGAATGCGGTCAACTCTCAGGAAATATCGGGGGGAACCGAGGTTGGGAGGTGAATATCCAGGGGAATATCGGTTCGTCGCGTGCGCTTACCGCTGCTTGAACTGGTTCCTGGCTATCATGTTGTTGCTGTTGTGCTCCCAGACGGCGCCGAACTCCTTCGTCTTCCAGGACTGAGGCGGGAACGGGACCGGGGACGATGGTCAGTCGTGGACAAATTGAGGGGAAACTCTGCGCGCGCGGGGACGAGTGTCGACGACGGGAAAGGACAATTGCAGCGCGGCATGTACCTTGACGTAAGCCTGCATCTGGTTGCTCTTC
>MDSW01061267.1_pt1 | contig 16067 bp, 7 predicted proteins | sample 811171 | NCBI WGS metagenome assembly MDSW01 (sample SAMN05326641, study PRJNA326480) | marine metagenome | isolation source: seawater | place: Atlantic Ocean: North West | collected 2012
CGCGAGGGCCCAGGATCCCACCATCTCGGTGGACCTCGTGATCGAGTACACCCAGGACGAGTGGGACGCGTTGAGCGATAATCAGAAGGGCCTGTACCTCTCCAACAAGGAGCGCGTCGATCGCGGCATCGCCCCGTACGCCGCCGTCGCGAAGCAGGTGTCGGACGTCGCGCAGGACTACGCCACGTATCTCTATGAGGTGGAACAGACACTCACGCACCGCCCATCAGAGGCGACGTGGACCGGAAGCGGCCGCGACGCGTCCTCCTGCTGCTCTCCGTCGAATCGCCTCGCGGCGGCCCTCGGGAACGAGAAGGAGTTCTTCAGGTTTTCCGAGAATCTGGCGTGGACGTCCGCGGGAGACCCCTCACGGTTCCCGGAACCCGTCGCCTATTCCGTGTACGCTTGGATCTACGACGACGCAGGCTCGGGTTGGGGGCACCGCCACTTCTCCCTCGCTGAGCTGAACGACAACGCCGGCGAAGCGAACGTCGAGGGCCTCTTGGGTTTCGGCGTCGCGAGGGGAGCCGCCGGTACCTACACAGTCATGAACGTCGCGGACGAAGCCGCTGGATGGGATCACACGTCCGACTCTAACCTCATCCTCTGGAGCTCGATGGTCGGGGGCAACTCAGGCGCGAATGGCGACGCCCCCGCGAGCGATCCGTCGCCGTCCACGAACGAGAAGATCGAGGAAGCGTTTGAAGACACGGGAGAAGCGATCGAAGATTCGGCAAACGTGGTCAAAGAGACGGGAGACGGCGGCTTGCTCGCCGCGGTCGTCATCGTTTTTGCCACCCTACTGATCGGGTTTGCGATGTGGCAGCACGCGCTGCTCGATCCCGAGGGTTGCTCTGCGCGCGTCATCAAAGCTGCCGTCGGTGCGGAGAGATTTCGCGCCGCTCACGAAGCGCCGCGATCGTGGCGGAGGTGCAGCTGCCTCATACCTCCCGCGCCCGCGGAGGAGGAGGAACAGGCACGAAAACGACGTGGCTTCTTCGGGCTGTTTCGAGGAGGCAAGGATGCCCGCGAGGAGGACAAGAGGAAAGAGGAAGAGGCGAAAGAGGCTCGCGGCGGAGGGCTCTTCGGGCTGTTTCGTGGAGGCAAGGATGCCCGCGAGGAGGACAAGAGGAAAGAGGAAGAGGCGAAAGAGGCTCGCGGCGGCGGGCTCTTCGGGAGGTCGAGGGTGTAGTCGTCGCGTGATACCGCCGAGTGTGGACAGGTGGTTTCTGCGGCGAATCGTCAACTCATCAGCGTTTAGACGCGAGTCCCAAACCGCTCTTCGTTTTCACCCCGCTCCGTCCTCTCGTCCCCGAGAAGGCTACCTCGACGCCTTCCCCTCCCCGAAGTCCCCCATGTCGACTCGCTCTAGCGGCGTGAGCTGCGGTAGTGCGCTCACGAGCGCGGCGGATCCCGGCGAGGCCAATCCCCCCGGCGTCGCCGCCGCCGCCAACCTTCTCATGGTGCGATCGACATTCGCCACGAGGGACGCGTTCTCGTCGCGGTACCTCGCGGCTTTGCGCGCTGATTTCTCCGCCTTCGCCTCCGCGTCACGCCTCGCGTCCTCCGCTCGTTCGGTCTCCTCGCGCGAGCGCTCGAGCGACGCTTCCGCCGCCCTCGCCCGCGCGGTCGCCCTCGCCGCCTCGAGCTGAGCTTCCTCGCGCCCCGCCTCTTCCTGCTTACACGCGGCGACCACGTCGGCGATGATTTTTTTGTTCGCCTCGAGCGCCGCGTCCTTCGCCGCAACCTCGGATTCGAGCGCTCTCACGCGCTCGTTCGCCCTGGCGACGATCGACTCCGCCTTCGCCGCGAGTTTCTCGCTCGCGGCGTTGAGCTCGGCGCGTAGCTCCTCGGCGTGCGCGTCTCGCGCGGCGCGCAGCTTCGCCTCGGCTTCCCCTAGCGCCTTCTCCGCCACCTTCACGCGGCGGTCAGAGGCTTTCTCCTTCGCGCGCCGCGCCGCGATGACCTCCTTCGCCTCCTCGAGCGCCGAGCGGTCTCGCCTCGACGCCTCTCTCGCTTCTTTCAGCGCTGCGGCCAGGTCCTTCGCGCGCAGTTTGTTCTCGCTCGCCTCTCGCCGCGCGTCGTCGAGGCGGCTCCGCGCCTCCGTCTCGCCGCGCTCGAGCGCTTTCACCTTGCCCTCCGCCGCCTCCAGATCCGCGTCGCGTTTCGCCGCCCGCTCCTTCAACGCCTCCACCTCCCTCGCCGCCCGCTCCTTCAACGTCTCCATCTCCTTCGCCGCCGATACCGCCGCGGCGTGAGCGATCGCGGCGGCGGACTCCGCCGCCTTCGAGGCGTCGTTCGCGGCTCTCGTCTGTTCGTTCGCCCTCGCCGCGTCGCGCTCGGCTGTTTCCGCGCGGTATTCCGCCGTCGCCGCCCGCGCGACTTTTTCCTCGCTCTTCTCGAGCCTCGTCTCCAGCTCCACCGCGCGACGCTCCATGTTCGTCGCGTGCGTCCCCGCGGCGGCCTCGCGCCATCGACACTCCTCCAGCTCCGTCGCGCAGATGGTCGCTCGCGCCTCCGCCTCGGCGCCGACGAGGCGCTCGGCTTCGAGCGCCTCCTCGGCGGTTCGCAGGGCGGTCTTCAGAGCGAGCATCTCGTCCGACGCCGCGGACACCCCAGCCTCCAGCGCGGCGTTGACCGCCCTCAGGTCCGCGATGGATTCCGCGTCGACCGCGTCGGAGGAGGAGACGACCAACGCCGCGTTGGCCTGCCTCGCGTCGGCGAGTTCCCGGCGCAGCGCGTCGGCGGCGCCCCTCGCCTCGGCGGTGAGATCCAGCTGCGCGCGGTGGCCGTCCAGCGCGGCGCGCGTCGCCTCGTCCCGCTCGCGCAAGAGACCCTCGAGCTTCGCCAGCTTCGCGGACTCCTCCCGAAGACGTTCCTGCGCGAGCGCGCACGCGCCGTGCTCGCGCGCGAGCTCCGCGACGAGGCGTTCGTTCTCCTCCGTCGCGAACGCGCGCGCCGACTGCAGCGACGCGTTCTCCGCTGCGAGCAACGCCTGGCGCTCCTCCGCGGCCCTGAGCGCGAGCCGCGTCTCCTCGTGCCGCTCCGCCTCGCGCGACGCCTCGGCGCGCGCCTCAGCGAGCGCCGTCTCCGCCGCGCGCGCGCGCTCGTTCGCTTTCGCGCCCTCGAGCCACTCGGAGGAGCCCCAGAGCGCGCGGGGAGCGGGCGAGGCGGTGGGCGAGAGGGGCTGGAACGCCTTCTCCGACTCGAGCGCGGCGGCCAAACGCGTGGTGAGGTCAGCCTTGAGGCCCTGCGCGGACAGACCGCGCGCGCTGAGCTCCGCGCGAAGCTCCGCCACCTTCATCCGTCCGACGTCCGTCATCCGCACCGGAGGCTCCCGCCCGGAGGCGAGTGAAGATGAGACGTCTACCGGGCGACGAACTCGACAGTAGTGCCTACTCGTTGGGAGGACTCCAACGGTGGTGAGCGAGAAAAAGAATCAGGTTATGGGATTTTCAAAAAAATCAGACTGTCTGATGGTTCAGGGAGCGTCGCTCTCTCCCAACCGGAGATCGTTAAGCTCGAAGATATCTGTCCGCCGAAAAGTGCACTTGGATCGAACCCTGCTCCCCCTGTCCCCCTCCCTCTCCTTCGGCACTTTCGCCGCGCGACGCCTCTCACCCCGCGCGGTTTTGTCGCCTCCTCTCGCGATGTCGGCTCAGCTCGCGCCCGTGCGCGCTTTCGCGCCGCGCGTCTCCTCGTCGCGACGCCGGGCCTCGCCGCGTTGCCGTTCGCGCCCAGCGGACGTTCGCGTCCGAGCCGCCGCCGCGCCGTCCGCGCCCGCGGACGCGGACGACGCGCTCGCGGCCCCCTCCCAGCCCGGGGACGCGCTCGAGCAGTACTCCGTGGTGATGAAGTTCGGCGGCACGTCCGTCGCGGACGCCGAGCGCATGCGCGAGGTGGCGTCCATCGTCCTCACGTTCCAGGACGAGATGCCCGTCCTCGTCCTCTCGGCCATGGGCAAGACCACGAACAACCTCCTCGCCGCCGGCGAGCAGGCGATGAAGTGCGACAGCGCCGAGGAGGTGGCGGCGCTGGAGCCCATCGCCGCGATTCGCGAGCTCCACGAGAGCACGATGGACGAGCTGAACGTCGACGCGAACACCCGCGAGGAGGTGGGCAAGCTCCTCGACAAGATGCAGCAGGTGTGCACGGGGGTGGCGCTCATGCAGGAGTGCACGTCGCGCACCCGCGCCACGCTCGTCTCCTTCGGCGAGCGCATGTCCACCAGAATCTTCTCCTCGTACCTGCGCTCGATGGGCATCCGGTCGAAGCAGTACGACGCGTTCGACCAGCTCGGGTTCGTGACCACGGACGAGTTCGAGAACGGCAACATCTTGGACGAGACGTACCCCAACGTCGCGTCGGCGCTGACGCTCGGGAAGGGCGAGCCCGCGAGCGTGGCGGTGGTCACGGGCTTCCTCGGGCGCGGGCAGAAGACGGGGGCGATCGCCACTCTGGGTCGCGGCGGTTCGGATCTCACCGCCACCGTCATCGGAGCGGCGCTGAACCTGCCGGAGGTGTACGTGTGGAAGGACGTCGACGGGGTCTTGTCCGCGGATCCGCGGGAGGTTGACGGGACGGTGGCGATGGCGTTCCTGTCGTTTCAGGAGGCGACGGAGCTGGCGTACTTCGGCGCGCAGGTGTTACACCCGCAGTCCATGCGCCCGGCGATGGACTCGGACTCGCTGTGCGTGCGGGTGAAGAACTCGTACAACGTCACCGCCCCGGGGACGCTCATCGGGCACGAGCGGCCGGGCGGGAACGGCGTCGACGCGGAGTGGCTGCTGACGTCCATCGTGCGGAAGAAAAATGTCACGATGCTGGATATCGTCTCCACGCGGATGCTCGGACAGTACGGCTTCCTCGCGAAGGTGTTCAACATCATGGACAAGGCGGGGATCTCCGTGGACTGCGTCGCGACGAGCGAGGTGAGCGTGTCCCTGACGCTGGACCCGGCGAAGATGTGGAGCCGGGACCTCGTCCAGGAGGAGTTGGACGCGCTGGTGAGCGAGTTCGAGGAGATCGGCATCGCGCGTGTCACCGTCACCACGGGACACTCGCTCATCTCCCTCATCGGTAACGTCGAGAGAAACAACGAGATCATGGAGCGCGGGTTCAGAGCCCTGGGCGAGGCGAACGTCAAGGTGAAGATGATCTCGCAGGGCGCGAGCAAGACGAACATCTCCTTGCTCGTCAACGACGAACAAGGCGCCGACGCCGTCAACGCCATACACAAAGAGTTCTTCCCGTACGAGTTCGGGCAAATCATGCCCGAGATGTCGTGCGACGAAGAGTAGGAACGCGCGAACGAGATGGATGTACCCTGCTTCAAGGGACGACCGTGGACGAAGGGGAACGGGGTGGTTGTTTTTCTTTTTTGTGAAACGTTTTTTTTTAACTTTCGAAAAATGTCCTTTCAAAATAAAACACCGCGCGGCGAACCGAGCGCTGTTCGAGACGTCGTCGCTCCATTCGGCTCCATCGGTTCGAGACGTCGTCGCTGAGGCTTGCGCGTCTTCGTCCTCCTCATCCCTCGTCACTTTTTCAAGAGCGCCTTGAGGTCTTTCGACTCCTTGAGGGTGACGATTCGGTTCAGGACAGGTTTTTCCGCGGTGGAGTCGAGGTCCGGGGTGAAGTACCCAAGACGCTGGAGCTGGAACCTCTTTCCCAGCGGCTCGCTCGCGACGTCCCTCACGCGGGGCTCCAGCAGCGCCTCGCGGTGCACGACGAGCGAGTCCGGGTTGAGCTGCGACAGCCAGTCGACCCCGCCGCCTTCCTTCTCCGCACTTTCCTCGTCGGCCGCGCCCTCCGCGACGATCGCGGCGGGCTTCGCCGTGTCGTCGGCGCACTCAGGCCCCGCCTCCGCCTGCCCCGGGATCTCCGCGGTGAAGAGCTTGTCGTACACGCGCACCTCAGCTCGCGCGAACTCGGTGCTCGCCCAGTGCAGCGTTCCTTTCGGGGGCTTCGTGCCCATCGACTCGGGGTCGTACTCCGCGACGAGGGACGTTATTTCTCCGGCGGCGTTTTTATTCATACCGACGCACGTGATGTTGTAGCCGAAGAGCAGGCGCACGGACTTGTCGGGGGCGAGCCCGTAGTAGTTCTTGTCGTCCACCTCGCGGAAATCCGACCGCTCGATGAACACCGTGCGCGTGAGGTTGATGACCCTCGAGCCTCGGGCGGGGTCCTTGGGGTGCAAGGGGCACTCCACCGGCAGGGGCGTTCCCGGGTGGTTCGCGATCTCGATCGGGAGCGGGTCGAGGACGCCAAACATGCGATCCGAGGCGAGTTCGAGCTCGTCCCGGATGCACTTCTCCAAGCGCGAGAGGTGCTGCACGTTGTCGTTCCTCGTCACCCCGAGCTCCTCGCAGAACGCATTCACCGAGCTCGGCGTGTACCCGCGCCGCCGAAGGCCCTCCAGCGTGAGCAGCCGCGGGTCGTCCCATCCCGCGACGTGCCCGTCCGTGACGAGCTTGTTCAGCTTGCGCTTGGACATGACGTTGTACGTGATGTTGCACCGCGCAAACTCCCACGTCACGGGCTTGTACATGTCCAACGAATCTAACAGCCAGTAGTACGGCCCGTTCGGGGCCTGGCGGGTTTCGAACTCGAGCGTGCACAGCGAGTGCGTGATGTTCTCGAGCGAGTCCACGAGACAGTGCGTGTAGTCGTACGTCGGATAGATGCAGTACTTGTCCCCGCTGTGCGGGTGCGCCTCGAACTTCACCCTGTACGCGGCGAGGTCCCACATCGACGTGATATCCGAACGCAGATCGCCCTTCATGCGCAAGCAACACGCCCCCTCCGGCCAAACGCCTTTAGACATCTCGTCGAAGAGCTGGAGGTTCTCCTCCACGCTCCGATCGCGGAAGGGCGACGCCGCGCCCGGGGGAAGTGGGGTGTCGTACTTTTTGAGACCGTTTCGCGAGCAGTGCAGCTGGAATCCCTGCAGCGCCTGGCGGCTCGCCGCCGTCTCCTCTTTGGTCTGGTGGCACACGTACGCTTTGCCGCGCTTGATGAGCTCGATCGCGAGCTCGAACAGTTGATCGAAGTAATCCGAGCTGTACGTGATCTTCGTGGGCTCGTGCCCGAGCCACGCCACCGAGGACTTGATGGAGTCGACGTACTCCTTCTTCTCCGCCGCCGGGTTGGTGTCGTCGAAGCGAAGGTACGTCTCGCCGCCGTGCTTGGCGGCGACGCCGAAGTCGAAATGCATCGCCTTGGCGTGGCCGATGTGCAGATATCCGTTCGGCTCGGGGGGGAAGCGCGTGCGCCAGATCCCGCCGGTCGCGGCGAGGTGCGCCGCCATGCGCTCCTCGGAGTTGATCGCGAAGTTCGGGAGGTCGCCCAGGTTGGCTTTATTCTTCGCCACGCGATGGCCCTCCGATCCGGGCTGCGGAAGGCTCACCTCCTTCTCCACATCCTCCTCCGCGGGGGGTTTTGAGCCGCCGCCTCCGCCGCCACCGCCGCCGCCACCCGGAGCGCCCTGCGGCTTCTGGGGCTTAGGGGCCTTCACCGCCTTGGCGTCGGACGCCTCGCACAACGCCTGCGCCTGCTCGTAGAGCGCCTTTGCCTTGGCGAAATCCTTCCCCGTGAGCGCCGCCTGCGCCTCCTCCGCGAGCGCGAGACCCGCGGGGTCGGGCTTCTTCTTCGCCACCTTCTCGAAGTTAGACTTGGCCTTCTTGCCCGCGCTCTGGCTCACCTCCGCCATCTGGATCCGCGGGATGGAGGACCGGGCGTCGTGGAGTGTCGGCGGGGGATCAGCACGCTGAAAGCCCTTTTCTTTCTCGCCGGCGCAAGCAGACGCGAACACGGCGCGCCGATGATGGTCGTGTCGAAGGACGATTGATGAAGTGCCAAGGTGCTGTTCGATCGGTGGGAGTCGGTGCCTACGTTGGTCGTCGGCCCGGGCTTGGTTTCAGATCGATCAGCGCGCGAATAGACCTATTGCACTACTTTCGTTCCTCGAACGCCAGCTCTCACGCGCACCTCAGAGCAGACGACGTCCGCGGCACCCTCCGCGGCTCGATGTCGACGCTCCTCGCGCGGCCGCTGGCCTTCGACCGCGTCGCCCCCCGGGGATCCGCGCGCCCCGGCGCGACACGACGTCGAAGCGGCTCCGTCGCTCGCCCGCGTCTCAACGGGCTACTCTCTTCCCGGTCGTCGTCGATTGTCCGAACCACGACGACGTCAGCGGTGGACCACGACGACGAGGAAAGCGGCGGAGATCCCGCGCCTTCCCCTACCTCTCCTGACGACGCCGAGGCGGCCTCCGCCTCCGCCTCCGCCTCATCCCCGCTCGGCGACCTCATCTCGTCGCCTCTGTTTTACGTCACGTTCGGCATCGTCGGAGGCGTCGCGATCGTTCGGCGCTTCGAGAACGCGGCGCTTCTCCTCAGCGCGTTTCCGATCGTCGGCCTGACGCTCCTCTCCAAGACGGACTTCGGCGCGAACCTCGAGAGGAACATCCTGGAGCGCCGTCCCGCGTTGGAAGCGCTCGCGACGGAACGGGACGCCCGCCGCGCCGAGGCGCGCGCGTCGTCTCCGCTGTACGGCGCGAGCCGCCCCCTCCTCGTCGCCGACCCGCCGCGCTACCTCGACGGCACCCTCGCCGGCGACTACGGCTTCGACCCCCTCGGGCTCGCCTCGGGCGGACCCGAGGCGCTCGACCGCGCGGTGGAGCTCGAGCTTCTGCACGCGCGGTGGGCGATGCTCGGCGTCGTCGGCGCCGCCGTCCCCGAGGCGCTGGCGAGCGCCGGGGCGCTCGACATCGGCGAGCCGGTGTGGTGGAAGGTGGGCGCCGCGAAGCTCAACGGCGACGTCTTGGATTACGCCGGCGTCGGCGGGTTCGTCATCGCGGGCGGACAGGGCGTCGCGGTCATCGCGTTGTGCCAGCTCGTGCTCATGGGCGGTCCGGAGTACGCGAGGTACGTCGGCATCCGATCGCTCGAGCCCGTCGGGGTGTACCTGCCGGGGGATAAGAATTACCCGGGCGGCGCGCCGTTCGATCCGTTCGGGCTGAGCGACGACGCGGAGCGATTCGAGTGGCAGAAGGTGGCGGAGATCAAACACGGAAGGCTCGCGATGCTCGCCATGGCGGGGTGCGCCGCGCAGGCGATCGCCACCCGAGTCGGGCCCGTGGAGAACCTCCGAGACGTCGCCGAGCGAGTCGCGGAGACGCTCGGGAATCGGTGAGGTGAAATCGTACGGTCTCGTTTCCGTCGCCGCGGGACGCTTTTCGTCGCGACGTCTCGTCCCCCCGGGTCCCGGGTCCGATCCGAGTCCTCGTCGCGGGTATACTACCCTCATCACTTTTCGCCCCCTCCCCCCTTCCGTCGTTTCCCCGCGGCGCGTCCGCTCGCGGCGCCCGCCGCGTCCGCGTCCGAACCCGCGGCCGCCCCGCGTTTTTTCCCTCCCGCCTTCGCCTTCGCCTTCGCCTTCGCCTTCGCCTTCTCGCGCCGTTCGGCGTCTCTCCGCGCGCTCCGCGCCTCCGTCGTCGCTCTCCGACGCAACGCCCTGTGTCTGTCCCTGCACATCTTATCCGTGCGCCCGCGCCCGACCTCGCGCGCGACGAGTGACCACGACACCGAAACGACGCGCTCGGCGGCGGCGGCGCTCCGACCGTTCTCTCCGTCGCCCCCCGCCGTTTCGATCTCCTCGTCGTCCGCGTCCGCGCGGAGCGCGTCTCCGCCGTGCTTGACGACGGCGGTTTCGAGCGCCGCGTCCTCCTCCTCGCTCCACGCCGAGCGCTTCGCCTCCGCGACGCTCGGGCACAAGACGTTCGTCCACCGCTCCCGGCACTGCACGTCCGACCGCGTTCCGACGCGCGCCGCGATTTTGGACCACGGCGGTTTCGGTTTCGGTCGAGGAGGCGCGAGGGTACCGGGGACGACGAGACTCCCCCCGCGCGTCGACGGAAGACTCTCCTCGGACGTCGCGGGAAAAAGACTCTCCTTCCGTCGGCGGCCGGCGCCGGAGGCGACCTTCCCGCCGGCCTCGCTCACCCTGGCGTACGCGGCGACGGCGAACCGGAGCGCCTCGTCCTCGTCCGCGCCCCAGGGCCCCTTGCGCCGGCCCGGGGCGAGGACCTTATGCCAGCGGTGCATCGCCTGCTGGTGCGTATGCCCCGGGAGCGACAGCGCCGCCTCCGCCCACCGCCCCTCGCCGCGCGTCGCCACGAACCGCCGAAGCGTCGCGTCCTCCTCCTCGGTCCACCGCCGACGCACGAGGTCCGGGTTCAGCCGCGTCTGGTACCGCCCCGCGCACTGCGTCGCCGATCGAACGCGGACGCGGCGTTTCACGGCTCCGTCGCGCGCCCGCGGGACCCCGCCGTTCGCCTCCCCCGGGATCGACGCGTCCTCCACCGACGATTTCGCGACGCGCGCCTCCTCCTCCGCTCTCGCACGAATCGCGTCGGAGACCTCCGCGGCGATGGCTTCCCACCCGCGCGCGCCTCGCGCGGTCGCGACGCGCTCGAGCACTTCGTCGTCGATTTCGTCGAACGCGGTCTGCTCCAGCCTCGGGTCCCTGCAGTTCATCCACCGCAGCTTACAGTCCGTCGCCTCGCGGCGCGGGAGATGCGTGCGGCGCACCTCCTCCCAGTCGACGGCGTCCGCGTCGCGCGCGACGCCGGCGAACCGCTCCGAGTCGTCCAGGAGGTCCTCCAGCTTTTCCTCCCCGAACCCGGCCACCTCCTCGAGCGTCATGCGTTCCTTGGAGAACGCGCGCGCCTTCTGGAGGTAGTAGTGCACGCCCCGGCGCAGCCGCGCGTCGGACTCGCGGTCCCACGGCTGGGCGACGGCGCGGAAGCCCTCGGCGGGATTTTTCGCGCGAAACGCGCGCCATCTTTCGCGCGCGGCGTCCTCGTTGAGCGGGGGCAACTCGGACGGAACCCCGGGCTGGCGCCGCGTCTGGAAGTACCGCCCGGGGCGCGCGCTCGCGGCGAGGGCCGCCGATCGCGCGCCGGCGAGGGGGGACCCGCGAGCGATGCCGGCGTCGTCCTCGGGGTCGGCGCTCGCGCGCGCCGCCGCCGCCGCCGCGGCGCGGAGGGTGTCCCGCGCCTCGGCGCACCTCGCGAGGAACGCTTCGACCTCGCGGATGGTCTCGCCGAGGCTCGCCTGGAGCGCGACGTTCGCCGCGAGCGCCGCGGCGACGTCCTCGGGATCGGCGTCCGCGCTCGACGCCGCGGCGGGGGGGTTGGCCCAGGCCGGAAGGGCGCGCGGCGCGGGGGCGGAGGAGGGGAGGCGGGGCGCGGAGGACGCGTCGGCGGCGGCGGATCTCCCGGCGGAGTCCTTGAACGCGCGGAGCGCGCGCGAGCCGGACCCGGGGGCGAGGGGGACGGGGCGGGGCGCGAATCTCCGCCGCGCGCCGGGCGCTGGGTGAGGACCCTCCTCGTCCTCCTCGTCCTCCTCGTCCTCGGAGGAGGAGGAGGAGGAGGAGGAGGAGGAGGGGTCCCGTCGAGGTGGCTCGAGATGGTCGTCCGCGTCGTCCGCGATCCCCGCGGGCGCTCTCGACGCGGTCGCGAGCGCGAGGGCCTCCTCGGCGAGCGCGTCGTCGTCGTCCGAGGCGTCGTCCGCGCGAGCGGACGCGCGGGGCGCGGGGGGGGAGCGAGCGCGTCGCGACGTGAGCGCGGCCACCTCGTTCACGAGCGCGTCGTCGTCATCCTCGTCGCGCGCGAAGGGCGCCGCGAAATCCCCGCGCAGAGACGCGAGGACGTCGTCGTCGTCCGAGCCGTCCGAGCCGTCCGAGCCGTCCGAGCCGTCCGAGGCGCGCATAGCCGCACGCAGTGCCGCCGCGATCGCCCGCGCTCCCGCGGCACGCGACCGCACGCGCGCCGCTTTGCGAGGAACGCCCCGTGAAACAACGACGGTGTGCAATGCTTTCATCAAGCACGCCGCGCCCGGGCGTGTGCGCGGCGCGCCGAGGACCGTTTCAGTGGGAGAGTGAGGTGAACGTTTGACCCATCACCACCGGTCAATTTTTCAGGGTGAAGAGCGAAAAGCAGCCTCGGTGGCGAGCGCCACCGGAACGCCACGTTTGCGCGGAAGATTTTTTCGTCTCGCGGAAAAAAGGCGCCTGCCGCGTGAGTTGGCGCGTTCGGGTTCAGAGAGGAACGCGCGGGGCGCCACGGAACGACACGCGCGCCCGGACCCGGTGGCGACGGGGCGGGCGAGGATGCGCGGCCCGACGCGCGCGACCGCCGCGGAGGACCCCGCGCGCATCGAGCGCGCAGTCTCCCGCCTCGGTTCGTTCGGGGCCGATCGGGTGCTCGTCGGATCGGACGGGGAGGGCGGGCGGAAGAAAGCTGCCGGCGACGCGGCGATCACGGTGCGCGTCGCGACCCCGCCCGCGCGCGCTGCGCGATGCCGCGCGACGCGGAACCCGTCTTCCCGCGCGTCGCGTTTCCGCGCGACGCGCGAGACGACGCGCGGCGACGCGTCGTGACGCCCAGCGTCGGACGTCGCGTCGCGCGACCGCACGTCTCCCCCGCGGTCTCGATTGGCGATGACGGAGCGACGGCACGCGCGATCCCCCCCGCACCGCCGCTTTTCCTTGACCCCGCGCCCCCCTCCCTCCCTCGCCTCCCCCTCCCTCGATCAGGTCGCGCGGGACGCGCTCCGGGCGCCGACGCGGTCGCCCGCGTCCGGCGACGCGATGAGCTCCGATCGCGCGTGTTGCATGGACCCGAACGTCTCGGATTCGGACGAGGGCACGGAGGACGCGAGCTGTTCGACCCGCACGGGCGCCGCCGGCTCCCCGCCGCGCGCTTCGCACGACGGTGGGGTCGATCGCGCCTCCCCCGATCTCGACCTCGCGCCCCCTCGCGCGCCGCCCCGCGCGGCGGGGAAGCGCAAGCCCGATCCGAGCCGCGCGCCTCTCCGCGCCGGCCAGCGTCCGAAGACCGAGCCCGTCGCGGACGCGCGCGAGGGCGCGGACGGAACCGCGCCCCCCGCGCTCGACGCGAGGCTCGCCGCCGCGCGCGCCATGGCGCGATCGGCGATCGTCGCCGGCTCGTCGGAAATGTCCGCCGACGCCTCCGACGACGCATCGTTGTCGAAGGACGCCTCCGCCTCCGACGCGTCCGCGGAGACGGCGAAGCCCGCGACGCCGAGCCCCGCGGCGAGCCCCGCGGCGACGGCGAACGCCGCGCGCGGGGCCCCGGCGACCTTTTTGACCCCCGGCCCCGCGCGCCGGACCCCGTCCGACGGATCGGACGCGGCGTGCGATTTCGGCGCGCGCGTCCCGGCGGACACCGCCGCGTCCATCGCGGGCGTCCTCGAGTGCCTCGCCGACGAGGGCGACCTGTCCGACGGTTCGCGGGGAGGGTACCTGGACGACGACGCGGCCGACCTGGACGATCGCCTGAACACCCACGGGCCCTCGGGCCTCCTCGCGACGCCGCTCCTGCGGCACCAGAAGCGCGCGGTGGCGTGGATGCGCCGCCGCGAAGCTGCGGGGTCCAGCCCCAGGGGCGGCCTCCTCGCGGACGACCAGGGCCTGGGTAAAACCTTCTCCGCGATCGCTCTGATGGTCGCGAACCCCCCGCCGACGAGGTGGAGGGAGAGCGGCGGCGGCGGGACGCTGGTCGTGTGCCCGACGAGCGTCTTGCGGCAGTGGCGGAGGGAGCTCGCGAGCAAAGTGCGCGCGTCGGCGGGGCTCCGAGTCCTCGTGCACCACGGCGTCGGGCGGACGAAGCTCGCCGCGGACCTCGCGCGGTACGACGTGGTTTTGACCACGTTCGCCGTCGTCGCGCTGGAGACGAACCCGGCGGCGGCGCCCGACGACGACGCGGGGTCCGGGGGCGGCGGCGTCGCGACGAAGTCGGGCGGCGGCGCCGTCGGCGCCACGGAGTGGTTTCGCGTGATTTTGGACGAGGCGCAGAGCGTGAAGAACGCGCGCTCTCAGGTGGCGACGGCGGTGCGGGCGGTTCGGGCGCAGCGGCGGTGGTGCCTCTCCGGGACGCCGCTGCAGAACAACGTGGACGACCTGTTTTCGTACTTTCGTTTCCTGCGGTACGAGCCGTACGGCGACGCGTCGGCGTTCCGCGCGATGATCAAGGAGCCCATCCGCGTGGACCCCGCGAGCGGGTTCCGGGCGCTCCGGACGATCCTGCGAGCCGTCACCCTGCGCCGGACGAAGCAGAGCACGATCAACGGCGAGCCGATCGTGCGCCTGCCGCCGCGAACGGTCGCGCACGCGAGGCTGACGTTCGACGCGCCGGAGGCGGAGAAGTACGCGCGGCTTCAGGCTGAGTATCGCGCGAAGATGGAGGAGTTTGCCGCCGCGGGCACCGTCGCGAGCAACTACGTGAACCTCCTGCACATGCTCCTCAGGCTCAGGCAGGCGTGCAACCACCCCGCGCTCGGCGCGGGGTGCGCGGGCGACGGATTCGTCGACGGGAACGGGAACGGGAACGGGAACGGGAACCCGTCCGAGGTTTCCTCCGCGCGCTCGCGCCGCGCCGCCTCCGTCCCCGGCGCCGCGGCGGTCTCCGCCGCGCGAAGGCTCCCGGCGGAGCTCCGCGGCTTGATGCGCGCCGCCGCGGAGGACGGCGCGAGCGTGTGCGGCGTGTGCGGCGACGCGCCCGAGAACCCGGCGGTGGCGTCGTGCTGCGCCAGGGCGTTCTGCGGAGACTGCGTCTCCGCGCGGCCCGCGTGCGCGTCCTGCGGCGAGGCGCTGACCAGAGCGCGCGTGCACACCGTCGCCGCGCTCGACGCCGCGGAGCGTTTTTTCGTGAGCGCGGACGAGGAGAGGAGAGGGAACCGGAGAGAAAACCCGCGGGATCCGCGGGACCCGGAGGCGGATGCGGCGAGCGAGCGGCGGCCGCATTCGGCGGCGGCGCGCGAGTCGCGTCGCGCGGGTCTCGGCCCCCGCGGCGCGGCGGCGGCGGCGGGGCCCGGGTGGCGACTGACGCGTCCCGCGGACGACGCGCTCTCGACCGGGGACGGACGCGTCGGCGGCGATTTCGCCGCTCGGGGCTGGCCTTCGGCCTCGGGGGGCGACGGGATCGTCGAGCGCGGCGGCGGCGAACGCGCGGCGGCGGCGGCCGCGGGGGGTCCGGAGGGTCCGGGCGCGTCGCCGGGGCTCTCCCCGGCGGCGGGGACGAAGGCGCGCGGGATCATGGAGTACCTCATCGCGCTCAGGGCGAAGCACCGCGAGGCGCGCGAGGCGCGCGCGGCGGCCGAGCGATCGGCGGCGTCGGCGGCGCGGTCGAAGCCGGTGGTTCGAGGGCATCGCGCGTCCCTCACGGGCGCGGGGGCGAACGCGGCGTCGCTCGCGGCGGTGGCGAAGGGCACGCAGCTCCGGCGCGGGATTCGAAGCAGCGACGCGGCGCTCTGCGCCGCGCTTCCGCCCGTCTCGTCGCCGGCGGCGGTTCGCGCGTCGGCGGATCGGGATCGGGGGGGGTCGAAGCGGCGCGGGACCGCGGGCGGCGGCGCTTTTTCTCTTTCGTCCTCGTCCGTCGCGAAGGGGCGATCCGCCTCACCGCCGCCGGAGAAGGCGATCGTGTTCTCGCAGTGGACGGCGATGCTTGACCTCCTCGAGCCGCGCCTGCGGGAGGCGGGGATTCCGTTCCGCCGCCTGGACGGGACGATGAGCCTCGCGGCGCGCGAGCGGGCGCTCTCGGAGTTCGAGGAGAAGCCGGACGTGACCGTGATTCTGATGAGCTTGAAAGCGGCGGGGCTCGGGGTGAACCTGACGTGCGCGAACCACGTCATCCTGTCGGACGTGTGGTGGAACCCCACGGTGGAGGAGCAGGCGATCGATAGGGCGCACAGGATCGGGCAGACGCGGGAGGTGAAGGTGGTGCGGTTCACCGTGCGGGGGACGGTGGAGGATCGCATCCTGGCGCTGCAGGACCGTAAGCGCGCGATGGTCGCCGCCGCGTTCGGGGAGGACGCGGAGGGGTGCGCAAACAGGGCGCAGCTGTCGATGGAGGACCTCGTGTTCCTGTTCGGGAGCGGGACGAACGCCGGCGGAGGCGACGGAGCTCGCGGCGATGTTTAAAAAGAAAAAAAAAGAGACGGTGTCGTCTCATTTTTTACCATCGTTTTCGCTGCGACTCC
>MDSW01075538.1_pt1 | contig 16066 bp, 10 predicted proteins | sample 811171 | NCBI WGS metagenome assembly MDSW01 (sample SAMN05326641, study PRJNA326480) | marine metagenome | isolation source: seawater | place: Atlantic Ocean: North West | collected 2012
AAAATTGCCTGGTAATTTTGCTGGTGGATCAATTGACGTTATAACAAAATCTTATCCAGATAAATTGATATTCAAGTTAAATTTATCAAATTCAAGTAATACAGAATTAAATATAAACGATATTTATTTACCAAATGATGGATATGTTAATACATTAGGTGATTATTCTAATTTTAAACTTAACATGAGTTCAGATCAATTTGGTTCAAAATATATTTTCCAGAAAACTCCTGTTTTTTTTGGTGAATATTATGAAACAAATGCTGAGATTGAAAATCAATTATTACAAGAATATTTTTATGATTCTAGTTATGATAGTTTGGGTATAATAAAAAATAATTCATATGGTATTAATGATACTAATAATGATATATGGGAATATTTTTATTACAATAAATTAGCTAAAAATTCAAAAAATTTGGAAAGCAGTTATAAAAGATCAAAAATCAACTTTAATGATTTTAATTTATTTGGAGTAAATCTACCAAAATCCCCATTCTCAATTTCATTTATGAATGGGAATAAATATGATAGTAATAATTATGAGCTTGGATATTTTATAAATTCAAATTATTCTAATAAATTTAGAACTATTAATGAAAATTTAAGTGAATATTCAAAAAGAGGTAGCGAATATATTCCAGTTTATAGTTTAATCCAAGAAAAGCATAGCTTCAATACAAATTTTTCAAATTTATTTAGTACAGGAGTAAAATTTAATATTAATAATTTGAATTTTATAAATTTTGATTATAATTATATAAATATAGTTACATCAAAGAATGAATCAATGACAATTATAAGTAATGATACATATTATGAATTAGATAATGGTGGAATTGCTTTAGCAGATAAGATAGCTCAAAAAACTATAAATTCTCATCATTTTAAGTTGGACTTAAATTATGATTTAGATCAGGTTGAAATTAAGTTCAATATGTTTTATAATGAAAGTACCTCCGATTTAAATATGCCAGACATGAAACAACAAACATATCATAAAAATGTCTTTTCATCAAATGGTATTTGGGATTCCTCTGAGCCTCTATCTGAGATTTTCACTGATGTAGATGGAAACGGTATTTATGATGACGGTGAGCCTTTTATTGATTATAATTATAATGGTCAGTGGGACAATTTCGATCAAAATTCTAATGGCGTATGGGATCAGCAAGAATCATTTGTGGATTTAGGAAATGGTATATGGAATGATGGGGAAAGTTTTGATGATTTAGGAAATGGTATATGGAATGAGGGTGAACTGTTTAATGATTCTAATTCTGATGGTATTTGGAATTTTACTGATTCAGATGGAAATGGAATTTGTAATGATTATGAACATCCAGATTTTCCAGGATCTGGTATTATGCTATCTGAATGTGAAATTTTTAATGATCTAGGAAATGGAATTTGGAATGAGGGGGAGAATTTTAATGATATTGGTAATGGTGTATATGATTTTGGTGAACCATTTGATGATTCAAATAGCAATGGAGTATGGGATGATTCTGAAGGATTTTTAGATACAAATGGCGATGGAACATATAATACGGCTGAAACATTTAATGATACTAATGGAAATGGAACCTGGGATGAAGGAGAAGAATATATTGATGAACATATTGATTATAATAACGAAAAATATAGGTATCTTTCATTAGTTCAAGGAGAAGGAGAAAACGGAGTTAAGCCTACAAAGCGAACTTGGGTATATGGTGGAGAAGATCAAGAAGAATTTGGATTAAGTTTTGATATTAATTATAAATTAAATGATAAATATAGATTTAATTTTTTATATGGTTATGATAATATTGATAAAAATAGATCTTTTAGTAAAAGAGAATTTACAATAGGAACAAATTCACAAAATTCTATTATTGATCTTGAATATGATCCTACTTTAATATATCCTGGATTTATTTTTGATAATGAAGATTATTATTATTCTATTAGTGAAGAGGTTTTTGATGATATAGATTCAAACGGAGTATGGAATCCAGGAGAAGAATTTGAAGATTTAAATCAAGATGGAGTGTGGAATCAAGGTGATTCATTTATAGATTTTAATAATGATAATAATTGGGATTCAGGAGATTATATTTTTGATTTTTATGGAAATGGAGATGAAGTAATGGATGCTATTGAATTGTTATATTTTCAAAATGGTGGAAATTGTGATTATGATGGAGATGGATTAGAAGATGGACCTTGTGATTTAAATGGCGATGGAATTTATACCGAACCTGAACCCTTGATAGTGGATTTGAATAATAATGGTGTTTTTGACGAGGCTGAAAACTTTGTAGATACAAATAGCGATGGAATATGGAATTCTGGTGAAAGTTTTAATGATATTAATGGAAATGGAATTTGTGATTGTCATATTAAAGAGGATGGTCTCTATATGATGGAAAGTGCTGATGCAGCATCTAATAATTCATATTTTGCTTATGAAGATATCAATAGTAATTATTTCTTATTTACATCAGATTATCATCCTTCAGATAGCCATAATTTTACATTTAGTTATGGACTGAGGTATGAAAAATATATACTATATATGCAACCTTACAATACTGTATCAGGTGAATATTTATTTAGAAAACTTGGTAGAAATGGTACTTTTGATGAAAATGAGAGTTATATTGATTCTAATGAAAATGGAGAGTATGATGTTGGTGAACCATTTTCTGATTTAAATGGTGACAATGCTTATAATAATGGCGAATCATTTTCAGATTTCAATAATAATGGTCAATGGGATATCAATGAACCGTTTATTGATTTAGAGCATCCTCTTTTGATAAATGCAAATAAAAAAGAAAATTCTTTGTTGCATGCTTTTAATTTTATCTACTCACTAAATGAAAAATATAAATTTAGATTTTCATTATCAAATACATTAACAAGACCTCAGTATAGAGAATTGGCTCCTACAAAATATGAAGAATTTTACAGTGATAGAGCTATTGAGGGAAATCCATATTTAAAAACTACAAAAATTGAAAATATAGATTTAAGATTTGAATATTATCCAAGTATAACTAATATGTATACTTTTGCATTTTATAAAAAAAGTTTTAATGATCCTATTGCATTAGTTATTAAGCCAGGTTCTAGTCATAATTATATATCTTATGCAAATTCAAAAAATGCTGAAGTGCGGGGATTTGAATTTGAGTTTATAAACAAACTCAAATTTATACCACAAAAATATGGAAGTTTTTCTTTTGGTTCAAATTTTTCTACAATAGCAAGCTCTATGGAAATAGATAGTTTTTTTGTAAGCTATACTGGTGATACGATTACTAATGTTTCAAGTAGAGAAAAAGATTCTAGGCCAATGATGGGTCAATCAGATTTAATATTAAATTCTAATATTGGATGGAAAAATAATAAAAATAATTTTGATCTAAACTTGACCTATAATTATTCTTCAAAAAGATTGGTTTATATTGGAGCAGGTGAAGCTCCAGATGAATATGAGTATCCTAAGCCTGATTTAAACTTTACTACAAAATATAAAATAAGTGGAATAGAATTTTCATTTAAAATTAAAAATCTGCTCAATTCATCAATCAGATTAGGATCAGAGTACAATAATTGTGGTGATGATGGTTTATGTAAAGATGACGAAGGATATATTGGTCCTGACCAAGGGGAAAAATATAATATAAGATATTATACAAGATCATATAAACCTGGAACAAGTTATAGTTTTACAATATCGTATAATTTGTAAAATTTTAAATAATTAAAAAAAAGAATGACATTTAAAATTTATTTTTAATATTAATCATCAACTAATGAATAAAAAAATACAATTTATTTAGAAATAACTTTTTATTATTTAATGTTACTTTTACTGTTATAAATTTTTTTGAATATTATCTTTAAAAAAATGGAAATTAAAAAAATATTATTTTTATGTACAGGAAATTCTTGCAGATCGCAGATGGCAGATGGTTTAGCCAAGGAATATTTGCCTGATTTCCAAATAAAAAGTGCTGGCACTAAGCCTACTCCAGTTCATCCTATTGCCATCAAAGTTATGGAAGAAATAAAAATAGATATATCCAATAATAAATCTAAAATTTATTTAGATGAGGATATTAATAATGCTGATCTTATAATCACATTGTGTGGTGGTGCGATGGAAGCGTGTATTGTTGATTATAGAATGAATAATAAACACATACATTGGGATATAGATGATCCAGCACTAGCTAAAGGTAATAATGATATATTATTAAATGTATTTAGAGAAACTAGGGACATTATTAAACAAAAAATATTAATATTAAAGAAAGAACATGAATAAATATATTGTAGAATTTATCGGTACCTATTTTTTAGTTGCAACAGTCATTGGATCAGGTATTATGGCTGATAACTTATCAAATGGAAATAATGCTGTAGCATTGTTAGGCAATACCTTAGCAACAGGTGCTATTTTGTATGTTTTAATAACAATATTTGGTCCTTTGTCTGGAGCACATTTTAATCCAATCGTATCACTTGTATTTTATTTAAGAAATGAAATAAAATTAAAAATATTTGTTCTCTTTTCAATTTTTCAAGTTTTGGGAGGATTGTTTGGCACATTCTTGACACATTATATTTTTGAAATTGATTTGCTGCAAATATCAACTAATGTTAGGGGAGAGCTTCCGTTGCTTATCAGCGAAATTATAGCAACTTTTGGACTTATAATTACAATACTTTTAACACTAAGAAGTAAGGGTAATGTTGCAATAGCTGTAGCGTTGTTCATTACTGCTGGATATTGGTTTACTTCTTCAACCTCGTTTGCTAATCCAGCAGTAACGATAGCTAGAATATTTACTGATACCTTTACTGGAATATCTCCTAAATCTATTCCATTCTTTATTTTGGGGCAGACAATAGGAGCATATTTAGCTTATACATTTGACAACTTTATAAATGAATCTATTTGAATTTCATTTGCATAGTTACTTCAAACTTTGATCTTGTAAAATCTTCATCAAAATCACTTGTTCCAGCATTTTTTCCAGTTTGAAGGCGGTATGTTGGACTTAATGTAAATTCACCTTTTTCACCTTTGTAAAGTGTATAATTGTAAGATAACCACATATATGAAACTTTGTCATCTTTATTATTGTCATTACTCATATTAGCAATGTCATAAAAGAATTTTAATTTACCTTTTGCAATTGGACCATTTACAGAAACTCTCATATGATTTGCTTTATAGTAACCGGCATCGTCTTCTGATCCATTAGTTGAAGACATGTAGTATGAAAAACCTGAAGAGAATCCAGAAAACTTAGGCAATGACATATCCATTCCATAAGTAGTTGGTAGAAATGAATCATCATTTCCTCCAAATGACTTTAAAAATCTTGGTGTTAATGAAAAATTGGAAACTTTAAATGTCATATCAAGTCCAACAGTTTCATAGTCTGATAATTCAGTGCTATTACCTTCATCATCTTTTTCTACATTAGTTTCATTTAGATCAGCAGATACGAACCAATTTAATCGTTTATTAAATAGAGTTTCATAACCTGCAGTACCTATGACAGTTCCATTATTAAATAATGCAAATGGTATGTCTACAAGATTTGATGGATAATAATGCAAGTCTAGAGAAGGATTGTTTTTTAAAGGAAAAATACCAGCATAAAGTCCTGATTTTTCATCAGAATGACCAAAATATAATTCCATAAAAGATACAGTAGGTTTATAAGAATATGCAATATCATCTCCATAGACTGTTCCCATTTTAGCCATGCCTGCCGTACCATTTGTTCCTATTTTACTATTAAAAAACCATCCATCGTCAATATCAGCTTTTAGATTAATACGAGCCCTATATAAGTAATACATATCTCTTGTAGATGATTCATCACCATTAACTTTCAGATCATATCTTGGTCTGAAACGAGCGTCTCCTGTAATATTTATATCTGCTACTAAAATTGAAAATAAACTTAAATAAATTATTATATATTTCATGATTTCCTTTAAAAATTATTATTAATAACCTCTTAATTTAATTAAGTACTTATTTTTTATTAAAATAATATTTAAATAATATGTAATTTCTAATATAATTCTAACAAAACCAATTTAATTTCAAATTATGAATAATAATAAAAAAGTTTTAATCGTTGAAGATGAAAAAGATATAAGAAATTTATTAGTTTTCAATCTTCAGAAACATAATTACGAAGTTGATTCTACTCATGATGGTGAAAAAGCACTTCCATTAATAAGAGAAAATAAATATGATCTTATTTTATTAGATATTATGCTACCAGGTATCAATGGATTTGATTTAACAAGAATTCTTAAAAATGATAATTCTGTTTCTCGTATACCTATAATTATGCTTACGGCAAAAGGTGAAGATGAGGATATAGTTAGGGGACTAACTATTGGAGCTGATGATTATATAACAAAACCATTTAGTATAAAAGTATTAATTGCTAGGATTGAAAACGTTTTTAGGGTTGGAACTGAACGCGAAATCAAAACTCATAAAATTGAATATGATAGATTGGAAATTAACTTGAAAACGCGTGATGTTTATATAGATGGTTTAAGAATTGAATTAACTTTTACAGAATTTGAAATTTTAAAATTATTATCTAGTCATGAAAAATGTGTCTATAGTAGGCAAGAAATTATTAATTATATTAAAGGTACAGATTATATTGTTACAGATAGAACTATTGATTTTCAAATAGTTGGTTTAAGAAAAAAATTAGGACCAATTGGTAAATACATAAAAACTGTAAGAGGTGTTGGATATCGTTTTATAGATGGGGATATTTAGTATTGCACCTATTGCCCAAAAAAATACATTCTAGATTTTTTATTACAAATCTAATTATTGTCTTTATTGTTGTCTTTTTTTTCTTGTGGTTTTTTAATGTTTCTTTTTCTTCATTTTATTATGATGAAAAAGAAAATGATTTAAAGGCTAGAGCTAAATTAATTTCTAGTTTTTTAAAATCTTATTCTGGTATAAAATCTTTAGATTTATCTATCGAATGTAAAAAATTTAAAGATGATACAAATACTAGATATACAATTATAGATTTAGATGGTAAGGTTTTAGGTGATTCAGATGAAGATATTACTTTTATGGATAATCATATAAATAGACCTGAAATTGAGCAGGCAATTTCTGGAATAATTGGGACTTCTATTAGATATAGTAATACACTTAAAACAGAAATGCTTTATTTGGCCATTAATGAATCTATTGATAATGATGTTTACATTATAAGGGCATCGGTACCAATTGGTTCTCTGCAAAAAAATATTATAAAATTTAATTTTCAAATAATTGTAGCATCAATTTTTATAATAATAGTTACATTACTAATAAGTTTATTAGTTTCACGTAAAATTGTAAATCCAATTGAGAAAATGGTTGTTAATGCTAAGCTTTTTGCTAAAGGTGATTTTACAAATAGAATATTACCATCCAATACATTTGAGATAAATAGTCTATCAAAATCATTAAATTTAATGGCTAAACAATTAGATGAACGAATTAAATTGATTACATTGCAAAAAAATGAAAGTGATTTAATTTTATCAAGTATGTCAGAAGGTATAATAGCTACAAATGAAATCAATAAAATAATTAAGGCTAATTATAATTTTAGAGAAGTATTTAACCTTGAAGGTAGGGTTATAGGAAAAGATATATTAAAAATTATCAATAATAATGATTTTTTAATGTTCTATAATAAGTTGATTAAACATAGAACATCTAAAAAAATAGAATTAACTATAGATAATATCAACAACAGGACCATTCTTCTATATGGTACGAAATTAAAAAATGAAGATGGAGATTATATTGGTAATGTTATTATATTAAATGATATAACCAAAATTAGGTCTCTAGAAAAAGTAAGAAAAGAATTTGTAGCTAATGTATCACATGAACTAAAAACTCCATTAACAGCTTTGAAGGGTTATGTTGAAACCTTAAAAGAGGTTGATAATGAAAAAGATAGTAAGTATTTTCTTGAAATTTTAGATAATCATACAACAAGAATGAACTTAATCATTAACGACTTGCTCGAATTATCTAAATTAGAAGAAGCAGAGAAATCTAGTCTTGAGATTGAAAATATAGATATTCATAATTTAGTAAATGAATCCATAAATGAATGTCAATATGCATTAAATAAAAAAAACATACAAATTTTTTATGATTTTGTTGATGAAATTTATTTTAGTCTTAATAAAAGATTAATCCAAGAAGCGTTAGTTAATATTATTCATAATGCAATTCAGTACAGTAGTAGTGATACTGATATTTATATAAAATCATATATTGAAAAAAATAAATTATATATATCAGTTAAAGATCAAGGTATAGGTATAGATACTATTGAAAAAGAAAAAATATTTAATAGGTTTTATTGTGTTGATAGATCGCATAGCAAGAAAACAGGTGGTACAGGATTAGGTTTAGCAATTGTTAAGCATATAATTAATTTACATGGTGGAATTGTAAAAGTTGATTCTGAAGTTGGTAAAGGATCTGAATTCATTTTTATATTACCAAAATCCAAAAATGTTTAAAAAAATATTTATATATATATTCATAATATCGTTTACTATAAATTGTAAAAAAGAGGAGACTTTTTTTGATGAAAATGGTATAGAGTTTATAAAATTTTCAAAAAGTAATATTTTTGTGTCAAAATATGAAATTTCAAATCAAATTTTTACAAGTTTTTTAAATGATGGATTTAAAAAAAATATTATCACGATTGATTCTTCACTTAGAGTATTGGGTCATTATGATGGTGATAGGTATTATAGTAAAGGGTTAAAGATTTTATATAAAATAAATACGGAGTCTGATATACAATTTAAAGATAGTTCATTTTATTGTTTAAATGATAGATATTTATTGCCAATAAGAGAAATTAGCTGGTTTGCAGCACATTTATTTTGTAATTATTACAAATATAGATTACCGAATGAAAACGAATGGATCAATTTATCACTAGAATCAAATTATACTGATAAATTAATAGAAAATAAAGTTACTAAAATTAATCAAATTTTCGATATAACAAAAGATGGTATTGTTAACATTAATTCAAATGTATCAGAATGGATACATCCATTTTTTGATAATCAATGGCCATATAAGCAAATTAGAGGTGTTTCTTATAAAAGTATTCCTAATCCCATCAATAAAAAATTAGGTAATTATGCACCATCATTATTGCAAGATGTTGGATTTAGACCAGTAATAAACTTTAATTAATATCAAATATAATTATAAATATTTTATACATCTATTGCCTTGCTAACATTATCCTAACATTATTCTAACATACTGTAAATAGATTATAATATGATAAATTATTTTAAAAAGTTACTATTAACTTTTACGATAATGAATTTTTCATTTAGTAATTCTATTTTAACTGGTTATCTTAATAGTGATCAAGATGATAAACCATTGATAGGTGCAAATATTTACATTGTTGAGTTAAATACTGGCGCTGCTACAGATTTGGACGGTTTTTTTCAAATTTCAAATATTCCTACAGGTTTTTATACCATTCAAATTTCCTACATCTCATATAACACAAAGATCATAGACAATTATGAAATAATCAAAGGTCAAAATGATTTAGGAAATATATATTTAACTATTTCTGCAGTTCAAGGACAATCTATTAATGTTGTTGGGGATAAAAAAAATGATGAGACAAGTAGAATACTTGAACAAAAACTATCAAATGCTGTTTTAAGTTCTGTTAGTTCAGCTGAAATCAGAAAATCTGGAGACTCCAATGCGGCTGAAGCTATACGTAGGATTACAGGTGTATCAATTACAAATGAAAAAAATGTAGTTGTTAGGGGTTTGGGTAGTAGATATACTGAAACACAAATCAATGGATTTAATCTTGCTAGTCCTGAGCCAGATGAAAAAGTTGTGCCATTAAATTTATTTCCATCATCTTTGATTGAAAAGATCTTAGTTTATAAAACATATATTTCAAGCTTACCAGCTAATTTTGCTGGTGGAAATGTTTCAGTCCAAACATTATCATATCCTAATAAAAGAATCTTATCATTTGGTATTAGTAGTTTATCTAATAATCAATTTTCTAGTGATCAATTTAAACTTGGAAATTATAATAATTATAATGTATTTGGTTTAAATAATAAATTATCTGAATTAGATAATATTATACCATCTAATCAATCTTTAGATAGATTTGGATATTTGCAAATAACTTCAGATAATTGGATAGAAATCTTTGATGAAGATATGCCTACTAGTTCATCTGATAGAGCTATGTTGTGGAATGATTATTTGGGTACTAGGGGTGCCCAATTTAGTCAAGGATTTAAACCTAAAAAAACAGTTGGTTTGGATCCAAATACAAAATTTACATTTAATTTTGGAAACAAATATGAATTATCACAATTAATAGAATTTGGATTTTTTAGTTCTTTAAATATTTCAAATAAATTTAGTTTTGATGAAAAAGAAAAAACAAAATGGAGTCAAACTGATTTAGGATTCCAGGAAAGTTCATATATTCTTCAACAAGAAAGCTCACATATAGTTCAATCTGCATTAGTTCTTAGTTCGGGTTTGAAATACGGTTTTAATAAACAGTTTGCTTTAGATTGGCAAACACTTTTAACTGGATATTTAAATAATTCATTTTCTATGGGTGATGGGTATGATTCCAATGTAGATAACGGTGGTTATTTTTTTGATGAAAATTTAACTCAAAAACAAATCGCATCTCATCGCTTATCATCAAATTTTAAATTAAATGATATATATAATGTTTCATTTCAATTTAATCATAGTAAATCTAATCTTAATAGACCAGATTCTAAAAAACACTATTATCTTCGTACAACTGTTTATGAAGACTTGATTGATTGTAATAATGAATATTTAGTTTTAAATGATGAGAATTATGAAATTGGCCAGATATGTGATGGAGATAATAATTGGGTTGATTGGATGGGTAATGGTGTATGGGATGAAGGAGAAAATTTTTCGGATGATAATGAAGATGGTAACTGGGGAATATTAGATTCATTGTATACTCCTTATAGACATAATGGAGTGAATACAGGAATAAGATCATTTACTTATGGTGGAGAAAACGTAAATTCTTTAAAATTAGATAATAATTTAAATTTCGTCTATAATAGTAGTAAGGTTAAGTTAGATTTTGGACTATCATATGAGAATAGAAACAGAAATTTTATAAAGAGAGATTTTTATTTAGATGCTATGAATTCTTCGTTTTGGGAGGATTATGAATCTTTTAATCCTGATAGCATTGCATTTGGATCTCTTTTTGATTCTGGTAATTATTATGGAGAAATTAATAATGGCTTAATATTAGTAGAGAATGTAGCGGGCTTGGCTAGAAATGCTTATAGTGCAGAGAATAGTAATGTAGCTGCATATTTAATGTCAAAAATTAATTTTAATGATATCTCAAATTTAGTTTTTGGATTACGTTTAGAAAATGACTATCTATTCCTTGAACCCTATAATCCTACTAATGGTAGAGTTTTTGTTAATAACTTAACACAAGAGCCAATTCGTGTAGATCGTTCTGAGTTTGATGTTGTTCCTTCAATAAATTATTCATATGGAGATGAAAATAAGTATAGAATAGCTTTGTCTAAAACCAAGGCTAGACCACAATTCCGTGAATTAGCTCCATTTGAATTTCAGGAATATTATAGTGAAGAGCCTATGGTTGGTTATCCTTATTTAAAATCGACTGATATTACTAATTTTGATTTTAGATTTGAAAAATATTTATCATCATCTGAAATGTTTTCATCTGCTATTTTTTATAAAAATTTTATAAATCCAATTGAAGTTGCATATATTCCTTCTAATGATAGAGCATATAAGACATATCAAAATGCATTAGATGCTAATTCTTATGGATTAGAATTAGAATATAGAAAGAATTTAAGATTTATTCCATTAGAATTAGGTTTAGCATCTATTGGAGTAAACGGTATTTTTACTAAATCTAGCGTAGAATCAGATAGTATTGCATATTTATTTAACAATTCTCAGATTAAAAATAATGCTTCAAATTTAAAAAGATCAATGCAAGGACAGTCTGATGTTATTTTTAATGTATTAATAAATTTTAAACATATTCCTACAAACATAACTTATAATTTATCATATAATACTTTTTCAAAACGAATCAATGTAATTGGAACTGGAGATTTAGTAGATGAATATGAATTTCCGTTCCATTTAGTTAATTTCCAAATGAAAAAAACATTTGTAAAAAAATATGATTTTGTATTTAAAATAAAAAATATATTAAATAGTACTAAGTCCTACGGATATTTAGATAGTAATACAAATGAAATTTTCTATACAAAAAAATACAGTCCTGGAATATCATTTTCAGCTAGTTTTAAAGTTAATTTTTAATATTTAAAATATAACATTCCTCTAACGTAAATCTAATCTTTATGGTTTAAAATTAAATATAGATAATTATATAATTCATGAAATAACAAATTTCTAATCAAATTATAATAATTATAGATAAAACTTAACGTTCATAATTTAATATTTAAAGGAGATTTATGAAAAATCTAATTAAGATAATGACAAGCATTATTTTAGTAAGTTTGTTTTTGACTGGTTGTTCTGAAGATAGTCCAGTAAATAGTGAAGCAAACAATGGAAATAATGGTAGTAGTGCTGTAGAGCATTGCGGTACAATTGATAGTGATGAAACCTGGAGTGCTACTGATGATCATCTTTTAACCTGTCAAACCTTTGTACAATCGGGTGTTACTTTGACAATTGAAGCAGGTACAATAATAAAATCTAATCCAGCAGATAATAATGGTTTAGCACCTGCATTGATTATTAGTAGAGATGCTATATTGATTGCTGATGGTACTGCAGATTCTCCAATTACATTTACTTCAGTTATTGATGATATTGATTCTAATCCTCAATCACAAACTTGGGGTGGTTTAATTATCAATGGTAATGCTCCAATAGCAAATGACGGTGGTGAGGCTTTTGTAGAAGGCTTAACTGGTATTCCTTATGGTGGTAATGACCCTACAGATAATTCAGGAATTTTAAGATATGTCAGAGTATGGTATGGTGGTAGCGTTATTGGACAAGATAATGAAATTAATGGTATTACTTTGGCTGGTGTTGGTAATGGTACAACTGTTGAGTATTGTGAAGTTGCTTACAATAAAGATGATGGTTTTGAGATGTTTGGAGGAACTGTAGATCTAAAATATTGTTCTGTTGTAAGAGTGGGTGATGATTCTTTTGATACAGATAATGGTTATCAAGGAAGAGGTCAGTTTTTATATGTTTTACGTGATTCAGATAGTGATCGTTGCATGGAGATGGATAATAAAACTGACGATAACTTAGATAGTCAACCAAGGTCGCATCCAGTTTTCTCAAATATGACTTGTGATGGATTTAATGGGTCTAATGATCTTGCTAAATTAAGAGAAGGAACAGGAGGTGATCATAGAAACCTAATTATGATAAATGGTGCTGGAGATGGCATAGAAAATGAAGATAATGGTTCTGAATTAGTAACTCAAGATATTGGTTTAGGTACATACCCTGATTATTTATATATTTCATCAAATACATTATTTTATAATGTATCAAATCCATTTAAAGACAATGTTTCTGATTTAGGTTTTACTTATATTGAATCAGATTCTACATTGGGGATTACAAGTGATAACCCTTTGCCTGCTTTAGATAGTCATGCATATGAAAATATTGATAATGTAAAAGAAACTGATGATAATTTTTTCCAACAAACTGATTTCAAAGGTGCTTTTGGAACAGAAAATTGGTTAAATGGTTGGTCAATTTTATCAAATTAATCATTTAATTTCTGGGTTACCTATCTTAAACATAGTAACAAAAAAAAGCCTCTTTTATTAGAGGCTTTTTTATTTAATATTTAAAATTAAAAGAGTTTTAAATAATTCAGTTTCCGCAGGAACCATCATGAGTAGAATCAAAATTAAGAGTGTACTCTATACATTGGTTGTCACTATATGCATTAAATTGGGGTATGTCAATAACTTCATTTAGTAAAACTGTAGTATTAGAGGTTATAATAGCAGTTTCAATTTCTTCCTCCCAATTACCTCCTGCTTCAACGCAGGATATTGAATCCGTTAAAGAAGATGAATTTTCAAATCCATTGCAATCATAGTCTGAAATAGTAATTAAGTTAGAATCTAAAGAAAAGGTTCCAAATTCGCAGTCTGGATAAATGAATGAATTATCATTATTAATAAAAATGTAGGAATCATCATATTCAAATAATTCTAAAAATGTTGTCCAATTGCCATCGATGGAATTACATTCATTTTGCGAAAAAAGTGTTGATTCCAAATTAGGATAATTACATAAACCATTATACCCTTGACCATCACAACTATCGCTCATATAAATCGTTATTTCATTGAATTTATATGAACCATAATTAAATGAATTTAACTCATCATTAGTATTTGAATTAGTTGTATTGTTTTCATTACAGCTAGTAATTAGAATTAAGGTAGTAATTATTGTTTTATTTATATTTTTCATTATTGTACTCCATTAAATAATAGATTATAAATTTAATAGACTTTAAATATGAATTTTGCTACAAAAATAATTATTTTGTTTTGTGAAAATATTTAATGATAGTTTTTTTGAAAAAACTAAATTTAAGGGTGGATTTAGTATATATAATTGATTAATTGGTTGGTATACTTTCTAATTAAGCATATTGAACTATAATTAAAAAGGTGACCATATGATCACCTTTTTAATTTTTTCTATTATTCATCATTATCTAAAAAGTAGCTTTGCTCTATCATCTCAAGTTCTTCATCTGTAGGTTCATTAACATAATTATCTTCAGGGTTATTGTTTAAATTGTAATACATTTTAATCTCCTTTATTTATTTTAACTAACAGATATTATTGTAGCTAAAGAAATTAAAATGTGATCCCTACAACATTTTGAAATTAAGTTGATTTAAGTCACAGGAGTAGGTATAGAAGTATTAACTATATCAATACCTCTCCTTATTATGATTGCATGTTCTTTATCAATTTTTTCTATAGATTCTAATCTATTAACAAGCTCAGCTTTTATGTTTATACATTTAACATCATTTTTTATAATATTATATAATTCAAACAAAACTAACCAATCATTTGGATACTTTGTTGATAACTCATTCAATATTTCATTTATATTAGATTGTTTTATAGAATTTGATTTAATCGATTGAATTTTTTCATATACTTTATTAAGATCTTTATTTTCTTCTGATAGAGTTGATGATTGTTGGTAATTTAGTGAATCATCTTCTTCATTATAATATTTTTTATAATCAGCAGGACCACCATATACAGATTGGATATCTGTACCTGATATCAAATCATAATAACCCCATTCAGGATTGAAAAGTATATTTTCTTTTGACATTACAGTGCATTGATCTAATTTAATAATGAGTGGCTTGTCATCAATAAATTTAATATCTAATATTATACCTGATACTTGGATCCCATTGTTATATTGTATATCAATTTTAGATCCAAGTTTAATATTTAATAAGGATAGATCTGCTTCATTGCATTCATGAAGTCCCTTATTAATATCTTTTATTGTACCTATAGGACAGCCAAACCCATCTTTGTGATATTCCTTATTGTGACCTTCAATTTCTTTTTTATTATAACAAAGTTGAGAGGGGCCACTAAATTGTAAATATGATAGTGAATCTTTGTTGGTATGATAGTTAGATAGAATACCTGAAATCGAAAGGTTAGAATCTAATAGAGACGTGGTAACTGTTTTTGATTCCTTCGCTTTTTTTATACCATCAATTCCACCTGTCTGGTATGCCATAGTTTTTGCATAATCATTTAGAAGTTTCGTTAAGGTATTAAAATTATTAGTAACAAATAGCTGTGGCTGTTGCTCTGTTATATCATAATTGTATTTTA
>MDSW01121633.1_pt1 | contig 16066 bp, 9 predicted proteins | sample 811171 | NCBI WGS metagenome assembly MDSW01 (sample SAMN05326641, study PRJNA326480) | marine metagenome | isolation source: seawater | place: Atlantic Ocean: North West | collected 2012
AGACGCCGATGTCGGTTCGGCTCAGCCAGGCGATGGCGTACGCGGCGACGTGGATGAGCGCGCTCGCGTTCCTGTACAACTACCTCGGCCAGCGCGAACTCACGCGGCAGCTCGCGCGGCGTGTGGACCGCGTCGTCGCGAAGAACGATCTCGTGGACGGAGACGACGACGAGGACGACGAGGACGACGCGAAACCGGGCGACGCCGCCAAGAAGGGAGACGACGTCGACGCCGCCGGCAAGAAGGCGAGCAACGCGGTCTAGCGAACGCGTACCTTGTACACATGTGATAGACGAGAACTGACGCCCCGCTCGTGACTGCGTATCATAACACGCGCCGCGCGCGCGACACGTGGTCTCTTTCGATCTCGATCGTCGTCGTCTCGACGCGTCGTCGCTTCCGCCCTCGTCGCTCCCGTCCTCGTCGCTTTCGCCGCCCCCCGGTCGATCGATCCCTACGACGCCTCCCCCCCCTCCCCCCCCCGCGCCGCCTCCACGAGCGCAGAGAAGGGCACGGTGACCAGGATGGAGTGCCCGACGGCGACCACCGCGCTCCGCAGTCGAACGCACGTCCGCGGCTTCGCGCCCGCGCCCTCCGCGTCGGCGCGATTCTCGGCGTTGGCGGGGAAAAAATCCCACTCCCTCCCGTCGTCGTCGTCCGCCGCGAACCCGTCAGAGTCCTTGAGCTCGAACACCGCGCCGTACGCCCCCGCCCTCGACCCCGCCGCGGACGAAAGGTGCGACCCGGGCCCGGGAATTGACCCTGACGCTTCGCCCGCGTGCGACGCGTCCTCGGCGGCGCCCTGGCCCTGGCCCTGGCCGTCGCCCTGGTCGCCTGGGACGTTCGCCGCCGCCGCCCTCGCGCCCCCGCCCTCCTTGAGCGCGAGTCCCATCGCGGAGACGTGCGCGTCGCCGCGGACGTGCGTGAAGACGAGATGGCACGCGACGCGCCCCCCCGAGCGCGCCGCGAGCGACCGAACCGCGCCGTTGGTCTCCGCGGCGCGCGCGCGCGTCGCGTCGTCGTCGTCCCGCCCTCCCCCTCCGCCTCCCCCTCCCCCTCCCCCGCGCGCTCTCCCGACGCTCTCGAGGACGCGCGAGGCGCGCGCGGGGGCGTCCCCCCCGAACCTGAACGTGACGAGGTCGGACGCGTGCGTCCTCCTTGGATGGGGCAGCGGCGCGGGGACCCTCGTCGCGGGCGCCGTCGTCGCCGGCATCGCGTCCGGCGCGTAAAACGCGAGCGCGTCGGAGCCCGCCTCCGCCACCGCCTCCCGTTTCGGCCGGAGCGCGATCCCGTCCGCCTCGTCGCTCAGCGCCGCGTTCCCCTCGGGGCGGGCGACCGCGCCGTACCCGCCCGCCGCGTCGAGCTCGTCGTCGACGACGAACGACAGGCTGGCGCAGAAGGACGCGCACACAGCCGCCACCGTCGCCGCGGGAAGCGACGCCGCGCCCGGCGCGACGACCGAGCGAACCAAAGACCCCGCGCCGGCAAAGGAGTACGCGGCGGAAATCGAACCGCCGCCGACCGACGCAGCGTCGTGCGCGAGCGAGCGGGACGGGCGCGCGCGCGCGAGGGCGGGTGCCGCCGACGCGTCGTGATGCGCCTCGTTCGTCTCGCGTCGTGGGTTATCTTGTCCGACGCGTTCGTGCTCGTCGCCGGTAGACGGATTCTGTCGGACGTCGAAGCGTCGGACGAAGTATTCGCGCTGGTACGCGCTCGGCGCGTGCCTGGAGAGGAACGCGACGCCGTCGACGTGGAGCCTCGCGGGGGTCTCCGTCAGGGCGCCGTCCGCGCCGCGCCGCGACCTCGGGCGCGAGAGCGCGGACCCGAGCGGGAACCACTCCGGCGCGACGAGGGGGGCCCAGAACGAACCGATGTGTTTTCCGGACGCGGACGCCGCGTCGTTGTTCGCCGAGGCGTTTTTTTCGACGGCGCACTCGCGGCGGACCCCGCCGCGACCGTTCGCGGACCTCTCGGCGGACGGACCCCAACCCGGCGCCGCCGCGTCCCCGCGCGAGACCTGCGGTTCCACGAACGCGTCGACGGAGAGCTTCACCCGCCACCCGCCGTTCCTCCTGTGCGCGTACCTCGCGAGGAGGACGTTTGTGAGCCCCGGGAGGTCCACGATCAACGCGTGGTCGGTGATTCTCGCCGCGGGGTTGCGCGTCTTCGCCGCGACGCAGACGACCGACCAGTCGTGATGAGGACGGCCGCCGTCGCGAACGGCGCCGCGGGGGAGGGCGCCGGGGGGGGGGACGCCGCTCGAGGGCGAGAACCCGCCCGAGACGGGCGGGATGAACGGGAGGAGATGCGTCGGGTCCGGCGCGTCGTCGTCGAGGTAGCGGTCGTCGTCGTCGTCCGGCGGGGAGAGGAAGCGCGGGGGGCGCCGACCCCGCGGGAGGAGGCGGGCGCTCGAGTCTGCGGGGGGCTCGTCCGAGGCGTCGTGGTGCACGGTGACGCGGTACTTGGTCGCGCGGGCGACCGCGCGCCACCAGCGTCCTCGCGCGTAATCGATCGGGGCCTCGCGCGACGCGACGAGGCGGCGGCACATCTCGCGGTTCGTCTCGTCGCCCGGGAGGAGGCCGAAGCCGTGGCCGATGTCGTGGCTGAACCCGAAGCGCTTGCGCGCCATGTCGCGCCAGAGCTCGGGCGCGCGCGCCGCGCGGCTCCAGCTCCGGCACGTCCCGCCGACGGCGAGGACGGAGGGCATGCCTCCGTCGGGCGCGCGCGCGACGGAGGTGACGATGGAGGACAGGATCTCGTCGGGGAGATCTGGAGGGGCGCGAAGGGCCGGGTCCGCGTCGTCCGCTGCGTCGGGAGGCGGAGAGCGCCGCGGACGCTTCGCGCCCGCGGCGCGCGCGGAGGCCGGAGCGGGGGCGACAGGAGCGCCGCGCATCACCCCGAACCCGGCCCGCGGGTGCGCTGCGCGCGCGCGAGTGGCGGTCGCGAGGGGGTAACAACGACGCGGCGTCCAAGCAAGCGACGGCGGTTCGTCGGCCCGTCCGACGAACGCGAGGACGACGCGCGACCCGGCGCGGTCGTCTCGACGACGAGGAAATACGTCAAGGGAGGCGGCGTATTTCGAACGGACGCGCGCCAGTCTCCCTCGGCGCGCGGCGGCGTGCGGGCGGGGCGCGCCCTCGGCGATGTCCGGCCGACTCCCGTTCGGGCGCGCGTGGCGTCGCGGCCGCGCGTGGCTCGACGCGGGCTCGGTCGGCTTCTCCCGGTCCTCCCACGGGTCCTCGCGCCGGTTCCATCAGATCGCGAGCGGCGGTTCGAGCCGAGGCGGCGCCGGTCCCCGGTCCGCCTCCGGCGCGTCCTCCTCCTCGAACCCTCTGCGCCGCGCGCTCCGATCGTACGACGCGCTGAACGCCTCGCACCCCACCGCGACGAAGATCGGCACGAGCGTCGCGATCCTGCTCTTCGGCGACGCGAGCGCGCAGCGCATCCAGCACGACGCCGCCGCGAGCGCGGCGGTGGCGCGCGGCGATCCGCCCCCCGCGTTCGCGCTCGACCGCCGCCGCCTCCTCGCCTTCGCATCCTTCGGCGCCTTATACACCGGCTGGTTCCAGATGCACTGGTTCCGCCTCCTCCAGCGCGCCTTCCCCAGGCCCGAGGACGCCGCGCGGCGCTCCCTCGCCCGCCGACCGGACGTCCTCGGCCCGCTCCTCGTGAACCAGCTCGTCGCGGTGCCGTGCCTGTACTATCCCTTCTACTTCTCGTGGACGGGACTAATCCGCGGGTTCGCGTTCGACGAGAGCGTGGAGATGGCGAGGGCGAAGTATCGCCCCAGTCTGTTGGCGCAAAACTGGGCCTTCTGGTTCCCGGCCCAGGGCGTGCAGTTCGCCCTCGTGCCGAGCGCGTACCACATCGTGTACGTCTCCGCCATGGGCCTCGCGTGGAACACCATCCTCAGCTTAGTCACCCTCGAAAACAAAAACCCCGACCGAAAAACGAAAGAGGGCGCCGCGCCCGGCGAAGGCGGGAGAAGAGGAGCGAAAAAACGACCGACCGAGCGAGCGAGGTGAGTAAGTCTGGGTAGACCGGTATAGAGACTACGAGTAGACCACGTCGCTTCGCTCGGCCCTCGCCTTCACCCTGGCCATCTCGAGCTCGCGTTTTCGAAACACCTCCGCCCACGCGGAGCCCCGCGCGTCGGCGGCTTCCTCCAGCCGAGCCGCGAGCGCCGACGTCGCCTTCGACGCGCCTTCGGGGACCGACGCGCGAGTATTCGTCAGGTACGCGTCCGCGAGGGTCGTCCGCCGGGGGGGCTTCGGAGGCCGGGGCGGCGGAGACGACGCCCGGTGAGCGGCGACGCGAGCGTTCGCGCCATCGTTCGCGCCTTCGCCTTCGCCTTCGCCTTCGCCTTCGCCTTCGCCTTTGGCGTCGTTCGCCTCCACTCGGCGGCGGTGCTCGTCGTTCGTCGCGTCTGCGCTCGACCGCAAACCAGCCGCTGTTCCCCGCTCCCTCCTCGCGCGCATCGCCTCGTCCGCGGCGCGCATCGCCTCGCGCGCGCCCGCGAACGCCTCGCGCCGCGCCTCCTCCTCGCGCGCGTCCGCGATGAACCGGCGAACGCTCGCCGACACGAGCGCGGCGTCCGACCCAACGCGCCCCGGCCCTTTCGGCTCCGACTCCGACCCTTTCGGCTCCGACACCGACCCTTTCGGCTCCGACACCGACCCTTTCGGGTTCGGCTCCTCCGGTCGCTCGTCGGGGCTGCCCGGTTCTTCGCGGTCGTTCGAACCGCCGGCCGCTTCCCTTTCGAGCGCTCGCTCCTCGGCGTTTCTCCGCTCCGCCGTTTCCGCGGTTTCGAACGCGTGCGCGAACGACGCCGGGACGGTGCACCCCTCCGGCGGCGGCGGGACGAGCCTCGACTCGTGGCCGTGCTCGGCGTACGCGCGCGCGTACTTCTCCGCGCTCTCCGGGGGCCACGCCTGGAACAGGAGCTGCATCCTGAGCTGCGCCTCGAGCTCGCGCCTCAGCGCCTCCGCCGACCGCGCCGACCGCGTCGCCCTCTCCGCGGCGTCCTCGCGCGCCTTTCGCGCCAGCCTCGACGCGAGCGCCGCCCTCAGCCTCGGGGCGGCGTCTTCGTCTTCGTCGCCCGCGGCGGACTCTTCGGCGGGTTCGGCGTCGGCGTCGGTCTCGGAGGAACGATGAGGAAAGTAGCACCGCACGAGGACGTCGCCCGTGACCGCCTTCGCGCCGCGCTCGCGCCAGGCGTGCCACCGCCCGCGCTTGTCCCCGCCCTCGGCGCGCGTCGGCACGCGCTCGAGCGGGAGGACGACGCGCCCGAGGAAATCATCCGCGTCGAACAGACCCTCGTCGCGGTCGAACAGGTCGAGGACCACGCTCTGACCGGCGACGTTCTGCGCCGCGGAGGAGGCGGAGGGGGATTCTGATTCGTTTTCGTCACCGTCGTTCGCGCGCGCGCCGCCCGGGCTCGAGGGTCCCGCGCGTTTGAGGGTCCTCGCGAGGTCGGTGACCATCTCGCGCTCGACGTCGCGACGGGCGTCGCGCGTCTTGACGTCCGTCACGAACCCGTCGTTTGCGTGTGCGTGTGCGTCTTTATTTTCGTCGCGCCCCCCCCGGCACCGGGCGGCGAAGGACGTCGTTTTTTTCCCCGCGGCGTTTTTTTCCGGCACCCGAGCGCTTCCGCACCCGAGCGCGTCCACCGCGGCGTCTCGGACGCCGAGCGCGGTCCTCCAGACCGCCCCTACGTTTCTTCTCTCGGCGTCCCTGATTTGTTTTCGCGTGCTCGGCTTGACGCGGAAGAACATCTCGTGCCTCCACGCGGGCGCGACGGCTTTTTCCACCACCTTCGTCCGGAACACCTGGTCTTCCTTCGCGCTCGTCGCGTCCCTCAGCGTCCCGACCACGTACGCGTCCGAGGTCCCCGTGACGTCCGCGGCCTTGATGTTCCGCGCCTTGACGACGCGCACGCGGAGCCGCGTCTTTCGCGCGTCGGCGAAGTACGCGACGAGCAACACCTCCCCGCTCGTCCGCGCCTTCGACCCGTGCGCCTCCCACGCCCTGAACCTCGGCTCGGCCCGGTGGTCGCGCTCGCGCGCCGTGGGGATGTCGCCCACGGACCACACGATCTGCCCCATCGCGTCGTCCGCGCCGAACGAGTCGTGGTCGAAGAGCTCGAAGAGCACCGCGCTCCCCTCGGCTTGTCCCTTGTCGACGCCCTCGAAGACGAACCGCTCGTCCCACGCGGGCGCGAGCGTGCCGAACCGCGTCGCCGTCCGACGCCGGTCGTCGCGCTTCGCCGTCTCGCCCGCCGCGAGGTGCCTGAGCAGAGTCACCCGGACGTACGGGTCGCTCGAGCCGTTCGAGTCCGCAGCCTCCAAGCCCACCGCGCCGACGACCCAGACGTGGAGGCGCCCGGGGACGTCCGGGTCGAAGCGCGCCGCGAGCTTCGCCCGCCCGCGATCGCGTCGCGGAGGCGGAGGAGGAGGACCCAGGCGAACCCAGTGCGCGCGGATGGACGCCGACGGGTTCCTCCGGGGGCACTCCTCCTCGACCGCCTCGATCGGGATCTCGACGGATCCGAGGTGGTCGTGCGAAGCCAGGACGTCGTGGTCGTAGAGCGCGACGAGGACGCGCTCGGAGCCGAGCAGAGTTTTGGACGCCGACGCGAAGAACCGCTCGCCCCAGACGGGGTTCAAGGTTCGCCGTTTCACCTTCGTCCGCCCCACCGGCTCGCCCTCGTGCGTGACGACCGCGTACGGGTCGCTCGTGCCCCCCGCGTCCATCGCCTCGAGGTTCCGCGCGGCGAGGATCTCGACGCGCACGACCCGGGGTCCCGAGCCTTTTTTCGAGTCGCCGGCGAGACCGCCTCCTCGAGAGGACCCCTCCGAGACCGCGTCGCGTCGGCCGATCGCGCGACCCTCGACGTCGAACGCGCGAGACCACGGGTCGCGCTCGTCGCACGCGACGACGCCCACGGGGTGGCCGAAATCGATCGTAGACGCGGGCTCGAGGGAGCCGCCCGACGAGTCCCGGAATCCCGAGGGCCGCGTCTCGAACCCGGAGGCGTCCGCGAGTTGGCGCGCGCGGTGCGCGGCGTTGGCGCGTTCGATGAAGTCGACGTCGGTCCTGATGTTCTCAGCGACGCCGACGCGCCGGCGCCGCGCGGCGTCGACGCGCCCGGCCTGCGCGGCGGTGAGCCGGGAGGCGTACGCGGCCTCGGCGGAGGCGTTCCCGTCCATCTCGCGCGAGAGCGCCGCGGAGGCCGAGGCGGTCGCGCTAGCGAACGCGGAGAACGCGCCGCGGAAGAAGGACGCCATCGCGAGACGCGCGCGGGCCGCCGGGGACGGGGGGGCGAACGTGCCGACTCGACGGATGGGCGCGCGAAAGCGTCCGCCGGTTCGCGCGTGCGGCGCGGCGGGACGCGCCCCGGGGCCGCGAGCGCGACGCGGCGAGACGCGCGCGCGCCGAGCGCGCGGCGTGCGTGCGCAGCGCGCGGCGGGAGTAAGCCGCCGCGCCGAGCGCCGCGCGCGGTCGAGCCGGCCGACGACGATTCGATTCTCTCAACGGCGTGCACTTGTTTGTTGAGCGCGTCGTCATCGTCGTCGTCATCAACGACGACGGATGATTTTACCAGTACTGGTATTGGGTGGAGATCTAAAGTCGAAACGGACGGTTCACTCGACCGTCCACACCTCGGATCCCGACTCGCCTCGATTCGCCTCTATTCGGTCACCACATCACGCGCTACACGCTTCATCGCGCTCTAGCTGCGGCGTCGGCGCTCGTCGTCGCCGCGCCCGCGTCGCAGTCGTACCCGAGCATCTCGAGGTCGTCGGCGAACATGTCGCACGCGCGCGCCTTGGTCGTCGCGTCGAACGCCTCCCCGTACTTCCTCGGCGCGGCCGCCCGCCCCGGCTCGGCTTCCGCCCGGCTCGGGCACGTCCCCCCGACCATCTCGTCGCACGTCAGCGGCTCGCACCTGAAGTAGCACTCCCTCGGGGCCTGGCCGCCCGGGACGCTCCCCCACGTCTTCCCGTCCAACCGGTGCGCCTCCGCCAGGCCCAGCTTGTCGATGAACCCGGGGTACCAGCGCTCGGGCTCCTCCGTGCGCAAGACGGTCAGGTCGCGCGCGACGTCGAACCCGCACCCGAGCCACGTCTGAGGGACGAAGTGGTTGAACCAGCTCGTGCCCAAGGCCTGAATGCGCCGCTTCGTGAACCCGGGCGTGGAGAGGGCGAGCTCGAGCCAGCCCACGAACTTCTCGAAGGACGGCTCCGCGCACAGATTCCGAGCCTCCCAATCTCGCGTCAACCACGCCAATGCGCCGTCCAGCGAAGACGCGTCGTCGTCGACGGCGAGCTCCGCCTCGAACTCGCCCGACTCCAACACGTCCGCCGCGATCTCGCGCACGTCCGCGTCCGACAGCTCACTCCCGAAGTCCATCTGCCTGATTTGCGCCTCGAGCCACGCCGCGTTCCTCTCGGAGGACGTCGCCGCCTCTCCCCCGCCCGCTTTTTCGTCGCGCTTGGGTTTCCAAAAGACGCTCGGCAAGTATTTGAGGACGTTGCCGCACTCGCACTCCGTCTGCGGGTGGAGGTCCACGCACGCGATCTTCGCCCTGTACCCGCTGTACAGCCGGTCCAGCGGATCGCGCGTGATGAAGTACCGGTCGTCTCTGGTGAGGCCGTCGACCGATTCGCCGCTTTCGTTTCCCGCTTTCGTTCCGGAGACCGACGCGGAGGGCACGGTGAGGCTGTCGTGCGCCTTTGCGACGCCGTTGACGTCGCGCGGCGACGCGCGAACCTCCTCGGGGCGGTGCCCCGCGAGGAGTAACATCCCCATCGACGTGCTCCACACCTTGGGAGAGAGGCAGACCATGCTCACCTTGCCCGCGTTCGCGCCCGCGGGGGCGATGTAATACAGAGGCCTGTTATCCTTTATGTGCGTCTGCGACACCGTCAGCTCCGCCGGCGCCGAGGACGCGTTGGAAACCAACAACGCCGAGAAGGACGCGTCGGCGGCCGTCGCGGCGCGGTGGCGACGGCCGAGCGCGAGGGGACGCGCGGGACCGCCGAGCGCCACCAGCGCGGCCGCGAGGGCGGCGAGGGTGAGGAGCGCGGCGACGACGGTGGACTTCGCGAGGTGCGCGCGTCCGCGGGTCCGAAGCGCGGCGTCCGAAGCGCGCCCGCTCTCCGCCGTCGCGCCGTACGATGACGCGTCGTCGCGCGCGGAAGGATCCATCGCGGGAACGCGACCGGGGCGTGCCGGAACGCTTCGCGTCGGCGGTCGACGCGCCGCGCGATGCGGGCGACGGCGCTCTCGCGCGAGGAGGGAGGGGTCGCGCGAGCCGGTGTGCCGACGGCGCGAGGCGAAGGCGAAGCGCGGGAAGCCCCGACGTTCGGATGCCAGTCGTAGTACTGCGTAGCGCGATCGTCGTCAGCAGTTCCCGGCAAGAAAGATCCTCCGGACCGCGTCGGGTCCTGGTTCGGATCTTCGAGCGGGAAGGGAAGGCGTCAGTCAGGAACTTGGGGTCTCTTCCTCAGTGGCTAGAGTCTAAGAGCTAGGAACGTTCGATGGAGCAAACAGTCTGGATCTTCGGTTATCGAAGTCCGGCCACGTCTCCGTTCGCCGTCTGCGTCCGTCCGACCCGAGCGAAACGCGTGAGATCGCGCGTCGGGACGTTCGCCGCGCCTCGGCGCGATCGCGACCAGCCTTTCGCGATAAGCCGTCCTCCAGACGCCCACACCTTCTCCGCGCGATGATGTCCCACGCGAGCGCTCTCGGCTCGTCCGCGCCGCTCGCGCGCGGCCTCGGCGCCGCCCCCCCTAGCGGCCGCGCGACTCGTTCCTCGCCGCGCGGCGCCGGGGTTTCGCTCGCCTCCGGGCGGACGCCGACCGCCTCGACGTCGCGCGTCTCGCCGCGCGATCCCCACCGAGTCGGCGGCGTCCCGTCCCGCGCCGCGTCCGCGCGCCCCTCGCCCTTCGTCGCCGCGCGGCGACCCGCCGTCGCCCTTCGCGCGGCGGCGGCCTCCCCCGCGCCCTCCCCCGCGCCCGGCGACGCCTCGGCGTCCGGGTCGAGCGAGACCGGGGAGACGACGGCGATCGTCAACACCGTCAAGGCCATCTTCGGCGCGGGGGGATTCTCGTTGCCTTGGGCGTACGCGCAGGGAGGCACCGTCCTCGTCACCGCGTGCTTGGCGTGTTCGTGCGTCTTCGGCCTCGCCTCGCTCAAGATGCTGGTCAAGGCGCAGGAGACTTTGGTCGAGGCGAAGGTGGTTCCCGACCGGGCCGCGGTGCAGACGTACGCCGGGCTCACGGGCGCGGCGCTCGGTCCCTCGGGCGACGCGCTGTGCAAGGTGCTCAACGTCGTCACGTGCTTCGGCATCTCCGTCGGGTACATCATCTTCGTCGCCGACACGTTCATCTCCATGCTCCCCGCGGCGAAGCAGGCGGCGTTCTCCACCGCGAGGATGATCGTCCTGAGTGCGCCCCTGTGGGTCGCGCTCGCCTGGCAGCGATCGCTCAAGGGCGTCGACCTCATCGCGCTCATGGGCACGGCGAGCGTCACGCTCGGCATGATCTGGGTCACGATCGTCGCGCTCACCTCCGGCCCGCTCCAGACGGCCGCGATCCCGCTCGCCAACGCCTCCGCCTTCCCCGGTTTCTTCGGCACCGTCGCGTTCCTGTTCTTCATCCACTTCACGCTGTTCCCGATTCAGGAGGGCATGCGGCGGCCCGAGTATTTCGTCTCCGCCGTGAGCAAGGCGTTTTACCTGAGCGCGCTCGTTGCCGTCGGCTTCGGCCTCGTCGGCGCCTTCGGGTTCGGCCCGGGGGTGAAGTCCGTCGTCATCACCATGCTCCCGGGAGTCGCCGGCGTCGCGGTCAAGGCCCTGCTCTGCGTCAACCTCCTCTTCACCTTCCCGCTCATGGCGCGCTCGTGCCTCGTCATCTGCGAGGGGGCGCTGGGGGCGTCGGACTCGGCGCCGAAATCGCTCGCGATTCGCGCGGCGTTCGTGCTGAGCGCCGCCGCGCTCGCGTGCGTCGTGCCCAACTTCGGCACCGTGCTGGGGTACGTCGGCGGGTTCTGCTGCTGCGCCATGACGCTCGCGATGCCGCCCGTGATCCTGAGCGAGAGCATGAAGAAGGCGGGGAGGCCCGCGGAGGGGGCGGAGAGGGCGAAGATCGCCGCCGTCTGCGCCGTCGGGCTCGTGTGCATGGCGCTCAGCGTCCTGCTCTGATCGGGAGGGGGCGGAGACGCGGGCGCGGGCGAACGACGCGGGCGCGGGCCATCGACGCGGGCGCGGGCGAACGACGCGGGCGCGGGCGCGCGACTCGGGCGCGGGCCATCGACTCGGGCGGGACGCGTCGCAACCTTCGCGCGACGTTTCGTTTATTCTTTTTTTTCTTTCATCCTCCGCCTCGCGTCTTTCGGAAATCCCCCCTCCGCCCCCTCCGACCCCCTACGGGTACTTCGGCTCTTCGGCGTCTCCGGCGTCGCGCTCTCTCCCCTCGCGTATCGCGTCGCTCATCGGCGGCGTGATCGGCTGCCGAACGCCGCGCGTCTCCATCGGTTCCCGCGCGTACACCCGGCTCCGAAGCTCCGCCGCCGCGGGTATTTTTTCCCCGACCAACTCCGCCATGCGCTCGTACGCGCCTCGCCGGTACCCCCACGCGTCGCCGACGCCCCACTCGAACGCCGCGTTCGCCGTCCCCGCCGCGCCCTCGACCTGCTCGAGCCAGTCCCCGAGCGTCAGGACGACGAAGTCGAACCAGAGGTCGTCCGGCATGGGAATCGTCTCGCCCCCCAGCTCCGGGCGCGCGCGGAACGCGTGCGCGCCCGCCGCCGCGTCGAGGTCGTTGTCGACGCTCAGGCGGTCGACGACGCAGAAGACCCAGACGAGGAACTCGGCGCGCTCGCCGATCAACGCCCGGACGTCGCCGCGGCGGTCCATCGGGAGGGCGAAGCCCTGGAAACCCTCCGTGCCGTACACGGAGTGGAACAGCGCCGCGTCCGCGAGCGCGGCGTTGTCGGGGGCCCACGCCTGCATCACGCGGCGGACGCCGAGGAGGTGGGCGTCGAACGCGCCGGCGCCCGTGTGCGCGACGGCGTCGGCGCCGACGCCGCGGAGGAACGCGAGCAGGGCGGGCTCGTCGTCGGTGGGCGCGACGCGCGCGGTCGCGAGCTTCACGGGGCACGGCCCGAGCGGAGCGAGGATCGATTTTTTATTTTTTCGCGCGGGGGGAACGGTTTTTTTCGGGTTCAGGTCGTCGAGCGGCGCGTCGGGATCCGCGGGGTTCGACGCCGCGGGTCTCTTGAAGCAGTCCGCGAGGTGGTCGAGCCCGACCTGGCGGCACTCGAGGCTCCACTCCGCGCGCATCGCCGCGCGCTCGGCGTCGCTCAGGCCGTTCGCGTCGCGGGGCGGTTCGTCCGCGCGGCCGCCTCGCGCGAACGCGAACGGCGCGCGGGAGAAGGGACGGGGCGCGGGCGAAGGACCACGACGGGACGCGCGCGATCGGGACGCGCGGAGCGCCGCCGGGACGCGCGCGCGCGCGAGTGACCCGCGCGACGGCGCGGGCGCGACGCGCCGGCGCAGGTGCGACGCCGCGAACGCGCGAGGCATCGGCTCGGGACCCGAGTGAAGGAGGAGGGGACGCGACGAGAGAATGCACCAGTACCAGTAATAGTAAACTATGAATAGCTAGACTAGTCTACTTTCGTATGACGGACGAGACGCCGTCGCGCGCCTAGAGACTACGAAAGTAATAGCTTAGTTACCTGCTAGTCTACAAATGCGTACCATGATGAAAACCAACTCACAGACGGTTGTTCGAGAGGGAGCCTATTGCTACTGGCTAGCTCTAGTCTACGTCAGCTCCCCGGCGCCTATCGTGGTCGGATATCCGAGCAGGTCCGCAAATATCGTGCTCCCTGCCGTGAATCTCTGGTGCATCCACATCGTCATCGTCCACTTCCTGTGCCCGCGGTCAACCGGCCGCGACTGATGCAAGCTGCGAATTTCCCGCGCGACGCAGCACGGCCACTGCGTATGCTCGCCCGGCATGGGCTCCGGGGAATACGCGGTGCCGCCGTGCATGCCCCCGCCGCCCATGCACTTACCCTCGTCCCACGCCTCGCCCCGTCGCGTGTCCACCACTTCCGCGTTCTCCAGCTCACAGTTGGCCCACACGAGCGCGGCGCCCTCCCGTGGCAGGATCCGCAGCGGGCGCGGGAGCGACATCATGAACTCCGTCTCGCCACCGCCCCCGATCTTCACGTCGTTGAGGTACGCCAGTAACGTAACCGACCGGGGGTTGGCTGTATACGGAAATGGCCGGGTCATGTCCACGTCGTACATGTCTGGTGGAAAGGATGCGCGGAATGTCAGCGGCGGTTGGACGTTAAAAACGGAACGATGAAGGGCTCTCACCGTAGTGGGCTCGAAATCTCTTGGACGGCTTGTAGTGCTGCAAGAATGGACGCTCCGAGTTGCCAACCTCCAGGCCGGTGATGGCCTCCGCCTTACGCGCGATCGCCAGAACCTTTTCGCGATCGTCCGGGTCGATGGTTTTGTAATCAACGAACTGCCCGTTGCTCGTTCGTACCAACGAATAGAGGTAATTGTACAACGCTGCGTTGTAGCTGCTCACCGCGGCGTTGCTCACCGAGAACCGCGTGCCTGAGACCAACCCGATCTTCTCCGTCAGGTTTCGTAAGAAGGCGCACTCCTCTCTGGTCATGAAGTCGTGAACCAAAGTGACGTTTGGTGAGACACTGAGCCGCGAGATTAGGTAATCGCCCCATCGCTCGACGCCCGGCGGGAGGCGCCCGGGTTTGGTTCCGAAGCCCTCGCGCGGGATGACGATTCGCGGCGCGGGTTCGTTGAGCCATCGCATCCACCCCGGTGCGAACATGTAGTAGAACAGCTCGAAGCCGTAGCTCTTCACGAGCGGCGACACGTGGTACCAGATCAGACAACCGGCGATTAAAGTCGTCACCCCGAAGCAGAGGCAGCGCCTGCGGACGGACCGCCGTAGCCTCGCGGCCCTCCGTCTACGAGCGGTGCTGCGACTGTTGAACAAACCGCTCGGCCGCATCGTGACCCACCAGTCTACCCGATGTCCAGAGCGCGCCGGCACTGTACGGCAGAGCCTGAAGATCCGTTATTTATCCTATGGAAAACTACGAGGACCCGGCGGGTCTACTCGGGCGCGCGGCGCCAGCCAGTGCATTGAAAACTCTCGGACGCGACGATTTTTCGATTTTTCAAAACTCTCCCCTCCCCGCGTCCGCGTCCCCAGCTTCGGCCGCGCGCCCTCGCGCCGCCGCCGTGCGCGATGACACGCGCGGCGATCCCGTCCTCTTACATCCGGCCGCACGACGGCGCGGAGGGGCGCACGTACAACGTCCGGTGCTACGACCCGCGGTCGCGCCAGTGCGTGACGGTGGGAACCTTCTCCAGCAAGAAAGCCGCCGAGGCCGCCTTTCGCGCCGGCGACGCGCGTCTCAAACGCGGCGACGACCCGCGGGGCGCGGCGCGAGAGGTCGACACGAGCCGCGACGCGCCGCGCCGCTCGGCGCCCCTTCCCCGCGTCCCTCCCCCGCGTCCCGCGCGCGGCGACGAGCGCCGCGCGTCTCCTCGCGCGCGCGCGTCGGCCCCTCCTCACCCCCGCGCGAAGAAGAGGTCGCGTCCGAGCTCCGCCGCGCCCTCCCCGCGCCGCCGCGCCCGAACCTCCTCCTCCCCTTCCTCCCCCGCCGCGGGCATCACCCCCTCACCCGCACACCGCGCCGCCCCCTCCGCGCCACTCCCTCCGCGCCGCGCTCCCTCGCTCCCGCCCGCGCGCGATGGCGCGCCGCGCTCGCCCGCGAGCCCGTCCCCGATGATGCGCGCGCTCGCCCTCGCCGCCGCGCGCGCCGCCGAGGCGCTCTCCGGCGGCGGCGCCGCCGCCGCTTCCCCCGAGACGGCGACGAAGCGCGTCGCTCGGATCGAATCGCGAGACGCCGCCCCGGCTGAACGAACGGTCACCCCGGAGGCGCGGTCGGAACCAGCCGCGGAGCCGCCGCGGAATATTTCGTCGCCGCGGATGTGGCGCAGGTTCGCGGGCGCGGCGGAGGCGGTGTTCTCCGCCGTCGTCGGCTCCCCCTCGGACGAAAAGGACGAAAAGGTCCGCGGCGGAGACGGCGACGAGGACGACGAAGATGTTGGAGAGGGCGACGACTCGCGCGAACGCGTGCGCGTGCGCGAGCGCGAACGCGAACGCGAACGCGAACGCGAACAAGAACAAGAACGCGAACGCGTGCGCGAGCGCGAGCCCTCCGTCCGCGCCGCCTCCGGGGCGTCGCCCGGGCAAAAAAGTCTCACGCCGGGAACGGCGGCGCGGCTCGACGCCTTCGCGCGGCGCGCGTCGCGAAGCCGCCGGGGAGCGAGCGAAGGCGCCGGCGCCGGCGGCGAGATGGCTCACGAGGGCGCGCTTTCGTCGACGCGCGCCCTCGTGCCCTTCGACGCGCTGCGGGAGGCGCTCTCGCGGTACGGGCTTAGGCTCTCCGTCGCCGTGACCTTGGAGAAGGAGGCCGGGACGGGGGCCGGGGGAAGGGAGACGAAGGGAACGGGCGAGCGATGAGCGGAGGAGAGCGGACACGACGACGGACGCGACGACGATGAAGGCGAGCACAGAGCACACCGCGCGCGCGCGGTACCCACGCGTCGGATGTAACGAAGACGCGACGCGTAACTGACGACGCGAGCGCGCGGCGGGGCGACCGGTGTTCTGAACGGTAAGCCTGTTCTGTCGAATCTGACTTGGAGGCCGCCTGATATGATATCTATTAAAGGTCAATAAACCAGGCCCCTCAAGTCATGGCGACCGATCAGCTTAATCGAGCCAAACAGCGGCTGAACCTGGTACCCCAAATCAATATGTGGGAAAACCGCCCTCTATGATGATAGTCAGTGCGCGATGAAGTGACACACGCGGGTAAGCTAGTCTAGTGTCACGAGGCGTCCACTATCGTAGGTTGACGACGACATGTCAGGCTTTGCCGATACCACGGCCGGTGCGTGTAGTAAAACTGGTAGTACAGACCTGGTACCTGATGGCAA
>MDSW01122286.1_pt1 | contig 16065 bp, 14 predicted proteins | sample 811171 | NCBI WGS metagenome assembly MDSW01 (sample SAMN05326641, study PRJNA326480) | marine metagenome | isolation source: seawater | place: Atlantic Ocean: North West | collected 2012
CAGACATAATTCTTTGTGAAGACACACGTCGTTCCATAAAGCTACTTAACCATTTTAAAATTAAAAAAAAACTTGTTTCCTACCATAAATACAATGAGAAAAAAAATATCAATAAAATCATTAATCATTTTAATCAGGGCAAAATTTTGTCAATTATTTCTGATGCTGGAACTCCTTTGTTATCAGATCCGGGTAAAATTCTTTTAAGTGAGTGTATTAAAAAAAACATTAATATCGTTCCAATTCCTGGTGTATCTGCCATTACTGCTTCGATGAGTGTTTCAGGTTTTAGTGATAAGTTTTTATTTTATGGTTTTTTACCAAAAAAAAACAAAGAAATAGACACAACCTTAACTATATTATCCAAATACAGATTTTCACATGTTTTTTTTATTCCGGCAATAAAAATTAATTTATATATCGGTAAATTTAAAAAATTTTTCTCTGGCAGAAAAATTCTAATTGCAAAAGAACTTACAAAAATACACGAGCATTTTTACAGAGAAGATATAGACACAATTTCGTCTTTTGAAAATAATCTTAAGGGTGAGCTAACAATAGTGATTTCCGGGATAGAAAATAAAAAAATACAAATTGATCAAGAAAAAATTATCAACAAAGCAAAAAAATATTTAAAAAAGTATAGCCTTAAAGACACAGTTGATTTAATTATGGAATCTGAGAAGGCTAATAAAAATAAAATTTATAGATTATGTCTTCAGATTAAAAATGAAAAAAATAATTAGCATTAGTTTTATTTTATTAATTACCTCTTGCAGTTCGGTTGGAAAATTTGGAGCAGGAGTAGATATAACGTTTGACCCTAGAACTATAGGCATGCAAATAGATGACACGATAATGCAAAAAAATTTAAGCGCTAGACTAGCACTATTCGATAAAAAGTATTTTTTATCGATCCAATCTGAGGTAAGAGATGGAAATATCTTCTTATCTGGTAAAGTGGATAAGCCTGAAGAAAAAATTAAAATTACAAAGATGGCGTGGGAAACAAAAGGGGTTCGATCTGTTAAAAATGCAATTACAATTAAAGGTCAAGTCAATTTCAAAGTAACTGCTAAAGATATTTTTATTACAAGTCAATTAAGATCAGCTTTAATATTTAATAAAAAAACTAAAGCTAGAAATTACACCTTAGAAACTATAAATAGAAATATATATATTTTTGGTATTGCTATGGATGTTGAAGAAAAACAGGAAGTTATAAACGAAGCAAATAAAATTTATGATGTTGAAAAAGTCTTTCCCTCAATTTATTTAGCTACCGAGTTGAGTAGAACTAAAGTTAATTAGAATAATCAATCACATCAGATGAATAAGCTGCAATCGATGCTAAGTTTAAAATTTCTGATGTGGTAGCTCTGAGCGGAGCCACTTCAATAGGCGAACCTAAACCTATTAATAGTGGCCCTATTAATTTTCCACCACCAAAAACTTTCATCAATTTTGTAGAAATTGCGGCACTGTGCAGCGCAGGCATTATTAAAATGTTTGCGTTACCTACAATTTTTGAAAAGGGATAGATATCTTTGTAAATAGGATTTAATGCTACATCCGGCTGCATTTCACCGTCAAAATCAAAATCAACTCTTTCTTTTTTTAATAATTCAATCGCGTCTCTAACATGCTTAGTATTTTTGGAAATGGGTTTACCAAAAGTTGAATGAGATAAAAATGCAACTTTAGGGTCAAAACCGAATAATCTAGCTACTCTGACGCAAGATTTTGAGACTTTTACCAATCTTTGAGGAGATGGAAAGTCTTGAACATTGGTATCAGCAACAAGTATTGTTTTCCCCTTTAAAGTAATCATCGTCATACCAAAAATTTCCTCGCCAGGTCTCGGGTCAGTAACTTTTTTAAGTTTTTCTACAGAAGCTGCATAGTGTCTGATATTTCCAGTAACCATAGCATCTGCATCATTGCAAGCTATCATAGATGCTCCCCAAGCTATACGATCGTTACGGACTAAACGATCAACATCTCGTTCTAATTGGCCATCACGTTGAAGTTTTTTGTACAGATGTTTTACATATTTATCTCTTTTCTCCTTATTTTTGGAATTGACAATTTCAATTTGATAATTTTCATCAAGACCTATATTTTTAAGTTGTTCTTTTATTCTTTTTTCAGCTCCAATTAAAATCGGTTTTCCTAACTTATTTCTTCCAAATTCAATGGCTGCTTTCAACATGTTCTCATCTTCCCCCTCAGCAAAAATAACTCTCTTCGGGTTTTTTCTCACTTTTGCATTTATTCCCTGCATTAAAGACATTGTTGGGTCAAGTCGATTTGTTAATTGATCTTTATATAATTCTAAATCTGAAATTTTTTTTCTTGCTACTCCACTTTTCATAGCTGCTTGAGCCACAGCAGCTGGTATTACACTAATTAATCTAGGATCAAATGTAGATGGGATAATATAATCTTTACCATATCTAGGTCTATCACCTCCATAAGCTGAAGCTACTTCATCTGGAACATTTTCCCTTGCTAGAAAAGCAATAGCATTAGCAGCAGCAACTTTCATTTCCTCGTTAATTTCTTTTGCCCTTACATCGAGCGCACCTCTAAATATGTAAGGAAATCCGATTAAATTATTTACTTGATTTGGATAATCAGATCTACCAGTAGCGATTATGGCATCCACTCTAGCTTCTTTTATTAACTCTGGTTTGATTTCGGGATCAGGATTAGCACATGCAAATATTATTGGATTATCTGCCATTGATGCCACCATCTCTTTTGATACAACGTCTTTAGCAGATAAACCTAAAAATACATCTGCATCTCGCATCGCTTCATCTAAAGTTCTTAGTTTTGTATTGACTGCGTGCGCAGATTTAAATTGATCAATATTTTTTCGGCCTTTGTAAATCACTCCTTTACTATCACACATAATAATATTTTCATTTTTTACACCCGAACTTTTAAATAAATTTGCACAAGCTTGAGCAGATGCACCAGCACCATTTACAACCACTTTTACTTTATCAATTCTCTTTTTTGAAATATCCAAAGCATTAATTAAAGCTGCAGTGGTAATTATAGCAGTACCGTGTTGGTCATCGTGAAAAATAGGAATATCTAATAGGCTTTTTAATTTTTGCTCGATTATAAAACAATCGGGTGCTGCGATGTCTTCAAGGTTAATCCCTCCAAAAGTTCCTCCAATATTTTTTATTGTTTCGATAATTGAGTCTGGGTTATCATTGTTTATTTCAATATCAATAGAGTCTATATCTGCGAACCTTTTAAATAAAACTGATTTTCCCTCCATTACTGGTTTTGACGCTAAAGCTCCAAGGTTACCTAGTCCTAAAATAGCCGATCCGTTACTTATCACGGCTACTAAATTCCCTTTACTAGTATAATCATAGGCTAGATCAGGATTTTTTGCTATTTCCTTCACTGGAGCAGCAACTCCAGGTGAATATGCTAGGGAGAGATCTCGTTTTGTAGTTAATGGTTTACTTGAATTGATCTCAATTTTGCCTGACTTTCCTTTAATATGAAAGTCGAGAGCTTCTTTATCTGAATAATGATCTATTTCTGTTTTCTTTGGCATTTATTTTTTGAGTATGTAATATAAAGAAATTAAATTCACTATAAATTTATGGCCTAATTTAGATTAATTATGAACCTTCTATCTTCAGCTACAATATTTAGTTTTTTTACGCTAATCAGCAGAATTTTGGGTTATGCTAGAGATATCTTAATAGCTTTTTTTCTAGGGGCCTCGGTATTTGCAGATGCCTTTTTTGTAGCTTTTAGACTGCCAAATACTTTCAGGCGGTTATTTGCTGAAGGTACTTTTAATGCAGCTTTTATTCCTAGTTATACCTCAGCAAAACTAAAAAATAAAAAAGGTGGCAAAGTGTTCGCTGATGAAGTCTTGGGTCTTCTTTTATTAGTTCTACTTTTTATAGTTACATTAGCTGAAATATTCACTCCCTATTTAGTTTATTTAATTGCTCCAGGTTTTTTAACTGATGAACTAAAGTTTGATCTCGCCGTTGAATTAACAAGAATTACATTTCCATTTTTATTATTTGTAAGTTTGTCCTCTTTTTTTTCAGGAATTTTAAATTCCTACAATAAGTTTGCAGCAGCAGCAGCAGCACCAATAATTTTAAATGTTATTATGATATTGAGTATTTTAATTTCTTATTTTTTAAACTTAAATATTGTAAGACAACTTTCTTATGGTGTAACTTTGGCAGGAATTATCCAATTATTATTTTTAGTTTACTTTACCTATAAACTTTATTTACCAAATATAAAATTTAGTTTCAAAATCTCTAGTAAAGTAAAATTTTTTTTTAAAAAATTATTGCCAAGTATATTTTCATCTGGTGTCACTCAAATAAATATTTTAGTAGGTACGATAATTGCGTCTTTTCAATCAGGAGCAGTATCATATTTATATTATGCAGACAGAGTTTACCAAATAAATTTAGCTATAGCTGGAATAGCTGTAAGCACAGTTTCATTGCCAGTTCTATCAAAAACAATTAAGTTAAAAAATTTTTCTAGGGCTTCTGATATTCAAAACAAGGCTTTACAATTATCTCTACTATTTTCAATTCCCGCTAGTCTAGGGTTAATATGTGCATCAGAAGAAATAATAAATGGACTATTTGGATACGGTTCTTTTTCAGCAAAAGATGTTGAGATCACGTCCAAAGCTTTAATGTTCTTCGGTTATGGATTAATTGCTTTTGCACTTATAAAAATATTATCAAATTTTTTCTTTGCTAGAAATAATACAAAAATTCCATTTTTGATTTCTTCATTTATTGTTTTTTTTAATGTTACGATAAGCTTAAGTTTTTTTGATCAATTAGGTTTTTTAATTATACCTATTGCAACATCTATTTCTACTTGGATAGGAGTTTTAATCTTTTTATACGTTTTAAAAAAGAAAAATTATTTACTTTTGCAAAATACGTTATTTAAAAATACTTTTAAGATTATTATTTCATCTTTAATTATGGTTTTAGCCTTGATAATAACTTTACAAAAGTATTCTATTTACCTTGATTATGAATATACTTATAAGTCAATTTATTTATTATCTTTTGTAGGTTTCGCAGGAATTGTTTATTTGTTATCTTGCTATGTGTTAGGATTATTGAAAATTAATAATTATAAAACGAATTAAATGAATAAAAATAAATTAGTATTTTCTGGAGTTCAACCAACTGGAAACTTGCATTTAGGTAATTTTCTTGGAGCTATTAAAAATTTTGTTTCATTACAAAACGAAATGAAGTGTATTTACTGTGTCGTAGATTTACATGCCATTACTACCTTTCAAAATCCTGATGAATTAAGAAAAAATGTTTTCGAAACAGTTGCAAGTTTTGTGGCAACTGGGCTGAATCCAAGTAAAAGTATTATATTTAATCAATCCTCTGTTTCCGGTCATGCTGAGTTAGCTTGGATCTTGAATTGTGTGTCTAGAATTGGTTGGTTAAACCGCATGACACAATTTAAAGATAAAGCCGGTTCCAATAGAGAGCAGGCAAGCGTAGGATTATATATTTACCCAAATCTCATGGCAGCAGATATACTTCTCTATAAAGCAACACATGTACCTGTTGGAGCGGATCAAAAACAACACCTAGAATTATCAAGAGATATTGCGCAAAAATTTAATAAAGATTTTAATTGTAAGGATTTTTTTCCTTTACCCGAACCTCTAATACCAAAAAATGTTTCTAGAGTTATGAGTTTACGAGATGGGACAAAAAAAATGAGTAAGTCTGAAGAATCAGATTATTCACGAATTAACTTAAAGGATAACGCAGACGAAATACAAAAAAAAATTAAAAAGGCGAAATCAGACTCTTCTCAGATTCCAGATAATTTAAAAGATTTAGAAAAAAAACCTGAAGCTTTAAATTTAATCAACATTTATTCAGAAATTTCAAAAGACAATTTAGAGAAGGTATTGAATGAAATGTCTGGAAAGGAATATTCTTTTTTAAAAACAAAATTAGCTGAACTGTTAATTAACGAGATTACACCTGTTGGAAAAGAAATAAAAAAACTTCTTGCAGACAAGTCGCATCTTCAACAAATATTGCAAAAAGGTAGGGAAAAAGCCAATATTATTGCTGAGGAAAACATTAAAAATATACGTGAAAAAGTTGGATTGATATAATATAAACTTCTAATGATACACATCGAGTCCACACCAAACCCGAATTCCATAAAGTTTATATCAGAAAAGATAATCTCTGATGTTGGTACTGAGGAATTTCAAAAAGGAAATTCTAAACAAATATCGAATAAATTTGTTAGGGAACTTTTAGATTTTAAAGGTGTTGAGTTAGTACTTTTATCGAAAAACTTTCTATCTGTAAAAAAATCTGAAAATGCATCTTGGAATGAATTAAAACCGATGGTTATATCACATTTGAACGATTATTTCGAAAAAAATAATGATCCTATATTAAAGGGAAAAAAAATCTTTCAAAAAAACCAAGAAAACGAAAATGAAACAGTGAAGAAAATTATTGATGTTTTGGATACAAAAATCAGACCAGCTGTTGCTAGAGACGGTGGTGATATTAAATTTAAATCATTTGAAAATGGTGTCGTAAAAGTAGAGTTGCAAGGAAGTTGCTCTGGGTGTCCTAGCTCTTTGATGACACTGAAACAAGGAGTACAGAATCTTTTAAAACATTATGTAAAAGAAGTTATTTCTGTTGAGGCGAATTAGATTATGAAAAAAAAATTAAGCTATAGAGATAAATTAATCGAACTTGCATATATATATAATGTCAAAGAAATTCAAGACTATGAAAAAAGGAGAAAAAATCTGACCATTGGTCAGATAGAGCTTATACTCAAAAAAAATAAAATTATTATCCCAAAAGAATTTAAAACAAGTTTTTTTAAAGAAAATTTTTCAAAACCGTTATCACGACTTAAAGCAAATATTATTGATTATAAAGAAGAAAAAATTAAAGATAAAAATAGATTTGTTAGAAAAGTTGAAAACTACAAACACGATACCTCTAGAAGGGTTAATTATGGAATTAGCAGTTTGTGGAAAAGCCTTGGAAACGCAGGATTTAACTTTTTAAATGTTTTACCTAAACTTGGAAGAACTGTAAGTTCATTTTTTGGAAATTTATTCACCGACGTATTTAATTCCATTTACAATCAAAGAATTGATCAAAAAAGTGCTCGAAATGTAATAATTGGTTTTTTTTTAGTTGCTGGAATTACTACTGCAATAGTTGTAGGTGTTAATAGTTACACAAATTTTGATTTTGTTAATAAAAAAATTGAGACCAATCAACAAAGTATCGAAATTAAAAAAGATGTAAAAAAACCTAAAGAAAAAATAAAAAAAGAGGTAAAAAAGCCTAATATAAAAACTCAAAAAGAACAAAAAAAAGTACAAGAAAAAGTTGCAAAAAAAGACACAACAAAGCCAGAACTTAAAGTTAAAAGAAACAATGTAGCGGAAGTAATTTTACCAGATTTAAATTTAAAGACTGAGACTGTAATTCAACTCTTTAAAGACGTTGATTATGATTTAAGAAAAGTTCGTAATGAAAAACTTGTAAAACCTATCTATTTTACACAGTTCCCAAGAGATTTGGATAATTTACAAAGTGTACAATTAAAAAAAGAAACTTTTATTAAAATCGTGCTTCCTTTGATAGTAGCTGAAAATGAAAAAATACTAGATGACAGAGAAAAACTGAAATTAGTTTCAGAAAAAAAATTTACTTCTGATTTAGAAAAACAATGGCTAAGGCAAAAGCTATTAGAATATAAAGTTAAAAAAGGTGATTTAAAAGAATTAATGTTAAGAATGGATATTATACCAGTTTCTATCGCTTTAGCTCAAGCCGCTAAGGAGAGTGGCTGGGGTACATCAAGATTTGCACTTGAAGGAAACGCTATTTTCGGACAATGGACCTGGGATGGACAAGGTATAGCTCCTTTAAAAAGAGACGGAGATAAAAGCCATAAAATTTTAAAGTTTCCTATTTTAAGGGCTTCTGTAAAAGCTTATAAAAACAATCTCAATACACACAAAAGTTATTCTAAGTTCAGAGAAAAAAGAAAATCATTGAGAGATAAAGATAAAAAAATCACAGGTTTAAGTTTGACAGATACTCTCAGAAATTATGCACAAACTGGTTCAGAATATACAAAAATCTTAAACCAAATTATAAAACAAAACAGATTGTCTGATTTTGAGCTTGTTAAATTAGTTAACTCTGTAAAACAAGTAGAATTAAAATCTTAGTCACTTTTCGCTAATTACATACTGAACACCAAGCCACCTCCAGTAACCTTTGCCAGCCCTCAATGAACAGTTTATTCTTCCACGCTCACCAACAAATTTTTCACCTATATCAATTTCTAATATATTCTTTTTAGTAAAAGTAATTTTTGAATTCCTCCATTTGTTACCCTCGTTTGAAAAACAATTTATTTGCTCTAAATTTTCAATATTATCATAAAATTCAATTTTTACTTTAGGTGGATTATTAGCTTGCAAAAGATATTTATCCTCTGGCAACACACTTTTAAATTTAAACGGCAAAGTTTTCATTAAGGTACTAAATCTTTTTATATCTCCATATTTTTCATTAATTGGGAATCTGGGAAGTTCCCAAAGGTCTTTAGTATCATCAATTACACCTGAATGTTGACCAAACGCATACTTAAATCCAAGATCCCTAATAATTTTTTTAAATGCAGAGCTATACTCTCCAAAAGGATATGAAAAAAAATCGGAGTTTTTACCTAATTTATTTTCAAAAATATCAATTGATTTTAAAATATCAGCTTTAATGATTTCTGTACTCTCTTCAACAAGATACTCATGAGAGTGACTATGATTTCCGATTTCAACATTTTCTGACTCGCTTAATTCAATAATCTGACTCCAATTCATATAATTAAATGCACCTACTTCTCTAGTGTTTACAAATAAAATAAAAGGTATTTTTTTTTCTTTAAGAATCGGCCAAGCATTTTCATAAAAGGATAGTAAACCATCATCAACGGTAAATAATACTTTACGATTTTTTTTCTCTTCTAACAGACTTTTTTCAAAATTTTTTGGATGAATAAACTTAATGCCTTGATCTTCGATCGTTTGAAGTTGTTTTTTGAAAACGTCCATCTGTATATTTGTTGAAGGATATTTGCTTTCATTGAATCTGTGGTACATTATTGAAATGAGACCGTAATCTTCAAAGTTTTCATTACTTGAAGCAAACAACCTTGATTGATTAAGATTAAAACTTATAATAAAAATTGTAATGATTAACAACTTTTTGATTATAAATTTCATTGGAGAGGATGATAAATTAGGTTTGAGAATAAATAAAGATTTTTTTACACACAAGTTTGTTCATAAAAAAAATAATGAACAGTTAGTTTTTGAAGTATTAAAATTTTTAAATAGCCATAATGCTACACTAGATGAAAATTTTAGTGTTATCGTTAATCAGGGTCCGGGAAGTTTTTCCAGTGTTAGAACATCCTTATCAGTTGCAAAAGGTCTTGAAATCTCAAAAAAAGTGATGTTATTTGGTTTTAAAAATAATGATTTACAACGATTTGACCTGGAAAACATTGAAAAAATAATTGATAAAAATTTAATTGAAAAAAAATTGATTAAGCCCATCTATATAAGTTAAATTATTATATGAGTATAATAGAGGAGAAATGTAAACAAAAAGGGGTAAGACTTACCGACCAGAGGAAGATAATAGCAAAAATCCTCTCTGAGTCTAAGGAGGTCTATGGATCAAAAGATCATCCAGATGTTGACGAGCTTCATAAGCGAGTTTCAAATATAGATAACAAAATAAGTATAGCTACAGTTTATAGAACTGTTAAACTTTTTGAGGAAGCAGGAATATTAGTAAAGCATGATTTTAAGGCAGGTAAAGCTCGATACGAAATTAACGATGATCATAATCATTTAATAGATATTAACAGTGGAGAAATTGTAGAATTTGTTGATAAAGATATTGAAGAATTGCAAAAAAAAATTGCAAAGAAATTAGGATATAATCTTGTGGATCATAAGTTGGAATTATATGGTTCAAAAATAAAAAAATAACTTGCAAAAAAAAATATTCATAAAAACTTTTGGTTGTCAGATGAATGAATATGACAGCAATCGCATGTATGACATTGTAAAGAATATAAACTACGAAAAGACAGACGATATAAATGAAGCAGATTGTTATGTGGTTAACACATGCCATATCAGAGAAAAAGCTACTGACAAAGTTTATCATGATGTTGGTAGAATAAAAAAAAAGTTTAGAAATAAAAAAAAACCTATTGTTGTAATAGCAGGATGTGTTGCTCAAGCAGAAGGTGAAATCTTATTGAACAAAGAAAATTATATTGATGCAGTAGTTGGACCACAATCGTATCACAAATTGAGCGATGCTATTCTTAAAGCCGAAAAAAATTACAAAAAAATTAATTCAACAGAATTTGATGTTATAGAAAAATTTGACACTTTAAATTCAATAAAAAATTCAAAAAGTAAAACATCTTCTTTTTTAACTATTCAGGAAGGTTGTGATAAATTTTGTAAGTTTTGTGTTGTGCCATATACAAGAGGTGCAGAATTTTCAAGATCATTTGGAGAAATAATTACAGAGTGTGAAAACCTAGTTGCGGCTGGGGCAAGAGAAATAATATTACTAGGTCAAAATGTTAATGCTTATAATTTTAAAGGAAAAAAACTTTCTGATTTAATAAAAAAAATTATAAAAATTAATGAAATTGCTAGAGTGAGATACACTACTTCACATCCAATTGATTTCACAGAAGATTTGATTGAAGTCCATGGTTCCTCAAAAAAGCTAATGCCTATAATTCATCTACCAGTACAAAGTGGATCAAATAAAATTTTACAAAAAATGAATAGAAAACACTCTGTCGAATACTATATTGATTTAATAAAAAAAATTAAAAAAATTAATTCAAAGATTGAATTTTCAAGCGACTTTATTATTGGTTACCCAGGTGAGACTGAAGAGGATTTCAAGTCAACTTTAGATTTAATGAAAGAAATCAGATTTACAAACTGTTATTCTTTTATTTATAGCTCAAGAGTTGGTACACCGGCTGCGAAATTAGATCCAATAGATGTTAAAATTGCAAAAAAAAGATTGATCAAATTTCAGGCAGAAGCAGATAAGATCAAAATCAAATTTAAAAAAAGTTTTTTCAATAAAAAAATTCCTGTTCTTTTTGAAAATCGAATAGGCAGTAAAAGTGAATATTTTGGGAGAGACGAGTATTCAAATTCAGTAATTGTAAAATCTGACAAAAACCTAATTGGGAAAATTCGGTTAGTAGAAATTTTAAGTGGAAATCTAAATACTTTAGTTGGTCAAATTAACCAAAAACAACAAGGTGAGGTATTCGCAGCCTAAATGTCAGAAATTAGTAAAATAGATCAAAACCTTACAATAAAAAAAATAGATAAAGAAACTGTAAATGTTCAGATTACTGATAATGAAATGTTAATGTCTATAGTTGGTCAATTTGATCAAAATTTAAAAAATCTTTCCAAACTTACTAATACAAATATTTTTTTTAGGGGAAACTCAATTACTTGTAAAGGTCAAAAAGAGGATATTGATATATTTTGCAGAGCAGTTAGATTTCTAATAAATAAATTTATTTTAACGAAATTAATTGAAAAAGAGGATATAATTTCATCAGTGAAAAGAAATATTGAATTGGAAGAGTCAAACGTAAAATCTTTCAAACAGCTAATAAAAACCCCTAGAAAATCTGTTATCGCAAGATCAATAAAACAGTCAGATTATATTAAAGCATTAAAAGAGAGCAATATTATAATGTCTCTTGGACCAGCTGGTACAGGAAAAAGTTTTTTAGCAGTTTCTGTAGCAGTTTCTATGCTCATGGAAAAAAAAATAGAAAGAGTAATTTTATCCAGGCCAGCCGTCGAGGCTGGTGAGAAACTTGGGTTTTTACCTGGAGATATGAAGGAAAAAGTGGATCCTTATCTAAGACCTTTATATGATGCACTTTACGAACTTTTTGGAGTTGATAAAATCGATAAAAAAATTGAGACTGGAGAGATAGAAATTGCACCATTAGCATTCATGAGGGGAAGAACTTTGAAGAATTGTTTTGCAATACTAGACGAAGCTCAGAATGCCACCGAAACACAAATAAAAATGTTTTTAACTAGAATTGGGGAGAATTCGAAACTTGTAGTCAATGGAGATCCGTCTCAAATTGATTTAATTAATAAATCTCAGTCAGGTTTGGTAAAATCAAAAAACATTTTGAAAGATTTAAAAGAGATAAATATTATTGAATTTGACCACAATGATGTAGTAAGACATCCTCTTGTTTCAAAAATTATTAGGGCTTATCAAAAAAAAAGCACTGATGATAAAGATTAATACAATATTAAACAACAAAGCTTGGTATCGATATATAAAAAATCCAAATAGTTTTATCGAGAGAAAAATTAAAAATATTAATAAAAAACTCAAAAGATTCAAAAAGAATGAAATCTTTTTAACTATTCTCCTTTCAAGTGATAATGAAATTAAAAAACTAAACAAAAAATTTAGAAAAAAAAATTATTCGACCGATGTTTTGTCTTTTCCATTCTACAAAAAAAGTGAACTTGAAAAAAAATTAAAAAATAATAAAGAAATATATTTGGGAGATATCATTATAAACTTAAATAAAATCAAAAATAAAAAAAATAAATCAGTATTTAGCTTTGAATTTAACAAACTTTGGATTCATGGATTGGTTCATCTATTCGGTTACGACCATAAAAAAGAAAAAGATTTTCAAAAAATGGTTAAAATTGAAAAAAAATTTTTATCATACTTAAATTAAATGGTTACAAAATATCTCGATAAACGTATCTATACTTTATATTTATTTCCATTTTTGCTAGGTTGTCTAACAGTATTATCTTTTAAACCTTTCAATTTCACATTTATAAATTTCTTAGTCTTACCTATTTTTTTTTATCTAATCGTTTATATTAAAAAAAAATCTAAAGGCACGTACAGAAAAAAACCATTTAGAAAAAATTTATTTATTTATGGAACTTCATTTGGATTTGGATATTTTTTAAGCGGTATTCATTGGATATCCCACTCACTCACTTTTGATGAAAACTTTAAGATCTTAATACCTTTAGGACTTATATTGATACCATTATTTTTAAGTTTATTTTTTTCAATTTTTACAGTGTTAATTGGTCCTCTGATAAGTTTAAATTTAAACTCAATCTTCTTTTTTTCTGGAGGTCTTGCTTTTTTTGATTATTTACGTGCAAAGATATTAACTGGATTCCCTTGGAATTTGTGGGCTTATAGTGTTTCTCAGTTTACAGAAATAACACAAATTTTAAACATAATTGGTTTATTCGCTTTTAACCTAATCTTGATAACTGTTTTTACATTACCCTCTGTTCTTTTTTTTAGTAAAAATTTTAGAGAAAAATTCTTACTACTTTTAACTATCCCATCTCTTTTTCTTCTTTTTTATATTTTTGGAAGTTATTTAATTAATCAAAATCTTAAAAATTTGGAGACTGTCAAAGAAAAGTACAAAGTTAAAGTTGTATCTCCAAATTTTAAGTTAAAATATGGGCTCAGCTATCAAGAACTTGAGACGAGGTTAAATAAACTTGTAAAGTTTAGTGAGCCAAATGGTAATTTCAAAACAATTTTTGTCTGGCCAGAGGGAGTATTCAGTGGTTACAGTTTTGATGAAATAATTATTTTTGAAGAAATTTTTTTAAATAACTTTAATAAGAATCACCTTATTTTATTTGGAGTAAATAGGTTTGATGAAAATCTTAATGGATTTTATAATAGCATGGTTATTGTAAATAATAAATTGGAGATTCTGCAGGAATATAAAAAACAAAAACTTGTTCCTTTTGGAGAATTTTTACCATTTGAAAAAATTTTAAATAAATTCGGTTTAAAGAAAATTACCGAGGGCCATGGATCGTTCTTGAAAGGACATAAACAAAAAAATCTAAAATTAGATAAATTAAATATTTTACCTTTAATTTGTTATGAAATTATTTTTACAAAATTAGTTCAAAAATCTCATGAAAAAACAAATCTTATCATAAATATTTCTGAAGATGGTTGGTTTGGAAATTCTATCGGGCCTTATCAACATTTCACAAAGGCAATCTTTAGAGCAATTGAACACAACTCATTTTTAATAAGGTCAGCTAATAAAGGCATTAGCGCTATTATTGACAATAAAGGAAAAGTTGTAAAAAAACTTAATCCCACAGAGTCAGGCAACATCGAGCTGGATGTACCACTGTTAAATAACAAAAATAAAAATAGAAATGATTTGATATTTTTTATACTTTTATTTACATATATTTTTATCTTTAAAATAATGAAAAAAAATAATGGCAACCAATAATTATTTATTTACAAGTGAGTCTGTCTCTGAAGGTCATCCAGATAAAGTATGTGACAGAATTTCAGACATGGTCGTGGATTTATATTTATCTAAGGATCCGGTATCAAGAGTTGCATGCGAAACGCTAACTACAACAAATAAAGTTGTCCTAGCAGGAGAAACAAGAGGCCCTAAAATAGATAAACAAGTTCTTATAGAAAAAGTAAGAAATTGTATAAAAGACATAGGATATGATCAAGAGGGGTTCAGTTGGAAAACTGCCAAAATTGATACATACTTACATGAGCAGTCTTCTGATATTGCTATGGGTGTAGACTCTAAAGATAACAAAGATGAAGGAGCTGGAGATCAAGGAATAATGTTTGGTTATGCTTGTAAAGAAACTGAAGACCTTATGCCTGCACCAATTCATTTTTCTCACAAAATTTTAAGGTTAATGGCTCAAGATAGAAAAAGTGGTGTGTTAAAAGGCATTGAACCAGACTCTAAAAGTCAAGTTACAATGTTATATGAAAATGGTAAGCCAGTAAAAGTCACATCTGTAGTAATTTCAACACAACACTCAAAAAATTTAAATCAAGAAAAGGTAAAAAGTTTAGTAATTCCATACATTAAAAATTCAATTCCTGAAAATTATTTATCAGATCTTGATACTAAGGAAATTTATATTAACCCGACTGGTCAATTTATTATTGGAGGGCCAGACGGAGATACAGGTCTTACTGGAAGAAAAATTATCGTAGATACTTACGGAGGAGCTGCTCCACATGGAGGAGGTGCCTTTTCAGGAAAAGATCCCACTAAAGTTGATAGGTCAGCCGCATATGTTTCAAGATACTTAGCTAAAAACATAGTAGCTGCCGGTGTTTCTGACAAATGTTTAATTCAACTAGCTTATGCAATCGGAGTATCAAAACCATTATCTATATTTATTAAATTAGCAGAGCAAGACGAAGCTAAAGTAGATAAAATAAAAAAAATTATTAATGAAAATTTTAATTTATCACCTAGGGGAATTCGAGAAATGCTTAAATTAAATAATCCTATTTATGAGATAACATCTTCATACGGGCATTTCGGTCGCAAACCAACAAATAAAGGCGAGTTTTCATGGGAAAAGACAGATAAAATCGAACTATTTAAACTGTAAACTTGAAAAAACCTTAATTTTCTTTTAAAAATATAAAAATTTTAAAAAATATCAAAATGGGCTTTTGCCCATTTTTTTTTAGGAGTAATTAAAATGTTAAACAGAGGATTAGACAAATTAGAACTTTTGAGAATTGTAGATGCTGTAGCTAATGAAAAATCTATAGATAAAGAGCTTGTAATTGGCTCAATGGAAAGCGCTATACAGAAAGCTGCATTAACTAAATTTGGAAATGATAATGATATTGAAGTAAATATTAGTAGGGAGAGCGGAGATATAAAAATACAAAAAGTTCTCACAATTGTTGAAAAAGTTGAAGACTCATCTAGAGAAATATCTTTAACCGAGGCAAAAAAAAATCAATCAAATATTGCTAATCTTAAAATTGGTGAAAAAATTTATGAAGAATTACCACAAATAGATTTTGG